>Ga0209188_1000839_pt1 | contig 27308 bp, 25 predicted proteins | sample C_130625_EF_Meta_FD_187307 | JGI IMG/M metagenome (GOLD analysis project Ga0209188, IMG submission 187307) | Freshwater microbial communities from Lake Croche, Canada to study carbon cycling - C_130625_EF_MetaG (SPAdes) (version 2) | ecosystem: Environmental > Aquatic > Freshwater > Lake... | reverse complement strand
CTATGTCAATCCGGTTCCTGCAGAAGCGTTTCCTAGTGGTGGGAAAAATCCACACTCCATCGTCTTTGACCAATCCAATAAGTTTGTATATGTTCCACAGCTCGGTACAGATGAAATCAAAATTCATACATTTAATTCATCTCAAGCAAAACCTCTATCAGAGACTGCAGGCTCAGTAGCACTTCAAAAACAACAGGGCCCAAGACATATCGTCATTTCAGATGATAATAAGTTTGCTTATGTCATTACAGAGATGACCGGTGAAGTAATTGTTTTTTCTAGGGACATCAAGTCAGGAGCTTTAACCCAAATTCAGGCAGCTTCGAGTCTTCCAAGCGATAACAAACTTGTCCCTGGAAGACCAAGACCGCCAACAGGATCGCCTGAAGCAACCGCCTTTGATGACTCCAATATGATTTTCTGCGCTGAAATCAAATTGACGCCTAATGGTAAATTCCTTTACACATCAGAAAGAACCAAAAGCACACTAAGTGGCTTTGAAGTAAATCCTCAGACAGGAAAAGTAAAATATTTATTTACCATCCCTACAGAAGAGATGCCAAGAGGATTTAATGTAGATCCGAGTGGCCAATTTTTAGTTGCTACCGGTCAAAAGTCGGATAAGGTCTCGCTTTACTCAATCAACCAATCTACCGGCGAACTTAATCTCATTGAGAGGGTCCAAGGGGGCAAAGGAGCAAACTGGGTCACTTTTGTAAAAACAAAGTGAAATTGATACACCTTAATCTAGAGCCGCCTTCGGGTGGCTTTTTCTTAATTAATACCCTTTGAAATATAAACTCTTAAGATCTATAGATCATGGATGATTGAATCGCGGCAATATTGGAGGCACCCATCTGCTGCATAGTTGACGCAAACTCAGTCTGCAGAATTTCCATCACACGCTCAACACCTGGCTGGCCAAAAGCGCCCAAACCCCATAGGTAGGGGCGTCCAACGCAAACTGCATTAGCACCTAATGCCATTGCTTTGAAAACATCGCTACCGCGACGAATGCCACTGTCGAATAGAATCGGTACTTTGCCTTTTGCAACTTTAACCACTTCAGGTAAACATTCAATTGAGCCGCGGCCGCCATCTTCACTTCTACCACCATGGTTTGATACATGAATCCCATCAACTCCATACTTGAGGCAAAGTTGTGCATCCTCTTCCGTCAAAATGCCCTTGATGATAATTTTCATCTTAGTAGTATCTCGAACCTGCTTAATAAAGTCCCAAGTCATATTAGAGGATGACATCTTCACGCCAGTCATATCAATACCATCGTAATTTGGTCTTTCCTGAGCGCTACCAAAGCCATGAACGTGACAGCCTGCACAATTTCGAGGATCTAATTTTTTGAGGCGCGCAAAGGTTTCTTGATTTCTACCGCCATTACGATCAACAGTAATCTCTAATACTGGCGCCCCAGCTTTTTCAACCCGCCGAATTACTTGCTTTGCCACAGCAGGACTTGAAGTAGCATACAACTGGAACCAAACCTCTCCTTGACGGGCTGCAATCACCTCCTCAATGGTGGAGGCTCCTGCGTTTGACAGAATATTTAAGAAGCCACCTGCTCTTGCCGCCCTTGCAACAGCAACCTCTCCCTCTGGGTCATAGGCTTTATTACCACCAGTCGGGGCAATGATGATGGGGGAGTTCCATTTAGTTCCAAATAGCGTAATTGAGGTATCAATCTTGCTGACATCACGCAGACGACGAGGTCGTAATTGATATTTTAAAAATGAGGTTCGATTAGCTCGGAGAGTTACCTCATCATCAATACCAGATGCCATATATCCAAAGTGGGCAGGAGGCACCTTAGTAAATGCTACTGGCTCAAAATCAAAAACATTAATTGCTTCCTTTGGATTAGAAATCAGATCCAAGGGAGTATTGGGCGCCCAAATCATAGGATCTGGACGTTTGGTGAAATTCCTGATTAACTCTTTAGGATCTTTAGTCTCTTGTGCGAAAAGATCTTGATTTGCACCAAGCGCAAATAATGGGCTAGCTGCCAGCCAAGTTAAAAGTTGCCTGCGTTGATCATTCCGGTCTTTAATACCACTCATGTCATCTCCATTTTCTTAATAAGTCACATGAATTTCAAGCACTTCATTGCATTACTTCAAAGCCTCTAATACTGCTTTTGCCATTGAAGCAGTATTTCCTTTGCCATTGATATCACCAGTTCGAGCATTCGGATTAGCTAGGGCTACCGTAGTTGCCTCTGACATCGATCTTGCCATCGCAACCGCCTCAGGGATATTTCTACTATGTCCGAGCCAGTCAAACATCATGCGGGTCGATTCAATCATGGAGTATGGATTGGCAATACCTTTACCCGCAATATCTGGAGCTGATCCATGGGTAGCTTGCGCCATCACTACATCACCATCGCCAATACATAATCCCGGGGCCATCCCTAAACCGCCAACAAGGCCAGCAGCCTCATCTGACAAGATATCGCCAAACATATTCGTAGTGACAATCACGTCAAAGTTTTGCGGGTCACGCACCAAGCGCATTGCCATGGTGTCAACAATTACATCATCAACCAGCACGTCTAGATAATCAGGAGCTAATTTTTTGCATTCCTCAACAAACATTCCACAACCTAATTTAAAGACCGTATCTTTATGCACATAAGTTAAATGCTTCTTACGTTGGCGCGCTAATTCATAGGCTGCCTGAGCTACGCGTCGACTTCCCGTCCTTGTAATCACGCGCATAGAAAGAGTCATCTCATCGCTTGGGCGGAACTCTGCATTTCCAACCAACATATTTCGGTCTGGCTGGAAACCCTCATTGTTTTCACGAACAATAATTAAATCAATATCATCACGAAGACAGCCTATATCTGGATAAGAGCGCGTTGGCCTTACGTTTGCAAATAAATTAAATTGCTTGCGCAATATAGGGTGGGGATTAATTGCATTCGCTTGTTTTGGATAAGCACGATGACCGATTGGTCCTAGAATCCATCCATCCAAAGTGTGAAGGGTTTCTAAGGTCTCTGGCGGCAAGGTGTGCCCATGAGTATCCAGAGCACTCCTGCCAATTGGCAAAGGAATCCATTCAATATCCACTTGATGTAACTTAGCAGCCGCCTTAGCAACCTCAACTGCTACTGGTACGATCTCATGACCAATGTCATCACCCTCTAAGATTCCAACTCGTAATTTCTTTGACATTTTTTATTCTTCCAGTTGAATATTGCGAGCTTTTGCTAAGGCAGTCCACCGCTTCACTTCATTCTTAATAAATTGGCTAAATTGTTCGGGAGACATTGGCATTGGTTCAACTGCTTCAATCGCCAACTTCTCCCGCATCTCAGGCAATTTAAGTGTAGCAACTTGTGTTTCATTCAAGCGCTTTACGATATCAGTCGGAATACTGGCAGGACCTACAGTGCCATACCATTGCATTGCGTCAAAACCTTTGAAGCCCAACTCTTCCATTGTGGGCACATCTTTTAATACTGAACTACGTTTCGATCCCGTTACCGCTAAGGCACGGACTCTTCCTGTCTGTATATATTGCAAGGCGGCAGCAAGTCCAGGGAACATCGTTTGAGTTTGTCCACCTAGCAGATCATTAAATGCTGGAGCAATACCGCGATAAGGAATATGCAATATATAAAGCCCGGTCTCCTGCTTAAATAACTCCATAGTCATATGAGTAAGGGAGCCTTGTCCTGCAGTTCCATAACTTAACTTACCAGGGTTCTTTCTGACGTAGTCAATGAACTCCTTCATATTTTTAACGGGAACTTGGCTATTCACAATTAAAACATTTGGCGTAGCGCCAATCATCCCTATTGGGGTGAAATCTTTAATAGGATCGTAGGGAACTTTTCGGGTTGCAGGATTGGTGCCATGTGTAGCAACATAACCTTGCATAAGAGTATATCCATCAGGTGCCGCCCGCATCGTTGTCTGAGAGGCAATCACTCCGCCACCGCCACTTTGATTCTCCACTACAAAAGTTTGACCGAGTATACGCCCCCAACGCTCAGTAACTACCCGCGCAATCATGTCATTACCTCCGCCGGCAGCTACAGGAACAATATATCGAATCGGTTTTGTGGGGAATGACTGTGCCTGCAAAGGCAAAGGGAGCAGTAAAGTAGCAAAAGCTCCAATGAACTCACGTCGATTCGACATTCACACCCAACTTAGAAAAGAGTAAGCAATCAGAATAACTGAATCTTGAATCTGTATCGTTTTTTTACAAAACCGATCCGATTCATTGCCCCGCTATGGGGATCACTATCTAATTAAGCTTACGAGGAGCTCCGAACCGCCCTTCGTTAGGATAAACGCTGGTAGTAGAGACAGGCCCCATACCAATAATTTGTATTTCTGTTGCACCTTTCAGGGCGCCGTCAAAATGAACTACGCCAGCTGGATGAAACATCATACTTCCCGCAGGTAGGCCTACAGTTGTAGCAGGATCCCAACTTGCATCAGTACCTGCATACCAAGTGCCCTTAATCACAGTTACAAAACGATCTTGAGAGTGAGAATGCGGGGTACTCATAATGCCCTCTGGAAATATATTTCTGACTACATACATTCCAGGCTTATTTGGATCCCCATAAAGAACTGCTGTTTTAACACCAGCAGGAGCGTCCCCCCAGACCACTTGATCTGGCTTCATAACTACAAAATCTTTTGCTGTTGATTGAGCTTGCGTCTGGGACAAAAAAACAATGCCCGATGCAAAAACGATGAATAATTTTGTTATGCCGTAGAACTTCATAAACGTCTCCAAGTATTATTTTTTCACTTATCTTTCCCTGAGAAAATCTAACATGCTACCCAGTAAACAACCCTAAGGGATAACCCGACAATTGAATATCTGAGCGGGTGTTTGAGAGTAAGCTCTTTCGAAAGAGCAGCTAAAAAGGAAAGAGAATGAGATATTTATATGGTATTACCTCATTTTTTATTTGTGCTTCAGTAGTAGCACAGCCAAAAGTAAATCCTACTGACCCTCAGCCAACTTGCTATATGTGTCCCGGAACATTTATACCCATAGATGAACTAAATGCCTATACCAAAAAAGCGATTCAAGAAGGTCACATTGACCAACAAGTGCGAGATATTGACATTGGCAAAGCAAGAGTAGGCATCGGTATGGTCTACCGCGGCAAACTTGACGCTCCAAATCCAGATTCAGTAGCGGAACATGATCAAATTAGTGAGGTCTATCACATTATTTCTGGCTCTGGAACATTGGTACTTGGACCCGATATCACCAAACGTCAACGCAGACCAGCAACGCAAAAAACGGTTGTTGAATTTAATGGTCCAGGAAATAATGGGAGCGAAATTCTGAATGGCATTTCACGTAATCTGCAGCCAGGAGATGTCGTAGTAATCCCAGCAGGAACAGGGCATTGGTTTACTGAGATCCCAGACCATATCAATTACCTCATGATACGGTTTGATCCGGATAAGGTCACACCGTTAAAGAGTGAAGCTCAGTCACTCAATTATTTACTAAAACCAGCGAGCCGCTAAGGAGAATTCTGTGAAAAAAATGATTCGACGTAGTCTTCTCGTCGTATTAGTGGTTGTGAGTTGCGGTGCTCTTGCACAGAACCAATCAAGTGCCAAGGCGCCACAATATAAAGTTGATCCTTATTGGCCAAAAGCATTACCCAATAATTGGATATTGGGGCAAGTAGCAGGAGTAGCGACCGATAAAAATGATCACGTATGGATTATTCATCGCCCACTAACTATTACAGACGATGAGAAGGGTGCCACGTTAAACCCCAAAAGATCAAAATGCTGTATCCCTGCCCCACCTGTTCTTGAGTTCGATAAAAACGGAAATCTATTACAAGCATGGGGTGGCGCAGGTAACGGTTACAACTGGCCTAAAAATGAACATGGAATTTATATCGACGCAAATGACAATGTTTGGATTGGCGGTAATGATCAAACTGATCACATGATTCTAAAATTTACCAAACAAGGAAAATTTCTTCTGCAGATTGGTTCTCCTGGTGCAAGCCTCGGTAGTAATGACCCAACTCAGCTTGGTCGTCCTGCCCACATGAATGTCGATCCGATTGCAAATGAAGTTTATATTGCCGATGGCTATTTGAATAAACGCGTAATTGTGTTTGATTCGAATACTGGAACATACAAACGCCATTGGGGTGCTTATGGAAACATTCCTAGCGATGAAAAGATGCCGAATTTTAATCCGGCCTCAACGCAATTTGCCAATCCTGTACATTGTGTTCGCCTTATGAAAGACAACACCCTATATGTTTGCGATAGAGCTAATAATCGAATCCAGGTATTCGAAAAAAATGGAAAATTTATACGTGAAATGGCATATGAAACTGATACTCGGGGTTCCGGATCGGTATGGGATTTGATTCCTTCAGATGCAAGTCAAAAGTATATTTTGATTGCAGATGGTACCAATAATGAAGTTACTGTACTAGTACGTGACACTGGACAAAAAGTAGGCTCCTTTGGTAGAAGCGGCAGAAATGCCGGTGACTTTCACTGGGTACACAATATTGCCGTTGATTCTGAAGGTAGCGTGTACACCACTGAAGTTGATACTGGAAAACGAGCTCAAAAATTTATTAAATCAAAATAAATGAGTTGTTACTTGAAATATTTTTTTGCATATGCACTCTTTTTCATGCTGAGCACTCCCGCAATGGCCCAACTTGAAGTCATAATCTCGGGCGGCTTTCAGGGGCCCTATACACAAATGCTACCTTCCTTTGAAAGAATGACTGGCATTAAGGTGATCACCAAATCTGGGGCATCTCAAGGCTCCGGCCCTAAGACCATCAAAGCCCAACTACTCTCTGGTACAACAGCAGACGTAGTGATTCTTTCACGTGAAGGACTTACTGAGCTCATTGCAATTAATAAGATTCTTCCAAATTCAGATGTTGATTTAGCGCAAGTCCCTATAGGTTTAGCTGTCCCAATGGGAGATGCAAAGCCCGATATCTTGACTACGAATGCCTTTACGGATGCCCTCATCAAGGCTAAAAAAATCATTGTTCCAGGTAGCACCAGTGGAATTTACTTAACTAAGGAAGTTTTTCCCAAACTTGGCATCAGCGATCAAATCTCAGTTCAAATAACTGAGCGAGGTGCGCAAGCTACAACAATATTGGCTCATCGTGACGCAAATATTGCTATCCAACCCAGCAGCCTTCAGCTCATTCAAACTTTTGCTGCCGCAATCACTACAAATGTGTCAAATCTAGATGCGGCTAAAAAGTTAATTGAATATTTAAGCTCGCCCATTGCAGTAGGACCTATCAAAAATAGCGGCATGAATGTCATTCAATCACAATAAAGGCAAGAAATATTATTATTAATAGTGTATTTCATTAATAACTACCCAATTAATTTCAACTTTTAAAATCATCAACTGTTACTTAAAGTAACGCTTAAAAGACAAAACCCCCACCATTTCTAGTGAGGGTTTGCTTTTCTGGTGGGCCCACCAGGACTTGAACCTGGGACCAAAGGATTATGAGAGCAGACACCCAAGATAGATCCATATAAAAAGGGGCTCTGCGGGTGGTCAGTGTCGGTGTGTAAGCAAATGTGCAAGCAAATTCGTGGATTTAGAAGAGCTGCTGATTCACTCTTTGGTTTTCAAAACCACAGGAATTTTGGAACAACCGTTTAGCACTTCGTTGCTCCAAAGTACTTTTTGGTGAGTAAGCGCTACTTGAATTAACGCTTAGCTTCCGTGGCCTTTAATGTAAGTTTCAAGAAACTTAATCTGATCGCCTTGGTGCTCCATAATATTTTTTACGGTATCCCCGATAGAGATAATTCCAATCATTTTCTTTCCTTCAAGCACTGGCAAATGTCTAATATGTTTATGAATCATTATTGCCATACACTCCTCCAATGAGTTTGAGGATGCAACAGTAAGCGGGTTTTTCGTCATTATCTTTGATACAGGGACTTGCTTAGGATTATTAAATGGCAACAATACCTTAATTGCACAATCCCCTTGCGAAACGATTCCAACCAAATGACCGTCGTCAATGACGGGGATAGCCCTCACTCGATGATCGCGCATCAGTATCAACACACTTTCTACAGGATCTGAAGAATTTACAGAAAAGATAGTGTTAGATTTTTTCTCAATACATTGTTGTACGGTAGTCATAAGATTAATTAATAAAATTAAAAGTTAGCATTAATATCTGAATCAGTGGCGCAACATCTGTTAAGCCTGCCCAAATACCGGCTCTCGCCTTTCTAAAAACGCAGTGATGCCCTCCCGATAATCGCTACCCATATACACATTTTTTCGTAGAGATTGAAGATGTTCAAAAACTGCGGGGTTCATTACTGCAGCATCTGATAGCATCTGGGCCTGCGCCTTTAATACGGAATTAGCCTGCGGGGAGCGTGAAGCAATCGTTCTTGCCATTTGATAGGTTTTGGCTTCAAGCTCACCAGCAACATAGAGGTGATTCAATATGCCGATTTGAAGGGCACGATCAGCAACAATCGGGTCAGCTGTAAGGAACATTTCTTTCACTACATTCAGCGGCATTCTAGACATGAAATGCAAAATTCCACTAGCCGTATAAGGTAGCCCAAGTTTTGCAGGGGTAATAGCAAAAGTAGAATCGTGGTCACCAATGGCTATATCACAACTCATAATTAAATCCGTTGATGCGCCCCAAACAGAGCCATCTACCATTGCAATAACCGGAGCCCTAAAGGCACGAATAGACTTGAGTAAAACCATGACAGGATCATCGGCAGGCAATGGATCGCGATCCGATCTAGGAAGCTCCATCACATCATGACCAGCAGACCATACTTTATTCTTTTGGTCCGAACGCAGAACCAGTACACGGACATCTTCTTTACCAAATACCTCTAGAGCGTGATGCATTTCTTCAATCAAACATTCGCTTAAGGCATTGCGTTTACTGTAATGATTGAACCGAATAGTTGCGATGAGATCGGCTTGCTCAGTTTTAATGTACTGGTAGTTCATAAAGAATGTGATTGTTTATTTTTAAGCAGCAATTAAGATATCTCCAAGCTCCATCTTTTCCCACCAAATAAATGGGAGAAGATAAACTGGTTCGCCGGCATCTTGCAGGATTTCTAATGCGCCATCATTTGTTTTGTTAGCCCTATACTTTCCAGGATTTAATGGAAGGCAACCATTATCAGTTCCATCAAAACGGCGCATTCTGGCGGTAATATTGCGAGTGACATATACGTACATGCTTCCTCCTGATATTGAATAGTTGGTTAAATACGAATACGAGTAATTTGCTTGGGCATCTCCACCTCCAAAAGTGGGTACAACTACAACTTATTCCCTCTGAAATTACTCAACCGAGCATCCTGCCCTATTTTTGATCGCTTTTTCCTAGTTCTGGGCATGGTGCAAATATCTGCACTAATTTTGTGCGCTGTATTACGGTGTATGAATCAGTAACCCATAGACTTTTGACATGTCTATACACGCTGCCCTTCATCACGTTACTGAATATGACTACGACCGTTTAGTTGAGCTAGGACCACAGGTAGTTCGGCTTCGTCCAGCCCCTCATTGCCGTAGCCATATTCTTTCTTACTCCCTCAAGATTGAACCAGAGGGTCACTTCATTAACTGGCAGCAAGATCCTTTTGCAAACTACCAGGCGCGTTTGGTATTTCCGGATAAGACTACTAAATTTAAAGTTACGGTTGACCTCGTTACTGAAATGGCGGTCTATAACCCATTTGATTTCTTCCTAGAGCCCGACGCAGAGAACTATCCTTTTACCTATAGCTCTGAACTCAAAAAAGAGTTGCGTCCTTATCTAGGGAGAATGCGTAATGGTTCGCTGAATAAATATTTTAGAACGGTTGATCGTAATGAAAAACGAACGATTGATTTTTTAGTTACTCTTAATCAAAAAGTTCATAAAGACATTGATTATTTGATTCGTATGGAGCCTGGTGTTCAGACTCCTGATGAAACTCTTGATTTACGCAGCGGCTCTTGTCGCGACTCTGCTTGGTTGATGGTTAACCTATTACGTCTATGCGGCCTAGCTGCGCGCTTTGTTTCTGGATATTTGATTCAATTAAAGCCAGACGTCAAAGCACTGGATGGTCCTAGCGGTACAGAGGTAGATTTCACAGACTTGCATGCTTGGTGTGAAGTTTATTTACCAGGCGCGGGCTGGATTGGCTTAGATCCTACTTCTGGCCTCTTTGCTGGTGAAGGCCACATTCCAGTTGCATGCACCCCAGAGCCCTCTGGTGCCGCTCCGATTGAAGGTGTTGTTGATGAATGCGAAGTAGAGCTTAAACACACAATGGAAGTGACACGTATCTATGAAGCGCCACGTGTTACTAAACCTTATACCGAGGATCAATGGGATGCCATTGTTAATTTAGGTCATCAAGTAGATCAGAAATTAGAAGCCGGTGATGTGCGGCTGACTATGGGTGGCGAACCTACCTTTGTTTCCATTAACGGTCGTGATGAACGTGAATGGAACGTCGATGCGTTAGGGCCAACAAAACGTGGTTACGCTACCGAGCTGGTGGAAAAGCTACGTAAAGAATATGGCGATGGCGGCTTCTTGCATTTTGGACAGGGTAAATGGTATCCGGGAGAACAGCTTCCTCGTTGGGCTCTTTCAATCTATTGGCGTGCCGATGGTCAACCTATTTGGAAGAACCCAAAACTATTTGCTGATGAGCGTGATCCCATCATGTACACCAGTAAAGACGCTAAAAAATTTGTATACACCCTCTCCAAAAATTTAGGTTTAGCGGATAAATTTATTGAGTCGGCCTATGAGGATGTTTTTTATTACCTCTGGCGTGAATCTAAACTACCTGTAAACGTAGATCCATTTAAATCAAATCTAGATGATGAGATGGAGCGCACTCGCCTTAAGCGCGTGTTTACCCAGAAGCTAGATTCTGTCATTGGCTATGTCTTACCTATAGAAGCAGCGCAAGGTCAAAACTATTTTGATACCAATTGGAAAACGGGTCCTTGGCTCTACCGCGACGATCGCCTGTACCTGCTACCAGGTGACTCCCCCATGGGATACCGCCTGCCATTAGATTCGCTTCCTTGGACTAATAAGGCTGATTATCCATATCTGATTGAGCAAGACCCTTTCGCCCCAAGACCTCCATTACCTCACGCTACTCCTATAGTTCAACAATCTCAGTCATTAGGCGATACTACTTCTGGAAGTAGTTCTGGATTCGCATCAAGCCCAAGCGCTAATAAATCTGCATCTAGTACCGGCAAGACAATTTGGAGCCAGTCGCAAGAAATACGTTACCCAAATCGCCAAGAGTCTGCTGCGTGGATTACTCGCACAGCTTTGTGCGTAGAGACTCGTGACCCTATGCGAGCCAATGGTCCTGATGCTGAAAATAAGCATGGTGGTAAGAATGGTGCGCTCTATGTATTTATGCCACCGCTGTCTCGCCTAGAGGACTACCTAAATCTATTAGAGGCAGTAGAAGCTACTGCAGAACAACTTCAGTTTCAAATTGTGATTGAGGGCTATCCGCCGCCACGCGATCCTCGATTAAAACTCTTACAAGTTACTCCTGATCCTGGTGTGATTGAGGTCAATATTCATCCAGCACATAACTGGAATGAATTGGTTGAGCACACTGAGTTCTTATACAAAGCCGCCTTTGAATCCCGCCTATCTGCTGAAAAATTTATGGCTGATGGTCGCCATACTGGCACTGGTGGGGGCAATCACTTTGTCATGGGTGGCGCCACTCCCATAGATAGTCCCTTCTTGCGTAAGCCAGAACTATTAGCAAGCTTGATCTTGTATTGGCATAACCACCCGAGTTTGAGTTATCTCTTTAGTGGAATGTTCATTGGGCCTACCAGCCAGGCGCCTCGAGTAGATGAAGCGCGTAATGATCAACTCTATGAATTAGAAATTGCGCTTAAAGAGATTCATGAAAATCGTAAAAAATATGGTTCGAGCATGCCACCATGGTTAGTCGATCGTACCTTACGCAATATCTTAATTGATGTAACTGGTAATACTCATCGCAGTGAGTTCTGCATTGATAAGATGTATTCGCCTGATAGTCAGACAGGACGCCTGGGCTTACTTGAACTTCGCGCATTTGAAATGCCTCCACATGCACAAATGAGCATTGTTCAGCAGCTACTGATTCGCGCTTTGATTGCTCGCTTCTGGGATGAGCCTTATATCGCACCTGCGACTCGTTGGGGCACGGAACTTCATGATCGCTGCCTCTTGCCAACCTTTATCAAGATGGACTTTGATGATGTTATTGAAGAAATGCAAGCCCATGGTTATGAATTCAGGCCAGAATGGTTTGCGCCCCACCTAGAATTCCGCTTCCCTCTCATTGGTCAAGTGCAAACTATGGGTACTGAAATTACTTTGCGTAATGGTCTGGAGCCATGGCATGTGATGGGTGAAGAAAGCACGGCCGGTGGTACCGCCCGTTATGTCGATTCATCTATTGAGAGAATTGAAGTTCGCGTTACCGGTCTAAACCAAAGTCGATACACGATTACTTGTAATGGTGAACCTTTACCACTCCAACCGACTGGTATTGCTGGTGAGTATGTTGCAGGCGTGCGTTACAAAGCTTGGAATCCACCTTCTAGCTTACATCCCAGCATTGGTGTGCACGTTCCCTTGGTATTTGACATGATTGATACCTGGATGAAGCGTTCCGTTGGTGGTTGCCAATATCATGTGGCTCATCCAGGCGGACGTAATTACGATAACTTCCCAATTAATGCCTATGAGGCTGAGAGCCGCCGCTTATCTCGTTTCTTCCGTATGGGTCATACCCCAGGAACGATCGAGGGAATTGTGGCCAATATTGATCTACAGGCTAGTCGAGAGTTTCCGTTTACGCTCGATATGCGTCGATGAGACAATAACTTGTGGACTCTTCTCAAGCCAATCCTTTGAAAGCTGCAGACAACCTATCCCTAACGGATGAGATTGCTCGCCTCTCCCCAAAAACATATGAGGGCCATTTTGATGAATTACGTGGCAACTCTACCGTCCTACTTCCACATTGGAAAACATTCTTTGAGCAGCTAGAGCCCTCTGGTTTAGCCGATCTTGATCAGCGAACCCAAGAACTCAATAGACAAGTTCGTGATAATGGAATTACGTACAACGTCTATGCCGATGAATTTGGTCCACAGCGTCCCTGGTCGGTAGATTTATTTCCACTCATCATTAATCCAGAATCTTGGCAAGAAATTCAATCTGGAGTTTTACAAAGAGCCCGGCTGTTAGAAGCGATTATTTCTGATGTGTATGGGCCACAGCATTTACTCAAAGAGGGTTTAATTCCCCCTGCACTGATACATGGTCACCCAGGGTATCTTCGCGCCATGCATGGAGCCCAACTCAAAAGTAATAAACACCTTCATATTATCGCCTTTGATCTAGCCAGAGCGCCTGATGGAAAATGGTCAGTTATTTCTCAGCGCACACAAGCACCATCTGGTTTAGGCTATCTAATAGAGAACCGTAATTTAATTAGTCGGCAGTTTCCAAAAGCATATGAGCGAATGCAAATCGCCCCCCTCACTAATGCGTATCGCGATCTAATTGATGCTTTAAAAGTTGAAAGTCCTGCAGGACAAAACGCCCATATAGCGCTACTAACACCTGGCCCTTATAACGAGACCTACTTTGAACATGCTTATCTAGCGCGTTACTTGGGGCTTACATTAGTTGAAGGCGGCGACCTTACTGTTCGTGATCAACGGTTATTTTTGAAGACTGTACGGGGTTTAGAGCCTGTTGATATTCTACTGAAGCGTCTTGATGATGAATTCTTAGACCCGCTTGAGTTACGATCTGATTCCACATTGGGTGTGCCTGGACTTTTACAGGCAATTCGAGCAGGCAATGTAATCTTAGCAAATGCGCCTGGCTCCGCCTTCCTAGAATCACCGGCATTACTTGGCTTCCTACCCGCAATTAGCGAGCGTCTTCTCAATGAAAAAATTGAGTTGCCCGCAATGGATACCTGGTGGTGTGGCGAACGTGCTGCTTTAGAGGCTGCCATACCAAACTTAACCCACGCTGCAATCAAGCCCACCTATCCTTTTGCATCTGGCCATCAAAATTATGAAGCTACTTTGGGGGGCAGTCTGACTCAAGCCCAGCTAGATGAGTGGGTAGGAAGGATCACGCGTCAGCCTGACGAGCATACCGTTCAAACCTATATTCCATTGGCACAAATGCCGACCTGGCTAAATGCATTTAACCTTAATGACGCATCCCTTATAGAGCCACGCTCTTACATGTTGCGAGTATTTGCATTGAGCAATGGCCCTCAAAGCTGGCAAGTCTTACCTGGCGGCTTAGCACGCATTGCCTCTAGTGAATCTGAGGTTGCCTCTATGCAAAGAGGTGGTAGTAGCGCCGATGTTTGGGTACAAAACCCTTCTCATACCAAAGAGACGGAAGCAAATCTTAAGCAAGCAATTCAAAATAAAGAGATTGTGATGCGTAAGCGCTTAGTCACGAGCCGTGCTGCTGAAAATCTTTACTGGTTTGGTCGGTATACAGAGCGTAGTGAGAATTTAGTACGCCTTGCTAAGCTCTATCTTGAAAAGATTAATAGTGAATATATTCCATCTAGCCCCATATGGATATGGCTTGAGACTCTTTGCCATCAGTATGGTTTAGTACCAGATGGTGTTCCAGGCAACTTTGATCAGGGCGATATTCGTCATCGCATTTTTGAGAGGACGCTTATTAATTCACTTAATGGTAGCGATAATGTCACTAGCGTAGGATTTAATTTAAGCGCAATGAAACGTACAGCATCCAACGTCAGGGAACGATTATCAATAGAACAATGGAGCACTATCAATCTTTGCTTAGAGAAGTTTAATAAAGACTGTCATAAGGCAAATACTTTTGATGATTTCTCATCTTCGCTCGCAATTGATGCCTTAAATGGTGCTAGTAGCAACTTAGCAGCCATAACAGGTGCCCAAACAGATCGCATGACCCGTGATGATGGTTGGCAATTACTATCCATAGGGCGCCATATTGAGCGCCTATCATTTTTAACAAATGCTTTTGATTCGGCGATCACTGCTGGCCTTTTATTTAATCCCAATATCGATAGCTCGGGTTATACCGCTCTCCTCCATTTGTTTGATAGCACGATTACCTTTCATGCCCAACATCAGCAAAGTCGAGAAATTGCTCCATTAGTAAGTCTTTTAATATTGGATGATGAGAATCCACGTTCTTTAGCCTGGGTTACCAAGGCCTTAAGAGCAAGACTCTCTAAATTAGCTAGAACTGAACGTGACAATCCAGATGAACTGACTCGTAGTGTGAAAAATCTGAAGGACTACGATTTACATACCCTCTCTTCAGCAGACTGTTTTGGTAATTTCACAGAACTTCTAAATTGCCTACGAAATACCTCGCAAACTGCCTGGAATGTTTCCGATGAAATTAGCGCGCGTTATTTCAATCTAATCCATACAAATGAATATAGCGTACAAATGTAAGAGCTCATTATGCTGCTAGAAATTACTCATGATACCCACTACTCCTATGATCCCAGCGTAGAGATAGCGCAACACCTTGCCCATCTCAAACCTACTAGCCTCGAAACTCAGCAAGTACTAAAGACAGAGATTGCTGTGAATCCGAATCCAGACTGGAGTGATGAGCATATTGATAGCTACGGTAATGTATGTACATTTTTTTCATTACAAAATAGACATAGCGAGCTACTCATCTCAGCAAAATCTCTAATCGAGACAAGCCTAAGATCACCGGTAGGGCCGAAACCATTAGATACGCCCGCATGGGAAATGGTGCGCGAATACTTTCGCTACCATTCAAATACAAAATGGGATAGTGCCTCTGAATTTCTATTCACATCCCCTTTTATTACCTTGCGCCCGGAGTTTTTCGAATTCGCTCGCGCCAATTTTACCAATGGCAGACCCATCTTAGATGCCGCAATTGATTTGATGCGTCGTATCTACAGCGAATTTCATTATGTGAGCAAAAGTACCGACATAAACACACCAGCTCTTGAGGCGCTAACTAAGCGTGAGGGCGTTTGCCAAGACTTTGCTCATATTTTGATGGCCTCATTGCGCAGCATTGGTTTACCTGCAAAGTATATAAGTGGCTATATCTTGACTACTCCAGCTCCTGGACAAGCTCGACTGATTGGTGGTGATGCATCTCATGCGTGGGTTTCAATTTATGTTCCAAGGATCGACCCTGATGGACAACTGTGCCCAGGTACCTGGTGTGATCTAGATCCGACAAATAATCGCTGGGGTTACGGCACACCTGGCGAAGACTATATTCATCTTGCTCAAGGTAGAGACTATTCTGATGTATCCCCGATTCGCGGGGTCATTCATGGTGGCGCTGACCACAAGCTTAAGGTTGCCGTTACAGTAAAACCTGCATAGTCACTTTAAATTTGTATCGTAAATCGGCAATCACCGATCAAGTGTCTGCTCCAGCATTCAATTACTAAGCAAATAATATTTTTGATCGCAAAAACACAGCGCACCACAATCTACAATTAGTTAATTGCTCCAAGCTAGAGCCATATATCTATTGGGGTTTAGTAGTGATAAGCACTACACACCAACTACGCAGAAAGAAAAACGACTTAGGAATCTCTCCCTAAGTCGTTGATTTCAATGGTGGGCCCACCAGGACTTGAACCTGGGACCAAAGGATTATGAGAGCAGACATCCAAATAAAACCACTAGGATTTCAAGAGCTTACGTCTCCTAAATATCGGTGTGCAGCGTTTTGTGTAGTGGATTTAATGAAATTAGAAGAAGTGCAAGATCCCTCTTTGGTTTTGAAAACCAAAGGAATTTTGGAGCAACCGTTTAGCACTTCGTTGCTCCAAAGTACTTTTATGTGAATAAGCGTTACTTAAAGTAACGCTCAAAATAAAAATCACCCTAATGCACTGACCCCCAAAAGTTGGACGCTAAGTCCAACTAAGGGGGTCACTGTCAAGCTATTAATAATCACGCACTAAAAATTCATCATTGCGCACTTGAAAACCTTGTTTTAGAGCATTCAGCCTACTTATGGGGCATAAACTATTTATTAATAAGAAAAGTTGAAATACTATATATTTTTAACTAGGCTAGTTAACCTTTTGGATACTTCAATGAAATTATTATCGCTACTAGGATCCGCTTTATTACTTTTCTTTTCATGTATTGCCCATTCGCAATCCTATCCGACCAGACCTATTGTGATGGTAGTGCCTTATGCTGCTGGAGGCAGTAGTGACAAGTTGGGTAGATTGCTGGGCATCAAAATGTCTGAGGTGCTAGGTCAAAACGTTTTGATTGAACTAAGGCCTGGTGCTGGAGGCAATATAGGTGCTGAATATGTTGCAAAACAAGCTAAACCAGATGGCTATACATTTTTGTTCGGCGCCAGTAGCCTAGCCTCAAATATATCTTTAATGAAATTAAATTTTGACCCAAGAAAAGATCTAGTGCCTATTTCTGGGGTTACTACGATTCCAAATTTGGTAGTGACGTCTACTGAATTTGGGCCACACTCTTTCAAAGAACTAGTAGTTCTCGCCAATTCAAATCCAGGTAGTGTTACCTATGGATCTTCTGGTCCAGGAACAGGAAGCCACCTTTCAGGAGCCCTTTTAAGCAGTAACTATAACGTCCCTTTAACGCATGTACCATACAAAGGCAGCGGTGCCGTCTATGCTGACCTCATACCCGGAAGAGTCAATATTCTATTTGACGCTATAGAATCAGGCATGAATCAAGTTAACGGCGGAAAAGTTAGGCCTCTAGCAATTACATCCGCTAAACGCTCGCCCTCCCTGCCAGATGTTCCTACCATTGCTGAATTAGGATTTCCAGGTTATCGCATGAGCACCTGGTTTGGTTTTTTTGCACCAGCGGGTACACCTCCTGACATTATTGAAAAATTGAACTACGCAACTATTAAAGCGCTAGAATCTCCTGAGATAAAAGAGCAATTATTGCGCAGTGGCTCTGAACCAATTCCTACTAAATCAGCAGAGTTTGGTAAATATTTTCAAGCTGACGTTGAACGCTGGAAAACTCTAGTAGATACAGGTAAATTATCTCCACTTTAAATTTTTATCAACAAGAATAGGGGAAATTTTTTGAGCCAAGCAAAAGATCTGCAACCAATTAAAGAAATTCTTCAATGGCCGAGAGATAATGTAACGCGCGTTCCACTAAATGTTTTTAGCAATCCTGATGTTTATAGGTGGGAACAAGACCTTATTTTTCGAGGACCCACTTGGAGTTTTTTGTGTCTTGAATCTGAGATTGCTAATGCTGGTGACTTTATTACTACCAAAATTGGCGATACCTCGATCATCGTGATTCGCACCTTTGAAAAGGGCATCAATGCACTGGTAAATAAATGCGTTCATAAAGGTTCAATCATCTGCTATGAGCCATGTGGAAATCGAAAAAATAGCACTATTGTCTGCCCTTACCATAACTGGGTTTATGAATTTGACGGGAAATTAAAAGCGGTTGCTTTTGAAAAGGGCATTCAGGGCAAAGGGGGAATGTCCGAAGAATTCGATAAAAATGAACATCGACTAAAGCAGCTAAGAGTCGCTACTATAAACGGTCTTGTATTTGGATCCTTCTCAGAGGAGGCGCTTGCTCTAGAGGATTATTTGGGACCTACAATGGTTTCCCATATCAAAAGAACCTTGTATGGCACGCCAAAAATTCTTGGTCGTTACAGCCAAGTGATGCAAAATAATTGGAAGCTATATGTAGAAAATAGTCGAGATAACTATCATCCCAGCCTATTACATGGATTTTTTTCTACCTTCAAGCTAAATCGATTGTCTGCAGAAGGCGGTACATTACAAGATGATCACTCGCGCCACCATATTTCCTTTACAAAACGCTATACGGATGTTGGCGATGCAGTATATGACTCGGGCATGATTCGTGCGATGAAGACCGATTATGGCCTTGAAGATCCATCATTGATTGATCAATGGATGGAATATGAAGATCAAATCACTAACTCAATCCAAAGTATTTTTCCGGGTTTTGTACTTCATCAAATTCTTAACTCAATTGCGACAAGGCAAGTAATCCCCCTTGGCCCCAATAAATGTGAACTTATTTGGACGCTACTAGGATTTGAAAAGGATACAGAAGACCAAAACTACACCCGGATGAAACAAAGTAATTTAGTTGGTCCTGGAGGCTTGGTCTCCATGGAGGATGGAGCGATTGGGGCCTTTGTAGAAAAAGGGATTAAAGGCGATACAGATGAATATGCTGTTATAGAAATGGGTGGCACAGATGTCGGCGGAATGCCAACCCGTGCAACCGAAACTTCTGTGCGTGGATTTTGGAAATACTATCGGGAGTTGCTCAATGTCTAATGTGATCTCTAGCAATGCGAACCTGCAACTCGATCAAAACACAAAAGATGCTATTAGTAGGCTATTAGTCTGCGCTGCACATTCAATAGACAATAATCTACTGGAGAATTGGCCTCTGTGTTTCAACGACGATGCAACCTATAAAGTACTCACCAGAACAGATTTTGATTTGGGCAGAAAAGTGGGAGTGTGGTTTTGCGACTCTAAAGCAATGCTAGTAGACCGAGTAAACTCAATTCGTTCTGTCAATGTGTTTGAACCTCATGTATACCGCCATATTCTTAGCACTACCGAAATAACTGAGCGCAAAGATGAAAAATATAGCGCTCAAACTAATTATGTAGTGATTCGTACAATGTATGACGGTGATATGGCAATATTTTCTACTGGGCGTTATATCGATGAAATAATAATAAAAAATGGATCTGCCTTATTTCAGTCGCGCACTGTAGTTACTGACTCAATTCGTTACGATACGATGGTTGCACTACCCCTTTAAATCTTTTATTTACTCAATATATGTATAGGCTTCATCTAGAAAGTAGTAAAAAAAGAAACCCACTCTTTCACCTAACAGAGGATGCTTGGAATTTAGCCTCCAAAAGACATCCCGATCTTTCATCAAAGATTGAAGTCAGCATTGGTTGGGATGGGGATATTTTAGAGCAGTCTCTTAGTAGCGCTCAGGGAATAATTGTTGGTCCACTGAATAAAGAGTTAATTGCAACTGCCCCTAAATTAGAGTGGATTCATACTACTGGCGCAGGAGTAGACCATCTATTTCCTATTGATTGGTTGCCAGAAAGAATTCTGGTCACCAATAGTAGTGGAATACATGCCGATAAAACCGAAGACTTTATTAGCATGGCATTGCTCATGCTACACAATCGAATGCCTCAAATTATTGCCAATCAAGTAAATCGGCAATGGCAAGCTCCTTATCAATTCAATATTAAAAATAAAACGGTGGCTATCCTTGGCTTTGGCGACCTTGGTCAAGCCGCTGGAAGAGGTGCCAAACGCTTGGGCATGAATGTTGTTGCCATTACCAGAACTGGCAAGCCACAATTGACTGCAGATAAGACTGTACCTATAGAAGACTTAGATAGCGTTTTACCAACGGTTCATTTTTTAGTTGTAGCAGCGCCACTTACAGCCAAAACACAAAACATCATTAACAAACAGAGATTGGCTCTACTACCTAGCGGCTCTGGTGTAATTAATATTGGCAGAGCAACAGTAATCGATAATGCTGCATTAAAGGAATCTCTTATTGATCAGCACTTAAGCGGTGCGATTCTTGATGTTTTCGAGCTTGAGCCCATCCCTAGTGATGCTGATATCTGGACTGTACCAAATCTTATCATCACCCCCCATATTTCCTGCGACTCTCCCGACTACATCCAGCGCGTCTTGGATTTATGGTTCGAAAATTTTTCGAACCTCTTACATAAAAAATCTTTTAAAAATATAGTAAATCGTAATTTAGGTTATTAACTAAGTTCAAAGAAAGGCTACTATGTCCGACCTTATTTTTCATATGATTAATGGTGCGCCCGATCCTGTTGCGCCATTTAGCCATGCCGTTGAAGCTGACGGCTTTGTATTTTTAACAGGTCAAATGCCTTTTGAGGGCATTTCGAATACCTCTAATTATCCTGAGACTATCGAGGATCAAACCCATCAAGTAATGAAAAATTTAACAACAGTACTTCAGGGGGTGGGACTTGATCTTTCACATGTTGTTTCCGTTAGAATCTTTCTCACGCACTTCAATGAAGATTATGAAAAAATGAATGCTGCTTATGCAGGTTACTTTCCAGAAAATAAAAGACCTGCAAGAACTTGTGTTGGAGTAACGGGATTAGCAAGGAATGCACGCATCGAGATAGACATGATTGCTAAAAAGATTTGAAGTCTTTTAATCTGTTGGTTGCGAGCACCCCCCCCATCATCACTTAAGGTAGCACTAAAAAATACCCGCCATTGCTGATGACAATTTACTTTTCTGGTGAACCTGCCAGGACCGTAATCTGAGACCAAGGGACTCTGGACAAGTACCTAGTCCAGAATTTGGTACTCTACAGCTTGTGGAGTACATCCATGTGCATTAACAGGAACGAGATCTTGAGGGCAAGCAGAGAAGGCCATTACGCAATCTTGTAGCGTCCTAAAGGTAATAAAATCTCCCACCTTTGCCTCGGGCGCCTCGACAACCATTTCTTGATGATGATGGAACTTTGTATTCATAAATAAATTAAGAGGCGTTGGTATATAGGGTGGAGTGATACCCATTGAACTAGTAACTTCTCGTAAATTATCTGCGCAGTTGTCATGATATTCAGTGCAACCCAATAATCTATAACGCTCAATATCGCATGCTGCAAACAGCATGCAATGAGTGCCTGGAGAGTGATCCTCCTCCAATACGAGCAAGGGCTTACGGAGCTGGCTATATAGTTTATCGCCGGGAAGAGGTTTAATTCTTCCCAAAGTGACTACTGAATGGGGCATTGAAAGATGCTCACTACCATCTGGTAGAAAACACCACATGTCGACCACCTGGCCACCATGAGTGTTAATAATCCTAATCTTCTGATCCCTCTTCAAGAAAACAGAAGCTCCGCTTCTAGCAGGAATTATCACGGTTTTCATCACTAGTGCCTTCGTTTAAAGTAAATGCTGTAGGATTATTCATTAATTTAATCACCAGAAATATTCTTTAGTTTACTTATATGCCAACACCTAAAAAATCTAGCGTAACTAATGATATTTATGAAGAGATTAAAAATCGGATTATCAATTTACACTACTTTCCTGGGTTTAAATTATCAGAATCGAGGTTAGCCAGCGAATTTAGTATTGGAAGATCCCCAATTCGCTCGGCATTTGCAAAATTGTATAGTGAAGGATGGATTGAAATAAGCCCAAAGAGTGGAACGTACGTTAGAAGTCTAAACGAACAAGAAATTGCAGAGATTTTTGAATTTCGCCTCATTCTGGAAGTTAACGCTACGCGTCTTGCTACAAAGAATATCTCTGATAAAAAGTTAATTCAATTACGCCAAGCCTTTAATCGATTGAGCCCGAAGAAACAAACCACAATTGCCAGAATAAAAACCTTCGATAGTTTCAATGAACTTGACTCACTTTTTCATGCTGAAATCTATCGCGCTGCGGGCAATCGTCTAATAAAGGAAACTCTTTTAGGCTTGCACGACAAGGTACGCTGGCTTAAGAGATTGTCGCCGTCAACCCCAGATAGAATGCGTCATTTATTCATCGAATTAGAGCTCATCCTGCAGGCATTAGAACGCAGAAACCCCAATGAAGGCGCTAAATTTATGCGCCAGCATATTGAAAATGCCGCGAACTTTGGTACAGATTTCAGGTCCCTAGCCATTAAACCCACTCAAAAATAGAAGAAATAAGACATTGTGGTGCAAAGCCCTCGTTTTGCTCCAGTCAAATTCATTAGCATTTTAAATGAAACTGGAGCAATTCCACTAAACTAGTTGACTAGTTAAGCAGAATTGTATTAGAGTAATCTCACCTTCTAAGGGGATAACTATGAATTTGTGCACAAGAATATTAGCTTTAATGTTGTCCTTACTTTTAATGTCAATGGCTCAAGCCGCAGAATTTCCCACAAAACCCATCAAACTCGTAGTCCCCTTCCCCCCAGGTGGCGCTGTTGATGCTATTGGAAGGTTAGTTGGACAAAAAGCTTCTGAAGTTTTGGGGCAACCCATTCTTATTGATAATCGCGCAGGGGCGGCCGGATCTATTGGCACTGAAATTGTTGCTAAATCCGCGCCTGACGGTTATACCTTATTGATGGGGTCTACAAGCTCGTTATCAGTAATTCCCAATTTACAAAAAGTTCCTTATGACCCTATAAAAGATTTCACTCCAGTTTCATTGGTTGCATATATTCCTCATGTACTTGTTATCAATAATGATGTACCCGCCAAAACCTTGGCACAATTTATTGCGTACGCTAAGGCAAATCCAGGTAAATTAAGTTACGCATCTTCGGGTAACGGCACTCCACATCAGATTGCAGTTGAGATGTTTAAGAAAATGGCAGATGTATTTATTGTGCATATTCCCTATAAGGGTACGGCTCCAGGGCTTACGGATCTAATGTCTGGTCAAGTAGCGCTCATGTCAGTTGAACTCAGCACAGCTTTGCCATATATAAAAGCACAAAAGATTCGTCCTCTAGCACTACTAGCGCCAAATAGAAGCACTTTTGCTCCAGATATTCCGACGGCAGCGCAAGCAGGTTTACCAGGTTTGGATATTACCTCCTGGTATGGTGTAGTAGCTCCAGCAGGTATTAGTCGTGACACTCTCAATATCCTCGGTGCCGCAATCGCTAAAGCAGTTAAATCACCTGATCTTAATGAAAAAATCTTAGGTATGGGAGCCACTCCTGTTGGGGATACTCCGGAAGAATTTAATGTATTTATGCGCAAAGAATCTACTAAGTGGGCCAAGGCTATCAAAGAATCTGGTGCGGTTGCTGACTGATGATCCATCAAGAAAAGGTTAATAAACTATGAGTAATAAATCCATTTTTTCTCCTGAGCACTATAAAGATACTCGCAAACCTCTGCATCAAGCCTCCACGCTGCCGGGCTGGTGCTATGTTGACAAAGATTGGTATGACCGCGAAGTAGAAATGCTCTTCAAAAAAAATTGGATTTGCGTAGGAAGGGTCGAACAAGTCCCTAAAGCTGGAGATTACTATTCGATTGAAATTGTGGGACAACCCTTAATCGTTATTCGTGATGAGAATCAGCAAGTCAGAGTCCATTCAGCCCTATGCCGACACCGAGGTGCGATTATTGCGGAAGGTGCTGGCCATTGCCGCGCTCTTGTTTGCCCATATCACAGCTGGACTTATTCTCCCAGCGGCAAGCTGCTCAATACCCCAGGTAACCCCCCTCCAATGGCTGGCGTCTCTGGATTCAATATGGCAGACCATAATCTCATTTCTATCAGAACAGAGATTTGGTGCGGCTTTATTTTTATAAATTTTGATGAAAATGCAGAGCCCTTAATGAGCTGGCTAGGCGATTTACCAGAATTTCTTTCAAGCTACCAACTAGAGAATATGCAGTGGACTAATCGTGATATGTACGAAGTAGACTGCAACTGGAAGATATGGCTAGAAAATGCATTTGAAAATTATCACGTACCTTCAATTCATCGAGATCACTATGATCCAGCCAACCCATCTAACTGGGTATTTGAAGAAACAAGGGGGCCCTGGGAAGCAATGTTTAGTAAGCGCAGTATCGTAGCTTATTCAGGCCTACCAGATGTTCCTGGGATTGATGAAAAAAAAGCGCAAGGCCTTTTTCATATTTGGGTTGAGCCAAGTTTGCAGATAATTTTGACCGCAAACTATATGAAATTTAGGCAATACTTACCTGAAGGACCTGAAAAACTTCGCTTATACGAGAATTGGGCCTTCCCTAAATCAACAGTCGATATGCCGAATTTTAATGATATCGTTGGCTCCGATTACTATGAGAAATACTCCCAAATCATTCGCGAGGATCTGGGAATCAACCCGAATGTACAAAAATCAATGCGCTCTGGTGGCTATCGTCCGGGCCGCTATTCTCTTGAAGAATTCATCGTACATCGTATAGCCAATCGAGTTCTAGACAAAGTGATTGGCCCTCAATAAAAACTGCATCCTTATTAGATAAATATTAAAACTATGACCATTCAAATAGATTCAGGTGAAACTAAATTTCATGTACATATTGAAAATGCTAGCACCTTAATGCCAGTGTTTATTGTCAGGCCAGATCAGTACGAAAAAGTCCTAGCAAAGTATCCCGATGTAGCTGAGAAAATTCATACAACGTGGGGGGTTGACCAAGGAAATTATGCGACTAGCATTCCTACGGCCGATGCAATGATTACGTATCGGTTTCCGAAGGAGACATTGTCGGAGGATGGCAAGTCTCTAAAGTTACTGCAGATATTGGGTGCAGGGGTTGATTATTTACTACCCTTAAATTGGGTTCCTAAAGGAGTAACTGTTCTAACAAATAGTGGTGCGCACGTTCCCAAGGCATCACAATCTGGGTTAATGGCTTTAATGATGTTAAATGCGCGCCTACCCCAGCTATCGTGGGATCAACGTCAAAAAAAATGGAACCGAATCTTTACTGATACGGTTGCCAATAAAACGGTCTTAATCGTCGGTGTAGGCGCTATTGGGAGTGGTATAGCTAAATTAGCCAAGGATTTTGGCATGAAGGTGCTCGGAATCCGAAAGAGTGGCAAACCTATGCCCAATGTAGATGAAATGCATCTACCTGAAAGTTTGGCTGACCTACTTCCAAGGGCAGATTTTGTAGTGCTCAATACAGCTCTTACTGATGAAACCCGTTTCTTAATGGGTGATAAAGAATTTGGCCTGATGAAGAAGGGATCTGGACTTCTAAATATGTCCCGAGGTGGATTAGTTGATCCAGCCGCTCTAGACAAAGTATTAAGAAGCGAGCACTTAAGTGGCGCCATTATCGATGTTACCTATCCAGAGCCTCCCCCAGAAGATTGGCCGTATTGGAGCACTCCAAATCTCATAATTACCCCACATGTATTGTCTGACGATATTGAAGAATATGTTCCCCGTACCTTAGATATATTCTTTAATAACCTAAGAAACCACTTTGCCAATAAACCCCTAACCAATGTCGTTGATTTAGCTAGAAGCTATTAATAGCAACTTATTTATGTCACAAGAAATTCGACGCATTCAGGTCCATTCCATAGATGAAATCGCTAAGCAGACATTAAAATATACCTTCATCCCAGCTGATGGAAGAGCGCTTCCATCCTTCGAGCCTGGTGCACACATCGACGTATACTTGCCAAATGGCCTGGTAAGGCAATACTCCTTATGCGGCAAAACCACAGAGCCGTTTTATACAATTGCGGTTAAATGCGATGAAGGCGGGCGCGGAGGATCAATAAACCTCCATACGCAGGTAAAGGTAGATGATTTTTTGGCAATCTCCACCCCACGCAATCATTTTCCACTGGTGGAGTCTAGTAAGAAAGTTGTATTTATAGCTGGCGGTATCGGCATTACACCAATTTTTTCAATGATTCAATCTCTCGAGATGCAAAATCGATACTGGGAGCTCCATTATTGTGCTCGCTCACAGGAGCATGCAGCCTTTTATGAAGAGTTAAAACAGATTGATGCCAAAAAAGTAAATAGCTATTTCAGCGAAGAACCGATTCTCGACATTGTGAACTTATTGGATTCACATGAAGATGGTTTGGATATCTATTGCTGTGGCCCGACAGGCCTTATGCAATCAGTAGAGAGGATTGCAAGCAATCATCCTAATAAAAAAGTACATTTTGAGTGGTTTACAGCACCAACAACTAAGGACTACAAAGATATTGCCTTTGAAATTGAACTAAAAAAGAGCAATGTCGTTTTATCAGTTCCCGACAATAAAAGTATATTGGCTATTCTAAGGGAGCACGGCCACTTCCCCCTTAGCAATTGCGAGCAGGGCCTTTGTGGCTCCTGCGAAACAATGTTGCTTCAAGGCGAGGCAGATCATCGAGATAATCTACTATCAGACGAAGAAAAAGAGGCGAATAAAACAATCATGATTTGCGTGTCAAGGGCAAAATCTGATCGATTAGTTTTAGATATTTAATCGTTAACTTGATGCCTAGTTACGTATTAAGCAAGTTTCTCAACTATTAAGAAATGAGCCTACTTGCAGTTAATGTACCTCCAAAAAGTAGGTAAGGTACTTAATTGCACACTTTGTGGCG
>Ga0209188_1000836_pt1 | contig 27344 bp, 23 predicted proteins | sample C_130625_EF_Meta_FD_187307 | JGI IMG/M metagenome (GOLD analysis project Ga0209188, IMG submission 187307) | Freshwater microbial communities from Lake Croche, Canada to study carbon cycling - C_130625_EF_MetaG (SPAdes) (version 2) | ecosystem: Environmental > Aquatic > Freshwater > Lake... | reverse complement strand
GGGAGTGAGTTGCAGGAATAGTGATTGCAGAAGTGGCAGCAGCTAGAACGTCATCCTTGCGGATTCTTCCGCCGACGCCGGTTCCTGCAACTTGTTGCAGGTCGATGCCCGACTCATTGGCTAGCTTGCGAACTAGCGGAGTTACATAACCTGCATCACTCGCAACTGATGCAGCAGCGGGTGCCGAGGTTGTCGACGCAACCGCAGGAGCGGGTGCAGTTTGTGGTGCAGCCGCTACAGGAGTTGCTGCAACAGGATTGATCGAGAATGGAAGATCAGCGCTTATTGCGGCCGGCGCAGCGGCTGGCACTGCAGCCGGAGCAGGAGCCTGATCTGCAGCGACGGGTGCTGCAAGGGGCGCGGGTACCTCAACTGGTGCGGCAACAGGTGCGGCAACCGGTTCGGCGGCTTGAACGGGTGCAGCGGGCGCAGAGGGTGCCGATGCGCCATCGCCAATAATGACTAGGACAGCCCCAACCTCAACGGTCTCGTCTTCTTGAACCAGGATTTGTTCGATTACCCCGGCAACCGGTGAAGGAATTTCAGTGTCAACTTTGTCGGTTGATACTTCGACTAGTGGTTCGTCGACAGCAACCGTGTCGCCCACCTTTTTCAGCCAACGGGTTACGGTTCCCTCGGTTACGCTCTCGCCTAGGGCCGGAAGGGTTACGTTTTGACTCATGATTCAAAGACTCCTGATTTATTAAGCGTGGGCGTGAAGAGGTTTTCCAGCAAGAGCAAGGTGTGCCTCACCGATGGCTTCATTCATTGTTGGGTGAGCGTGAACTAGCGTTGCAACATCCTCTGGGTAAGCCTCCCAGTTGACAATTAGCTGTGCCTCACCAATCTGCTCGCCAACTCGAGAACCAATCATGTGAACGCCGATTACCGGCCCGTTGTTTCGGCGAACCAGCTTTATGAAACCTGCAGTTCCCAAAATCTGGCTCTTGCCGTTTCCACCAAGATTGTATTCATAGGTCGAGATGTTCTCGGCGCCATAGACTTCTGCAGCTTTTGCCTCAGATAGGCCAACGGATGCAACTTCAGGCTCGCAGTAGGTCACCTTTGGAATGCCAGTCTCATCGATTGCAACCGGATTGAGTCCTGCAATCTCTTCTGCAATGAAGATTCCCTGCTGAAAACCGCGGTGAGCAAGCTGCAGACCTGGAACGATGTCTCCTGCGGCGTAGACTCCCGCCAGGTTTGTCTCGAGGCGGTCGTTGGTTAGAACGTAGCCGCGATCCATTGCCACACCCTGCTCTTCATAGCCAAGCCCAGCGGTGTTAGGTCCGCGACCAACAGCAACTAGGAGCAGCTCGGCCTCAATCTTGGTGCCGTCTTCAAGTGAAACCACAACTCCGTGCTCACTCTGCTCTACGCCGGCGAAACGCACGCCGAGTTTGAAGTCAATGCCGCGTTTACGGAATGCGCGCTCGAGTCCCTTACTAAGCGCTTCATCCTCGTTAGGAACCAGGTGAGGCAAGCCTTCGATGATGGTCACTTCGGTGCCAAACGAACGCCAGATTGATGCGAACTCAACACCAATCACGCCACCGCCTAGAACGATTGCCTTGTTAGGTACAAAGTTGAGCTGCAGGGCGTGTTCAGAAGTGATTACTCTTCCGCCGATTTGCAAGCCAGGAAGCGATCGAGAGTATGAACCAGTCGCCAAAACGACGTTTACGCCGGTGTAGGTGTCTTCATTCACCTGAATAGTCTTTGGCCCGACCAATCTGCCTTCGCCACTAACAACAGTGATGTTCTTTGAAGCAACTAAGCCACTCAAGCCTTTGTAAAGGCGGTCAACGATTCCGTCGCGGTATTTGTTCACGGCAGGCATGTCGATTCCGACGAGAGTGGCGTTCACTCCCACGGATGCCGATTCACGGGTTACGTCGGCTACTTCGGCGGAATGCAAAAGAGCCTTGGTCGGAATGCATCCCTTGTGAAGGCAGGTGCCACCGAGCTTGTCCTTCTCGATCAATGCAACGCTTTTTCCAAGTTGAGCAGAACGAAGGGCTGCTGCATAGCCACCGCTTCCTCCGCCAAGAATTACGACATCAAAATTGTGGTCAGCCACGAATTGCTCCCTAAATGAAATTTAAACTCGGTCAACTTTACCACTAACCAAGAGGTGCGTCCCTCTTGGAATCAGCACATACCTTCAGCAACAGTAACGATCGTTCTTACCGTGGCCCCGGTTCCTCCCTTGGGTGTGAATCCATAAGCCGCGCCTTCGTTATTGGCAGCTCCAGCGATATCAAGGTGAGCCCAAGGAATCGCGTTTCCGTCCTTGTCGTTTCCAACGAACTCACTCAAGAACCAAGCTCCGAGGATGGTGCCGCCGCTAGCGCCGTACTTTGCGTTCGCCTGGTCTGCAATCTCTGATTTGAGGCTGTCCTTTAGCTCAAGAGGCATCGGCAACACCCAGACTGGCTCGCCCGAGGCGACCGCTGCCTCTTCGACTTGATTCACTGCCAAAGCGTTTCCCAGCAGACCCGCGGTGCGGTCTCCCAAAGCAACGGTTACGGCGCCGGTGAGCGTAGCAACGTCGATGATTAGATCCGGCTTTGATTCGCTGGCAATCGAGAGTCCGTCTGCAAGAACGATTCGACCCTCAGCGTCGGTGTTGATGACTTCGACCGTTTTTCCATTTCGAAGCGTAATGACATCGTTTGGACGGGTGGCCGAGCCGGAGGGCATGTTTTCGGCGATACACATCCAAGAATCGACGTTTACTTTTAGCCCAAGCTTGGCGATTGCGACGAGGCTTTGCAGAACAACCGCCGACCCTGTCATGTCATATTTCATACCCAACATTGCGGTTGCCGGTTTCAAGCTGAGTCCGCCAGTGTCAAAAGTAATGCCCTTGCCGACCAGAGCCAGGTGCTTCTTTGCGCCTTTGGGGCGGTAACTCAAGTGCACTAGCCGCGGTCCGTGTTGAGCGCCAGAGCCGACCGCCAAAATTCCGCCGAAACCTTTGCTCTTCAAGATTTTTTCGTCCATAACCTCAACCGAGACCGAAGCAAGGTCTGCCACAGCCGCAACGGCTGCCTTTGCAAGGTCTGCCGGGTGCATAAGGTTCGCCGGGAGGTTGGTCAGATCGCGAGTCTCGTGAACCGCGGTTGCTAGAGCACTCGCCCTTGCCAGCACTGCTTTCGACAGTTGCATTTCTGAAATCACAGCTATGGAAGCAAGCTTGTATTTCGATTTGGCTGTCTTGAGTGTTTTTGATTTGTGGGCGCCTAGAAGCAAACCTTCAACCAACTCATTCAAATCTTGTTCATTCGCCGGTTCGAGATCGACGACAATGTTCTTGTGCTGAGATAGCGTTCTCGATATGGCACCGCCAAGTTCGCGCTCACCTGAGATCGAAGGTGCGTAGACGTTTGATGAACGTTTAGTGCCAGTTAGCGCAACCGCCCGTAAGTTGCCGCTCAGGTCGCTTATGTAAGTCGTAACAATGTTTTCCGCGTCAACCGACGCGCCGATGCGCGAGAAATCAGTCATAAACGCGGAATCCGGGAAGATTCCCGCAGCTAATTTAGTCTTCTGCAAGACGATTTTCGAGGCATCGGCGATAACCCGCAGTGCGAGCACGCAGTCATCCGCTATTTTTTCGGTCTTAGTGATTTTCAGCTTCGGTAAGGTCATGCAGACAATGCTAGACCCCTCGAATAAGATTGTTGTATGTTCGGCGCTGGCAAGTTATTCAAAGAAATCTCCCTCGAGATAGAGGTTCCTTCTGGCCTACAACTTATCGCGAGCCTTAATGGTTTCACTGACGCCGGTTCAACAATTTCTCAGGTCAGCGACAACATCTTTTCGAACTTTGACCACCAGTTGGTAATCGAGTTCGACAACGATGAGCTACTCGACTATCGAGCCAGGCGGCCGGTTATGTACTTTGAAAAAGACCACATCGCCGACTATGAACCCGCAACTCTAGGACTTTTTCTCGTTTATGACGAAGCCAGGCAGCCATTCCTGTTTCTTCATGGGTACGAGCCCGACTTTAAATGGGAAGCTTTTGTAGATTCCATATTGGAGCTCATCAGCCGTTTTGAGGTGTGTCAGGTGACTTGGGTGCATTCGATCCCATTCCCGATTCCGCACACCCGCCCAATCGGGGTAACGGTTTCTGGAAATCGGCGCGACCTGATCGATTCAACCTCTGAATGGAAGCCTCAAACTCAGGTTCCTGGTAACGTTTTGCATCTGCTCGAGTATCGCGCGTCATCAGTCGGCATTCCAATGGTCGGATTCGTGCTTTTGATTCCTCACTACCTCGGAGATAGCGAGTACCCGATGGCTGGAGTCAAGGCCCTCGAGCTACTTTCACAAGGAACGGGCCTCGTGTTTTCAACCGATCAGCTGCGAGAGGAGTCAGAGACTTTTGCAAAGAAGCTCGCTGAGCAAATCGAAGAAAATGACGACCTGAAACGCATGATTGCAAACCTAGAGCTTGGATACGGGAGCGAACGCACATCACCTGGAAGACCGAACATTTCCACCCCGGAAAAGCCGATTCCCACAGCAGATGAGATAGCGGCGGAGCTTGAGGATTATTTGGCCAGCAGACGACGTAACCAGTCCGATGAGGACAAGTAGGCAACCAAGAATTAGGCCCTTGAACGCGGAATAATAATGATTCTTCCGTGTTGAATCAAGACACGAGCGCAAACATTCGCGTTTTGTGGCCACGAATGGCTCCGAACCTGCGATACTTAGAGCTTCAGACCCAGTCAGATTCCAATTTGACATGGGTCTTTGTAATGCCTGCATGTAAAGCGTAGATGGCTTTTCAGAGGGCTTGTTCTTCCAAGCAACAACGATTGGGGTTCGAACATGGCTAAAGAGCGTAATTTTTTTCAGCGCCTTCTAGGAACACAAGCACCAGAAAGTAAAGCCGAGCAGGCTTCAGTACCGATTCGCGACACCGAGATAGACAAACCGAAGGCAGCAAAAATTTCAAAGGCAACAAACTCAACTAAGACCACCCAAACAAAATCCACCCCAGTGAAGGTCGAATCGGTTTCTAAGGCAACGCCAGAAAAGAAGCCTGTCGCAACAAAGCCTGCTGCTACCAAGGTAGAAACCAAGGTTGATGCAAAGTCAGAGGCCGTCAAGAAAGTCGCCGCCAAGAAGCCCGCAGCCGTAGAGGCAGTAACCGCGAAAACAGTCGCCCCGAAGACAGTCGCAGCTAAACCCGCTGCGAAGAGCCCTGCTGCCAAGAGCCCGGCAGCTAAGAGCCCGGCAGCTAAGACCGTTGCTATTGCAGAGGAACCCGCCGCTGCACCCAAAAAGAAGCCTGCTGCCAAGAAGATCTCCGGGGAGGCCTCTGTAGAAGTAACTCCAGCTGCTAAAGCGACCAAAGCTCCGAAAGCCACGAAGGCGACAAAAGCGAGCAAGTCTAAGACTTCAGACTCAATGGATGACGACATCGACGACGAGGACCTAGACGATGATGTCTCGGTAGACGACATCGTCAGCGAAGCCGGAGCCGCGGTTGACATCATAGAAGTTGCCGACACGATTCCCGCTTCAGAGCTGGCAGTTGAAGAAGATGAAGAGAAGTCAGATTTCAACGCCCCAGAAGGCGTCATCGTGCTGTCTAACCGCGAAGAAGAGGACATCCCAGCGCAGTCGACGTCTATTACAGGCGCGACAGCTGACCCGGTTAAGGATTACCTAAAGCAGATCGGTAAGGTAGCGCTTCTAAACGCTGAGCTCGAAGTTGACTTAGCTAAGCGAATCGAGGCCGGTCTCTTCGCAGAAGAGAAACTAGCAACCGACCTCAAACTTGATGAGGACACCAAGCGCGACCTGCGTTGGGTGGCTAAAGATGGCCAGCGTGCTAAGAGCCACCTGCTCGAAGCGAACCTACGACTCGTTGTTTCGCTAGCAAAGCGCTACACCGGTCGCGGCATGCAGTTTCTCGACTTGATTCAAGAGGGAAACCTGGGTTTGATTCGCGCAGTTGAGAAATTCGACTACACCAAGGGTTACAAGTTCTCGACCTATGCAACCTGGTGGATCCGCCAGGCAATTACGCGTGCAATGGCCGACCAGGCTCGAACGATTCGCATTCCTGTGCACATGGTTGAGGTCATCAACAAGCTAGCGCGAGTTCAGCGTCAACTTCTGCAAGACCTTGGTCGCGAACCAACGCCCGAGGAACTCGCACGCGAGCTAGACATGACCCCCGAAAAAGTCGTCGAAGTTCAAAAATACGGCCGTGAGCCAATCTCGCTTTCTACGCCGCTTGGCGAAGATGGTGACAGCGAATTCGGTGACCTTATCGAAGACACTGAGGCAATTGCTCCGGCTGAGGCCGTGGGCTACAGCATGTTGCAGCGCGAACTTGAGCGCATCCTAGATTCTTTGCACCCGCGTGAGGCGGGAGTGATCCGTAGCCGCTTCGGTCTCGGCGACGGCGTGCAGAAGACACTCGACCAAATCGGCGAAGAGTTTGGTGTGACGCGTGAGCGCATCCGTCAGATTGAATCAAAGACGATGTCGAAGCTGCGTCACCCTTCAAGATCTCAATTGCTCAGAGACTATCTAGAGAACTAACAGCTCAGTGCTCTACCTGCCTGCTATTCTCCTCGGTCGCTTAGTTCGGGCGGCGGTCAGGTTACTGCGGCCTGGGGGAGGCTCAGCGCTCCCAGGGCTCGTGTTGAGCAAAATCGCGCCGGGGCTATTAGCCGCGACACTTAGCAGGTTTGAGCATGGCCTAATAGTCATCACAGGTTCAGCCGGTAAATCCACTACTACCAAGATGACGGTCGCTTTGATGCGCGCTCATGGCTTCTCGGTGTTCACAAATCCCTCAACCGCAAACATAGAGCAGGGCTTCTTTTCGTCGATCATCGAGCAATCGAACCTTTTTGGAAGAGTTCCGGGCGACTTTGCAATTCTTGAAATGGATGAATCCCACGCTGCAGCGATTGTCAAGCGAGTCCAACCCCGATTCGTCACGATTCTCAACGTTCTTGAAGACCAATTAGACAGATTCGCTGACCCGTCTTTTGTGAGGAAAGACCTAGGTAAGGTCGCGGCTGCCGCTACTCAGGGCGTGGTCCTAAACGCCGACGACCAAAACCTGCTGTGGATGTTGGCGGAGAGCAAAGCAAAGGGCGTCAGTTGGTTCGGACTCACAAAGGAGTTACGCGAAACTGGCCGAGCTGGTCTTGGGACTGCGCCTACCTACCTTTCTGAGCTTGAACGCCCAGCTAGTCAAACCACCGGACTATCGATGAACGGCCTCGAGCTGACTGTCGCTTTGAACGAGGGCGCGAATGTCACAGTGAACATGCCCGGACGCGGCCTGCACTTTGCGGTAGACGCCCTAGCTGCACTAGAGACGGCCCAGCGAATACTTGGTTCAGCATTTGACCCCGAAAAAGCGAGCAAAGTCTTAAGTGAACTGCCGCCGGTTTTTGCTCGGGGCGAGTTGAAGTCGGTAAACGGCGAAGAAGTTGAGTTCATCCTCGTGCAGAACCCTGCAAGCTTTCAGCTAAACCTAGACAATCTGACCACAAAGCCGGAGCAGATTTTCTTTGCCATTGGCCGCGACGTGCACGACCCTTCTTGGCTGTGGACAGTTGATTTAGCTAACCTTTCGCATGCCGACGTAGTCTCTGGCTACAACTGTGCTGAGGCCGCCCTATTGCTGGCCTACCATGAGGTTCCCGTCGCCAATGTCATTCCAGAACTGGATCAAGCCCTCGAAGTTTTTTTTAGTTTGCCTAGACCTAAGAATGGCTACAAAACCGTAATATTCTCTGCGGATGCAATGAGACGCACACGACGGGCCTTGGGCTTCACAGATCCAGAGGATGTATTGCGATGACAGCGATTCAACTGGCATCACTTTTCGCAGATCGTCTCAACCTCAATGGCGACCAGGCGAACCTCTTTGTGCTGCAAAAGCGCTTGTCGTGGCTCGGCTTTGAAAGCGAAATCAAGGATGTTCGCTCCGCTGCCCAGCTCGCAGATTCAAACGCCAGTTTTTTGTTTCTGGGGCACGGTAGTTTGGCGGCCTGGGAGGCCTGCCTAGGTGAATGGCCGACCCTCTCACAGGACTTCTTAGCGGCGACCGCTTCGACAGCCGCAATGGCGGTTGCCAGCGCGAGTGACCTTTTGTTGCAGGCAGCTACTGGCGTCGCCCCAGAGTTTGGAACGAACATGTCAGCCTTCGAGGTTGAGAAGCTTGGCGAGCTGAGCGTCTTGGGATACAAGAACACCAGTCAGTTGCACAGTGAATCGCAGCAGGTCGGAAACTTGCTTCTGACATGGCTACACGGTCCTCTTCTGGCAAAGAACCCGCGCTTGGCAGACGAGCAAATTCGGCGGATTCTGGGAGCTAGCGCCCCCGATGACTTGTCAAACGCAAATACCCGCAAGATCGACGAGATCCTTGCGGGTATTTGGAAACTTGAGGCTTCTGACCGTTGAGCCTACTTGGCTAGGAGCTTGTCACTCTCGTCGTGCCACTTGCTGGCAATCGGGCGAAGCTTCGCTTCGTTCTCTTTCGCGTGGTGACCGCAGAACAGCAGTTCGCCTGTTACCAGTTCAACGCGCACATAAGCCTGAGCTCCACACGCGTCACAGCGATCTGCAGCTGTCAAAAAATGACCCAATACTGGCTTGGTTACATCATCTTGTTGTTCAACTTCTAAGTTAGACATTTTGCACCTTTCGGGTCTTGACTAATCTCACCACAAACTCGTGCCTTTTTTGTGAACTATTACGGCGATTTCGCTAACTGCGAAGAAATCTATCCGAAGACTCGTCGTTACTTGTTGTAGTCGTGTTGGAACGGATCAATTGTGATTGCGCGAGATAGCATTTTCGAGTGTCAAACACAGAATATTCAGCCCGCCATCTCTCAGTTCTTGAAGGCTTAGAGGCTGTTCGCAAACGCCCAGGAATGTACATCGGCTCAACCGACAGCCGTGGATTAATGCACTGCCTGTGGGAGATCATTGATAACTCGGTGGATGAAGCTCTTTCTGGCAACGGCACTCAAATTGGAATTCGCCTGCACTCTGACTCAAGTGTCGAAGTGGCCGACTACGGTCGAGGAATCCCAGTCGACATCGAACCCAAGACCGGGCTGAGCGGCGTGGAGGTTGTATTCACCAAACTTCACGCTGGCGGAAAGTTTGGCTCGGGATCGTATGCGGCGTCGGGAGGTTTGCACGGCGTCGGCGCATCCGTCGTAAACGCGCTCAGTGAAAGACTCGACGTTGAGGTCGACCGTGATGGTAAGACCTGGGCGATGTCCTTTAGACGCGGCGAACCGGGTATTTTTGACGATGCTAACGGGATTGCCCCTAATAATCCATTCGTCGCTTCAGAGGACGGAAGCCCGCTTCGTTCAATCGGCAAAGTTGACAAAGGCCGAACTGGCACCAGGGTCAGATACTGGGCTGATCCCCAAATATTTATCAAGGATGCCGCCTTCGTTGCGGACGAGCTTGTGGCTCGTGCTCGCCAGACAGCGTTTTTGGTTCCAGGTCTCGAGCTCTCAATCGAAGATCTGCGGCAAGGTTCGAACCTTGAAGTGCAAAGATTCAAGTTCGACGGAGGACTCGCAGAGTTCGCCGAGTTCCTAGCCCCAGACGAAGCAATCACGGATGTCTGGAGGCTTCAGGGCGAGGGAGAGTTCATCGAAACCGTTCCGGTTCTGGATTCAAACGGCAACATGGTCACCCAAGATGTGAAGCGTAACTGCCAGGTTGAAGTCGCCTTGCGTTGGGGAGTTGGTTACGACACCACGATTAAGTCGTTCGTCAACATCATTGCAACGCCAAAAGGTGGGACACACATCGCTGGCTTCGAGACGGCTCTTCTCAAAGGGCTTCGAACGCAAATCGAAGCCAACTCAAGAAAGCTAAAACCTGGAAACGACAAAGTCGAAAAAGAAGACATCTTCGCTGGCCTAACTGCTGTGGTCGCAGTTCGGTTGGCAGAACCGCAGTTCGAGGGCCAAACCAAAGAGATTTTGGGAACTCCAGCGGTGCGCAACATTGTCTCCAACGTTGTCAATGCGAAACTCACCGCGAAGTTTGAGAGCACCAAACGCGACGACAAGGCCCAGGTCGCCACACTTCTAGAAAAAGTCGTGGCCGAAATGAAGGCGAGAATCTCAGCTCGCACGCATAAAGAGACTCAGCGAAGAAAGTCTGCTCTCGAGAGCTCTTCGCTGCCAACCAAGCTAGTGGATTGCCGATCGCAAGAGACTGATGGAACTGAACTATTCATCGTCGAGGGAGACTCGGCACTTGGAACGGCGAAATTGGCTCGAAACAGCGAGTTTCAAGCTCTGCTGCCGATTCGAGGCAAGATACTCAACGTTCAAAAAGCTTCAATCAGCGACATGCTCTCCAACAACGAGTGCGCTTCGATTATTCAGGTAATCGGTGCTGGTTCAGGTAGGTCATTTGACATCAATCAAGCCCGATACGGCAAGGTCATTTTGATGAGCGACGCCGATGTCGACGGGGCTCACATCCGAACTCTATTGCTAACACTTTTCTTCAAATACATGAGACCAATGATTGAAGACGGCAGGGTTTTCGCAGCGGTGCCGCCCTTGCACCGCGTAGTTATTATGAACCCCGGTACTAAGCCAAACGAGACGGTTTACACCTATTCGCAGGCGGAACTTGAAACTCTACTCGCCAAGCTCGAGAAGGCCGGAAAACGTTACCAGGAGCCGATTCAACGCTACAAGGGTCTCGGTGAAATGGATGCGGACCAGCTTGCTGAAACCACGATGGATAAATCTCACAGAAGCTTGCGGCGTGTGACTATGGCAGATGCGGTCGCCGTTGAGAAGACTTTTGAACTGCTGATGGGCAACGAGGTTGCACCTAGGCGTGACTTCATTGTTGATTCGGCGGATGACTTCGAACGCGAGCGGATTGACGCTTAGCGCTCCTGAGGCGCCGATTTGAGACCTAAATGCCCGCTCCGAGTGCCGCAATAACCGCTGTTAGAGGAGTTCCGGAGGAATCTCGCTTGGCAAGTGCCTCGGGTAGCTCCACGGGTTTACCGTCGGATGCGGCGGCGAATACCGCACCTTCGACAACAACCGCAGCGTAAATCTGGGTCTCGGACCGGATGAACCTCTGCGATCGAACACCGCCGGTCGCTCGACCTTTCATCGGGAATTCGGTTAGCAAAGAAATTTTCGCGCTACCGGGGTCGGTGCCTTTGAGAGCCGCAGAGTTATCGGCGGCGGTCAGAACCCTGGCGTCCTCTGCATCACTAATGACACCGAAGAAGACAACTGTTGCTTCGGCGTCTAAGTTGATTCCGGCGATTCCAGAGCCAGTTCTTCCCTGTGGACGTACGCTGTTGGCCTTGAAACGCAGCAGCTGGGCATCTGAAGCGATGAAGACCAACTCGGCTTCATCAGGCGCTGGAGCGGCTCCCACAACGCTGTCGCCATCCTTGAGAGAAATCACTTCAAAATCACTCTTGGATGGCCATTCGGCAACAATTCGCTTCACAATTCCAGAAGCGGTTCCGACGGCCAGGGGAGTAAGGTCTTCGAGTGAAATCATGCTTACAACCTGCTCGTTAGTCGACAGACCAAGGAAGTCCTGAACTTTGACGGCGCTTGCTGCTTCAAATGTTGAGCCGCTCGGCGGAACGTCGCCGGAGTGGATTCTTAGCAATCGGCCCTTGCTGGTTATAAAACCGAGGTCTTTGCGAGTTGATGTCGAGACATTGGATTTCATGACGTCGTGACGGCGGCGTTTTCCGCCAGAAACAGTTTCGACCGAGGCCTCGACACGTGCCAGTAGCCCGGTCGAAGTGAGAACGACTCGGCACGGAGTGTCTGCCAACTCGGCACTCACTGAAGCCGCCTTGGCGTTACTAACGGGCTTGATCTCGGCATCGGCCTCCAGCAAAGTTGTGCGGCGGTCGTCGCCGTACTTTGAGGCTACTTCGGCGAGTTCCTGAGAAACTAAATCCCGAAGCGCGGATTCGCTTCCCAAAATACCCTGAAGGTCCGCGATTTCGGCGAGCAGGGTTGCCTTCTCGGTCTCGAGCTCAACTCGCGAAAACTTCGTCAATCTTCTAAGCCGCAACTCGAGAATGTACTCGGCCTGGACCTCTGAGAGATCGAAGATTTGCATCAATCGTGACCGAGCTTGGTCCACTTCGTCGCTTGTTCTGATTACTTGAATAACCTCGTCGATAGACAAAATTGATATCAAGAGACCCTCGATGAGGTGCAGGCGCGCCTGCTTTTTGCCAAGACGATTAGCGCTTCGACGACGGGTTACCAAAACTCTGTGTGCCAGGTATTGCCCCAGAAGATCCTTTAGTCCCAGTGTGAGCGGGCGACCGGCCACCAGAGCTACGTTGTTAATCGAAAACGAATCCTCCATGGGCGTGAACCGATAAAGCAGATCCAAAACGACCTGTGGGTCGAATCCTGTCTTAATCTCAATGACCAGACGCAAACCGTGATTTCTGTCGGTTAGGTCGGTAACGTCTGAAATGCCCTGAAGTTTCTTGCTGTTGACGCCATCCTTGATTTTTTCAATGACCTTTTCAGGCCCGACAAGGTAGGGGAGTTCAGTGACAACGATGCCGAGCCGGCGAGGCGAAACGCTTTCGATTGACACTCTGGCTCTGGTCTTAAAGACACCACGTCCTGTTTCGTAGGCCTCTCGAATCCCGTCCCGGCCGACGATGATTCCGCCCGTCGGTAGGTCCGGTCCAGGCAAATACTGCATCAGGTCCTCGACCGAAGCATCCTTGTTTTCTAAGAGGTGGCGAGCAGCCTCGATTGCTTCTCGAAGGTTGTGAGGAGGCATGTTCGTTGCCATTCCAACCGCAATTCCCGCCGCGCCGTTTACCAGCAGGTTTGGAAAAGCCGCAGGAAGCACCTCCGGTTCGCTGAGCTGGGCGTCGTAGTTCGGCTTAAAGTCGACAACGTCCTCATCCAGCCCATCGTTCATTAGAAGCGCAGCTGCTGACAACCGTACTTCGGTGTACCTAGCGGCTGCCGGTCCGTCGTCGAGGCTTCCGAAGTTTCCGTGGCCGTCAATGAGAGGCGCTCTCAAGCTAAATGGCTGAGCCATGCGAACCAGCGCGTCATAAATTGCGCCGTCGCCATGCGGGTGTAGCTTTCCCATGACCTCACCCGTGACTCGAGCCGATTTCACGTGACCGCGGTCAGGTCGCAAGCCCATCTCGCCCATCTGATATACGATTCGACGGTGAACTGGCTTGAGGCCATCTCGAGCGTCAGGCAAAGCGCGCGAATAGATTACCGAATACGAATATTCAAGAAATGAGTCTTGCATTTCTTGCGACAAATCGATGTCAACGATGTGCTCGTTGGATTGCTGAGAATTCTGATCTGACATGGCTACTCGAATAGGATTTGGGGGCTTATTGCTGGCAAACTTGGGTGATGACTACGATGCTACCTGCCGTTCCTAAAACCCTCGGGAGATTAAGTGATGTGTTCGCTAGTGCGCTCGGCGCCATTACAGGCGTTGACAACCGTCTCGGTCTAAAGCGAGCTCGTAGCTCACTGGTTATAGTGGTCGACGGACTGGGTTACCACAACTTGATTGCCGCAGGAGGCCACGCGAGGTTTCTGAACCGCCAAAGCGGAACCATTGCTAAGAGCTTCAGCGGTTTCCCTTCGACAACAGCGACGAGCCTCACTTCTTTTGGCACCGGACTGAAGCCAGGTGATCATGGAATCGTTGGATACAAGATATACGACAGAAAATCGGGTTTGGCGATAAACCAGCTCTCAGGTTGGTCAGATGAAGTCGATCCGCTCGAATGGCAACCGAATGAAACTATTTCGCAAAGGGCTATTGACGCCGGTGTGACCAGCTATGTGATCGGACCGAAAGAATATTCAAATTCGGGTTTCACCAAACTGACAATGCGGTCTGCGGTTTACGTGGCGGCAGACGAAACTGAGTCAAGGCTGAGCCGTGCACTCGAACTCCTTGCAGAAGCAGATTCAAAACTGATATACCTTTACGTTCCAGAACTCGACCAAAATGCACACGCGCACGGCGTGGACTCACAGCAGTGGAGAGACGCCCTCGAGCTGTTCGACACTGCGTTGGAGAAGTTTGCAGCAAAACTTTCTCAACGCAAGTTTGCTGACGTGGGTGTCTTGCTCACCGCAGACCACGGTGTTATCGACGTTGCCCCTACAAAACACTTTTTCTTGGATGAAATGAAGATTCCTAACCTAAAGAGCGTCGCTGGAGAGCCTAGGGTGAACTTTTTGTATCTAGACGAAAATCTCGACGACGATCAAATCTCAAACCTAGCCGCATCATTGAACGCAACCGCAAATAGTCTTCCCAATGGCGGGGGACTGCATTTTGCTACAAGGAACGAAATACTTTCGGCAGGATGGTACGGCCAATCAGTGACATCGGTAGCCCAATCACGTATGCCAGAAATTTTTGCGTTGGCCGGGCAATCGCAGGCAATCTACCACCGGGATTTCACAACGCCTAGAAGTCAGCAAATGATCGGTCAACACGGTGGCGTGAGCCAGGATGAGATCGCTGTTCCTCTGTTCTCGCTCGGTGCATTCGCGAATTAGCTATTCGGCGTCGCCCTTATCTTCGGTTCTGGTTCCAAAAACGATTTCATCCCAGCTCGGCATAGCCGCACGCCCCTTTTTGCTTGGGGAACCGCTCGAGTGTTCATCCGTTGTTTCATCGTGTTCAGCGCTGATGTCAGTTTCGATGAAAACGTCGTCGGTGGAGTCAATCCAGACTGTGGTCTCGTCAAAGTCGGCATCTGTTGTGCCCTCGTAACCCAAATCAGTTGAATCGACGATGTCGATAGGTGCTGTGAACGCTTCTCGCTGCTCCCGCGAGTCACGACGCCGACGCAGATTTTCGAGAAGGTCAACGTTGTCATCGAAATCCTCGTTTGCCGATGATGGTTCAACCTCAGCTGAAGTGCCGGCGGCAATAACGGGAACCTGAGCTGTGTTGCCACGGCCTCGTCCAAATGGAATGACTTCGGCAAACTCCTGGGTGTCACCAAGGCTGCTGGTCAAGTTCTTGGCAACGAGGGGCTCAACTTTAGATTCAGGTTCGGCACTCACGTCCGAACCCAGGGATTCATCGTGGAATGGCAAAACCGGCTTCATTTTTTGAATCAACGGAGCCACTGCCTCTGGAATTGAAGCGAGGTTTAGCGCAACCTCATTTTCTGGCGATAAGTTGTTTTTTCTCAAATCGAAACTCCACACCGCAAGGTTGCGCGAAGCATCTTGTTCAAAATCGCAACGAATCTGCCAACTTCCTCCGCCCAACTTGCGTGCGCTCCAAGAAATATTGGACGCTCCCAATGAATTGAGCTTGTCGCTAATGAGCGCACCAAACTCAATCGGGTTCATCCCGCCGAAGCGGTCGCTCAGAGTGGCAAGTCGAACGGCAAGAGCACTCTTTAAAATGTGTCCGATTTCGTCGATAACTGGCGCGGCAAACTTTTCGACATAGGCGAGGGGAGCCCCAGATTTAGACACCACGTCTTCAATAGAGAGACCGGAACGTACCATGTCTTGAACCTCACGCGGGCTCAGAGTGGCATCCAGCGACAGCGCACTTCTGTCTTGGCGGATTGCTCGTCGCAAAGTCTCATCGAGGGCCACGCGAAAAGTTTCGCCGGCAGAGCTCTCAAGCAATACAAAATCTTGTTCGACAGCTAAGAGCCGAAGATCTTCCATGTCAAAACCTCTTTTCTGTTCAAAGTTTGCCACTGATTTGCCTGAAAATCGTGATTTATGGGTGTGCCGTTATCGAAAATGCAGTAAAAAACAGGTTTATCTGACTAGAATCGGCGTTGCAAGGATGAGAGACCAGTTAGTCATGAAACTTTGCAACATCCGTTCACCTCGTTTGAAAGAGTAAGAAATTGGCTACCGATTACGACGCACCTCGCAAATCTGACGATGAAGAGTCGCTAGAAGCGATCAAAGAGGGCGCACCTGCTAAAGCGGTCGACATCTCAGACGAAGGAGACCACAGCGAAGCTTTCGTTATGCCGGAGGTTAGCTTCGAAGAGGATGACATTGTCGTCGTTCCGATTCAGGCAGAAGAGTTCACCTGCATGGAGTGCTTTATTGTGAAGCACAACTCACTGATCGCAAAAAAGTCAAAAATTGGAAACATTTGCGTCGAATGCGCCAGCTAGAGCAAGTTAGCGATAACTCTCGATAGCCTCTAAAAGTTGTGAAGGCTTGCGGGTCGCCAGTAACCAGTAAGGCGTCGGATCTTCGGGGTCATTCAGCTCTATTCTTACCAACCGTTTGACACCGGCTTGAAATCTAACGAAGGCGCGCGCGTCGAGTCCGGGTCCGCGTTCAGCGAAGCAGAATTCTGGTTCAATCTCGCGCGATTCGCCCAAAAAATTCACAGGGATGTGTGCCTTCCCGACCCAAAGCTGCCCGTCAACCACCAAAATGCGTGGCGAACCAATGACCATTAGCAGCCAAACCAAAAGGGTCAACGCCGTGCCCACAATGACTCCGACAGTCTCATTTATTGGCAAAAACACAAGATAAGAACTCGGAAGCAGGATTGCTGCCCAGACGAATGTGAGAAACGAAGGCGTCAGAATCTCACTGAATCGCACATCCTGGAAGTTGTCATTGCCTTTAGAGTTCACCTTTTTAGACTACGCTCTTCGATAATGAACACTCTGCCGATTTTGATTGTCGCAGCACCGAATTTCGTGCCGACCTACTCTCATCCTGGCGACGCAGGAGCCGATTTACGGTCATCCGAGTCAAAAATATTGAGTGCGGGACAAAGGCAAACCTTTAAAACCGGCGTCTCTGTTGCTATTCCTGACGGATTCGTTGGCTTGGTGCATTCTAGAAGTGGCTTAGCGGCCAACCACGGCGTAATCGTTCTGAACGCACCGGGAACTGTTGACGCTGGCTACCGCGGCGAAATAGCAGTAACTCTTTTCAACACATCGCCAGTAGATTTCGAAATCAACACCGGCGACCGCATCGCGCAGATCCTTTTTCAGAAAGTTGAAGTAGCCAAGTTCATTGAGGTTCAAACTCTTCCGGGCAGCCATCGTGGCGACGGTGGCTTCGGCTCGACAGGGAAGTCCTAATGGTTAACCAGATAGATGGTCCGCTGGACATTTCTGAGGTTCGTGACCTAAGACCCCTGCACGATTTTGGATCCATAAGAGTGCCAAATCGACCTGACGTGGAAATTCGCATCGAGGTAGAACAAACAACTCAGGTTCCAACTGCCGTAGTCGTTGACGTGGCAAGCTCGAGCGTCAGAATTCAGGCTTTCGCGGCGCCCAGGAACGACGAGCTGTGGTCCGAGATTAGAGACACTCTGGCGAAGTCCATCGCAGGACAGGGTGGAAAGCACCTAGAGCAAATTGGTGCGTTCGGGTTAGAAATATTGGCTGAGATTCCAGTTATGGACGAAACCAACCAGAGAGTGTCGCGCCGTCATCTGAGATTCCTAGGCTTCGATGGACCTCGCTGGTTTCTTCGGGTTGAAGTCACAGGGGCAGCTCTTACCGACCCGGTTGCTTCTGGCTATGTAGACGAGTTGATTCGTGGTCTCGTTGTTGTTCGCGGCGACACGGCAATGCCGCCACGCGACCTTCTTCCGCTAAAGATCCCGCTGGGTTCCGCGGCTACAACTAGGAGTTAGCGTGAGTGACCATCGCCCCAATGATGTTTGGAGTCAAGCATCCAAGCAGGTGGCTGCTAGCCTCGGCATAACTTTCAACAACGGGGAGCTGGAGCTCTCGAAAGGCTCAATTACTAAGTCTTTTGGTGGTTGGCTGGGTATCACCGAGTCAATTCTTCCGACCATTGTTTTCATTTTTGTTTATCAACTGACATCCAATGTATGGCTTTCGGTGATTCTTTCGGGCGGTCTTTCGCTGCTGGCCCTCGTTCGGCAACTGATTGTAAAAAGCGCCCTAACTCAAGCAATCGTCGGCGTTATCAGCATCGGCATCACAATTTGGTTGACTTTACGCGACAACAACGCCTCAGATTTCTTCTTACAGGGGCTCATTACAAACTCGGCCTACTTGCTGGTCGCCTTGGTTTCACTCGCAATCAGATGGCCACTCGTTGGATTGCTGGTTGGATTCTTGATTGGTGAAGGATTCACTTGGAGACAGAAACCAAGCCACTTTAAACGTTTTATGCTCGCAACCGGGATCTACTGCGGAATGTACGTTTTGAGGCTCGTGGTTGAGGTGCCGATGTATCTAGCCCAGAACCTCTCAGCTCTCGGTGCCGCCAAGTTAATCCTCGGCATACCGCTGTATGCGGTAACTCTTTGGACGATGTGGCTCGTCGTTAAGCCGCTAATTCGACGCGAGACTTAGTGTATTTTTGTAGTAGCAATCTGCTTTTGATTGTTTCGCGTTGCAAGGAGTCTTCACATGTCAAAAATTAATAGTTTCGGTGCGTCCGACATACTAAAAGTCGGTGCCAAAGACTACAGAATTTTCAGAATTGACTCGGTTGATTCCAAGACTCTTCCATTCAGCCTAAAAGTGCTCCTCGAGAACCTCCTGCGCACCGAGGACGGCGCGAACATCACCGCAGCACACATACGAGCCATTGCCGAATGGGTGCCAAGCTCAGAACCCGATACCGAAATACAGTTCACCCCAGCTCGAGTGATTATGCAGGACTTCACCGGCGTGCCGTGCATCGTTGACCTGGCCACAATGCGTGAGGCCGTGGCTGATCTTGGGGGAGACCCGAAGCGCATCAACCCGCTAGCTCCGGCTGAAATGGTCATTGACCACTCGGTGGTTATCGACGTGGCGGGTTCACCCGACGCCTTCGAGCGAAACGTTGAGTTTGAGTATGCCCGCAACGGCGAGCGTTACCAATTCTTGCGTTGGGGGCAAACCGCATTTGACGACTTCAAGGTTGTTCCACCAGGCACCGGAATTGTGCACCAAGTGAACATCGAGTACCTCGCGCGCACGATTATGACCCGAGAGGTCGATGGCGAACTACAGGCATATCCTGACAGCTGCGTTGGTACCGACTCGCACACCACAATGGTCAACGGCCTAGGTGTTCTCGGATGGGGAGTTGGCGGAATCGAAGCCGAGGCTGCAATGCTCGGTCAGCCGGTCTCGATGCTGATTCCAAAGGTTGTGGGTTTCAAACTAACCGGAGCGATTCCAACTGGCGCAACAGCCACCGACGTGGTTTTGACAATTACCGAAATGCTTCGCAAGCACGGAGTTGTCGGAAAGTTCGTCGAGTTTTATGGAGCCGGTGTTACTTCGGTTCCACTTGCCAACCGTGCAACTATCGGAAACATGAGTCCTGAATTCGGCTCGACGGCAGCGATGTTCCCGATCGACTCGGTGACAATCGATTACCTGCGCACGACTGGTCGCAGCGAAGAGCAGCTTGCGCTAATCGAGGCCTATACGAAGGCGCAGGGCCTCTGGCACGACCCAAGCATTGAACCGCGTTTCAGCGAGTACCTAGAGCTCGACCTCAGCACGGTCGTTCCATCTATCGCAGGCCCAAAGCGCCCACAGGACCGCATCATCCTTGCAGAAGCTAAAGCCAAGTTTGAGCAGGTTCTTCCGACCTACGCCCCAGCTGCGAGCAACCCGGCAGCCGTCGAGGGGCACGACTACAGCATCGACCACGGTTACGTGACGATCGCATCAATCACCTCGTGCACAAACACCTCGAATCCTTCAGTTATGTTGGCCGCGGGACTGTTGGCAAAGAAGGCAGTCGCCAAGGGACTCAAAGCCAAACCTTGGGTTAAAACCTCCCTTGCTCCAGGCTCAAAAGTTGTAACGGAATACTACGAAAAAGCTGGCCTTACCGAGTCACTTGATGCCCTCGGCTTCAACCTTGTGGGCTACGGATGCGCTACCTGCATCGGAAACTCTGGTCCGTTGGACGAGAACATTTCGGCGGCCATCAACGCCAACGACTTGGCGGTTACCGCAGTGTTGTCTGGAAACCGAAACTTTGAAGGTCGTATCAACCCTGACGTCAAAATGAACTACCTCGCGTCGCCACCGCTAGTCATCGCATACGCGCTGGCCGGAACGATGGACTTCGACTTCGAGACCGAGTCACTTGGCAAAGACTCCTCGGGAGAAGACGTCTTCTTGGCAGACATCTGGCCGACCCCCGTCGAAGTTCAAAGCACTATCGACAGTTCAATCAACTCAGAAATGTTCAAGACTCAGTATGCAGGCGTGTTCGAAGGTGACGCACGATGGAAGTCACTACCTACTCCGGTTGGCGCCACATTTGAATGGGATCCAAAGTCGACATACGTTCGCAAACCGCCTTATTTTGACGGTATGAAGCGTGAAACCTCGCCGGTTACCGACATCCACGGAGCTCGCGTCTTGGCAAAGCTAGGCGATTCGGTCACCACCGACCACATCAGCCCGGCCGGCTCGATCAAGGCCGACTCGCCTGCTGGCCAGTATCTCACCGCAAACGGAGTGGCGCGCGTTGACTTCAACAGCTATGGTTCACGACGCGGAAATCACGAAGTCATGATTCGCGGAACATTTGCCAACATCCGTCTCCGTAACCAACTCTTGAATGACGTTGAAGGTGGATACACCCGTGACTTCACCGTCGACGGTGCACCTCAAGCATTCATCTACGACGCTTCGAGTAACTACCAAGCCGCAGGCACCCCGCTGGTGATTCTTGGAGGCAAGGAATATGGGTCCGGTTCCTCTCGTGACTGGGCAGCTAAGGGCACTAGCCTGCTTGGCGTGCGCGCAGTTATTACCGAGAGCTTCGAGCGAATCCACCGCAGCAACCTGATCGGCATGGGCGTATTGCCGCTCCAGTTCCCGGCTGGGCAAAACGCTGACTCGCTTGGGCTCGACGGCACCGAAGTGTTCGACATCACAGGAGTTGAGGCTTTGAACGAGGGAACCACCCCGAGCACCGTCCGTGTCGTGGCAAAGCCTTCTGCCAACTCGGCCGATGGCAAGCGCGTCGTCGAGTTTGACGCCGTCGTTCGCATCGACACCCCTGGCGAGGCAGACTACTACCGAAACGGCGGAATCTTGCAGTACGTCCTTCGTAGCCTGGTTGCCTAGTTGAAACTCCAAGCTCAAGACACTTCTGGAATAGTCGTAAAAAAGATAAAGTTCTCTTCACTATGAGTTTTCTTAGCAACATCAAAGGTCCTCGCGATTTAGACGCATTGGATGCAGATCAGCTTGTGGCACTTTGCAAGGAAATACGTGAAAGCCTGATTGCTGACGTTTCACGAACCGGCGGCCACCTTGGTCCAAACCTTGGCGTTGTTGAGACTACGGTGGCAATCCACCGAGTTTTTGACTCACCTAAAGACTCAATCGTTTTTGACACCGGGCACCAGTCATACGTTCACAAAATGCTCACCGGGCGATCTGACCTGACGAGTTTGCGCCAGAAAGACGGCATTGCAGGTTACCCGCAGCGCAGTGAGTCTGAACACGATATCGTCGAGAGTTCACACGCCTCGTCATCGCTCTCTTGGGCAGACGGAATCGCAAAAGCCTACAAACTAACCCACCAGGATGACCGCTGGACTGTAGCCATTGTCGGAGACGGTGCACTAACTGGCGGTATGACCTGGGAGGCGCTAAACAACATCACAGATGACAACGACCGCCGTCTCGTAATCGTGGTTAACGATAATGGGCGCTCGTACGCCCCAACCATCGGCGGATTAGCTCGCTACCTCAACGGAATTAGAACTGAAAAGGCTTATGCCAAGGCCTATCGAGTCAGCAAGAAGTTTTTCGAAAGGTTTGGCCTTCCTGGGCGTCTTGTCTATTCAACGGCTCGGGGTGCGGGAAAAGGACTCCTCGGTACTTTCGCACCAAAAGGCATGTTTCCGAACCTTGACATCAAATACATCGGTCCTATCGACGGTCACGACATCGTTGCGCTTGAACAAGCGCTAACGCAGGCAAAAAAGTATGAAAATCCTGTCATCGTGCACACGATTACCGAAAAGGGCAAGGGCTATAACCCGGCCCAGCTAAACGACGAAGACCAGATGCACGCTGTTGGTCAGATAGATCCAGAAACCGGCAAGAGCGTTGAAGCCAGTGCTGGTGAGTCCTGGACTTCAGTCTTTAGCAAAGAGATACTAGCGATTGCGGAGCGCCAAAAGAATATCGTTGGAATCACTGGAGCGATGTTGATTCCAGTTGGCCTACACCGGTTCGCAGAGAAATTCCCAGACCGTGTTTTTGACGTGGGCATCGCCGAGCAGCACGCTGTTACTTCGGCCGCCGGCATGGCATTTGGCGGTTTGCACCCGGTCGTTGCCGTCTATGCAACTTTTATCAACCGAGCTTTTGACCAGGTCTTGATGGATGTTGCGCTACACAAGGCTGGCGTGACCCTCGTTCTCGACCGTGCCGGCGTGACTGGGCCGGATGGCGCCTCGCATCACGGAATGTGGGACCTCGCCCTGCTGCAAATTGTTCCAGGCATTCGAATTGCGGCTCCACGTGACGCTGTACGCCTTCGTGAGGAGCTCAACGAAGCTGTTGCAGTTGATGACGCTCCAACGGTTTTACGGTTCTCTAAGGGCACTGCGGGCACCGTAATCGATGCGGTCAGAAGATTGACAGACGGTGTCGATGTCTTGCTCGAATCGCCAGCCAAAGATGTGTTGCTGTTGGCTGTAGGCCCAATGGCTTCGGTTGCCCTCCAGGTTGCAGATTTGCTCAAGGCTCAAGGAATCGGTAGCACGGTCGTTGACCCTAGATGGGTGATTCCGGTAGCCGACTCTGTCATTGAGCTGGCCGCCAAGCACCGTCTGGTCGTTACGATCGAGGATGGCATCCGCGTTGGCGGAATCGGCACTAGGGTGAGGCAAGACATGCGAGCCGCCCAGGTTGACACCGCTCTAAATGAGGTTGGACTGCCGGATGAATTCCTGGAGCATGCAAGTCGTGCAGAAATTATGGAGCGTGTAGGACTCACCGCGCAAAAGATTGCTCATGACATTGTGGCTCAGGTTTTAGGTGCGCGCGTTCCTCACGCTAGGCCGTTGCCAGAAGAAACCGGGGCTACTGCTCAGGTTCAAGAACGCTAGCTTCGACGTTTAGATTTTCGTCGCCTTTGGGCTGCGCCTGCAAACCAAATACAAAGTTTTGAGCCAAGGCCTCAATCTGCCAGTGACGGGCATCGAGCTCTAGCAGACTCGCGACAACGCTTTCTAGTGTCACCGGCGACGGAGGTTCAAAGCATAGCGACCTCATCGAGTCAGGTTTAAGTAGATTCTCGGCAGGAACTCGAAGCTCTTTGCTTTTGGCAGCGACGATTTCCTTGCAGGCAGCAAGCCTTGCTGCAGCCTCGGGGTATCTCTGGGGCCAGTTTCGGTGGTTGGGAATCCCGACCGTTGGCACCTTGAGCGCAGGCAAATCGCGCGTGTTCACACCTCGCTCGGTTGCAGCCCACCACACGTCGACGTAGGTCCGGCTGGCCCGACCGTTAAAGCTTTTGAAACTAACAAATTCGGGCCTGGTGCGGGGAGGGTTAGTCGCAACGGCGACGATTGATGCGTCCGGAACCAGTCTTCCTGGTGAAACGTCGAGCTTCTCGCCCAATTCTTCACGAGCAGTCCACAGCTCGCGCGCTATCGCAAGTCCACGTTCAGTCTTTACGTTCTGCATACCGGTGAGGGAGCGCCAGCGTTCCAGCTTTGCCGCACGCTTTTTCATTTCTAGAGTGTATGAAAACTCTTGCTTTGCCCACTCGAGCTTGTTTTGAGCCAAAAGATTCTCGTGAAGTGCGTCGTAAAGATCGGGCAAAACGTCGACATCAAGCGCCGCGTAGTTCAGCCAGTCCTCGTGAAGGGGTCTAATGCTCCAGTCGACTGCGGAGTGCTCTTTTGCCAACTGAAGCCCCAAGAGCTGGGCGCAGACCGCACCGAGGCCCACTCGCTCTAAACCAGCGATCCGCGAGCCCAGTTCAGTGTCGAATAGTTCTGGGCATTCGATTCCTAGTTCGCGGAGGCACGGCAAATCTTGACTGGCGGAATGCAGAATCCAGGGAGCTGAGTACATTACCGCGGCAAGTTCTCTAAACGCGTCGGGCGCTGCTTTCAAATCTGGAGCTATAGCGGCTGGGTCTATTAAAAAAATTGGTCCACCACGTCGATGAACCTGAATCAGATATGCACGTTGCGAATATTTGAAGCCAGATGCACGTTCGGCGTCCACTGCGAAAAAGCCTGAGCCGGCCTCGAGCATCTCAACAGCCGTTGCTAGGTTCGCTGCTGTTTCAACGAGGCGAACATCCGATTGTCGAGGTGTGAGGAGCACCTCGAGCTCTGGTTGGACCTGCTCTTCGGTCATGTTTCAGCGAATCGATCTTAGGTCGGCAACTTTTTCGGCAACCGAAGGCAAGCCACTCATGATGCAAACTAGGTCTTGCCAGGCTTCGAAGTGTCGAGAAATGTCTCCGCCAACCGGACTCCACGACGCGCGCATCTCGAGCTCGGCGTGGTCGCTCTGCCCAGCAAGGCTTCCGAAACCACTCGAAATAATGCGCGTGGCCGTTCCGGCTGCGTTGGAGTAGTCGGCACCGTGTCTTGCGAGCGCTTCAGTTAGCCAATCCCAACTCACATCTGAAATCATGTCGTCAGAGCCGAGGTCGGTTTCTAAGGGGGATTTGACGAAGCAAACAATTCGAAAGCGGCCACCCCACTGCTCTTGGTCTTGTGGTTCGTGCATCAAAATGAATCGCCCGGTTCCCATGTCCCCGTGAACCCCAGCCGAATCGTCTTGGATGTTGGCCGAAAAGGCTATCGAACTCGAAGCGAGATTCTGTGGTGAAGGAATCTGTTCGATCACAAGCTCATCGCGCATCGCGGCGAACTTGAGAGTTTGAGACGTTGAGACAAACTCGGCCGCCGCCTCAGAATCAATCTCGAATTCAATCACTCAATAACATTAGAAGTTAGAGGGCGAGTCGACTCGATGCCACGCCGCAAAAGGAGTTCCAGCCATGAACGTTTACCAGAGGTGGGTCGGTCGATACGTCGCCCTGCGACTGGTTCGCCTCCCTAAATACCGAAAAATCGACTTTAGAGCAAAGTGGAGCGGCGGGCGGTTAACTCTGCAAAAGACCCCAGACACGGTGCTCACTGGCCAAAAGCCATACTCGCTGAGGTTCTATGAGAAACAGACGGGATGGCGGAGGCTCGTTCTCGGCAGCTTTGATTACTCCAAGCTGGGCCACGCTATTCTCGGCCAAGACACTAAAGAAACACCCCACGGAGTGGAGCGACAACCCCTAAAAGTCAACGGTGCAGACCTGCGCAAAATTGCGGGCGGGTGGATTTCTGGGTGGGGAGGCACCGAGCCATCCGAATTTGGCATCACAGACACCGCAGTTATGGTCTCGAGCGTCGATGGCTGGTCGCTGCCTTGTTGGCAGCAAAAAGCAAAGGTTCACTCGGATGACTGGGTAATTCACGTGCATGGCCGAGGTGCGACGGCGGCCGAGACGGCAAGAAACTTCGAACTGGTTTCCAAACTTGGTTACAACAGCTTGGGTTTGCATTTCCGTGGCGACGGGCAAGCACTCCGTGCCGGAATCGCTGAAGGCGCGACTCTTGGCCTCGGTACAACAGAGTGGGTCGACCTAGAGGCCGCTGTGCTGTATCTCGACAGCATCGGCGCACAAAAGATCATGGTTGTCGCTTGGTCATACGGGGCGGCGGTTAGCCTCCAGTTTGCGAAGAAATCGGCTTACTCTTCAAAAGTCAGCGGCTACTTTTTTGACTCGCCGGTCATCAGCTGGAGGCAGACACTTAGATTTCAGGCAAAGCGATCTAAGGCTCCAAAGCACTTTGCGGCGCTGGGGGAGGAGTTCCTGAGAAGTGACCGGCTCGCGGAGTCAATTGGGCTTCCACGAGGCATTGAGTTCGAAGACTTCGAGCCTCAAACCCTGGCCAAGAGCGTCAAAAATCCAATCTTCATCGTCCACAGTCGAGATGACGGATTCATTCCGATCGAACCCTGCCGTGACCTGACAAAGGAACTGCCGGAACTTGTGAGACTCGTCGAGTTTCAAGGCGCGCGACATTGCAAACTATGGAACTTCGATAGCGATACTTACGACGAGGCTCTTACAAGTTTTCTTATCGGATAATTTTGAGGCGTCTAAACAGAGCCCGATGAAACTTGCTTTGATATCTGCTCGTCACTGAGAATTTTTGAGTACTTAACCAAACGGGCAGCCCATCCAAGTTGCTGTCGCCAGTGTCGGTGCCGGTTGTGGTTAGACACACTTCATCTACGCAGCTCTGCTTTAGCCACAGCTGTGAGACAGTGGGCCCAGACTCAAGGAGAATTCTTTTGTAGCCAAGCAATCGAAGTTGCCCCAAAACCGAAACCGGCTCTAGATCTGAAATGCCGATTACTCGAGCATTAGTTGCTGAATCTGCCACCTCGGACGAAAGCTCCGGGGCAAGCGAGTCGCGCGTAAAAAAAGTTAAACTCCTCGAATCGTCAATGGGTTGCAGAAGTTCGCTGGAGTAGCCAATCAACGATGGAGTCTCAGTGACGATAACCAACGGGGCAAATTTCGAGCGTCGGATGCCCTCGATTCGAGCAGTTTTGCCTGTGGTGACAACGACGTCGGATTGTCGACGCAGCTCAACCAGCAGTTGGCGGTCTAACTGGTTTGTGATGTCGTCGCTGGTGCCGTTTTTACCAAAAACCGCACCTGAGGTGTCATGAACCAGGTTGAGTCGAACACCCTCGATTGGCGAGTATAAGCCAAGGAGACTGTCAGATTCGTGCACACTAGGCCGCAAGCTTCTCGCGAACCTGTCGCTTTATGCGGCCTAGCATCGCGCGCATACCGTTCATCCGAAGTGGCGAAACGGCCTCGGCCAAACCTAGTTTGTTTGGAAAATCATCATCGACGGCCAGCAACTCAACTGCCGGCAAGCCGTCAAGCGCTTCATGCAAAATTGACGCGAATCCTCGTGTGGTAGGAGCCTCAGCTGGTGCAGTGAAAAAGAGATGTGCGGCTTTTGTCTCGTCAATTTCGACAAACAAATAAATCGGAGACTGGCACTCTTCGACTCGCTCCAGAAGGTCTGGGTGGTCAGCAAAGCGCGAAGGTAGGGAAGGTAGTTTCTCACTAAACTCAAGCAACAACATAAGCCTGTCGTTGACGCTGAGCTCTTGAAAATCTTGTATGAGGTCAGAAACGGCCTCGCGGTTTACCGTCATGATGCTCCTTAATCGGCTACTTGAGACGCGGAGCCGGTGCGATT
>Ga0209188_1000835_pt1 | contig 27359 bp, 23 predicted proteins | sample C_130625_EF_Meta_FD_187307 | JGI IMG/M metagenome (GOLD analysis project Ga0209188, IMG submission 187307) | Freshwater microbial communities from Lake Croche, Canada to study carbon cycling - C_130625_EF_MetaG (SPAdes) (version 2) | ecosystem: Environmental > Aquatic > Freshwater > Lake... | reverse complement strand
TCTTTGCTGTAGGACTCGGCGGAGTGATGCTGCGACGTAGCATCATCATCATCTTCATGAGCCTTGAGATCATGCTAAATGCGGCCAACCTGGCCCTCATTGCCTTCTCTCGTTATGGACTAGTCTCCGGCCATCAGGTCTTTGATGCACAGATTCTGGTGTTCTTTATCATCACCGTGGCTGCCGCCGAGGTAGCTGTCGGGCTTGCCATCATTGTCTCCCTCTACCGCGCCCGCCAGACAACTCATGTCGAGGACCTGGATACACTGAAATTCTGATCCTCCGTACCTATTAGGAACCCTTTTAGCCGATGAACGTCTCCACAATTGCCTGGATCACCCTGAGCGCCCCGATTCTTGCCGCTGCGCTGATCCTACTTGTCACACGGACAAACAAGCCGCTTGCCGCCGGACTTGCCATCCTCTCGGCGCTGATCACCTGTGCCGGTGGATGGATTCTTTTCAGCAGGGGAGCAACGGGAGACTTCCTAGGGTTCAACTGGGTCGACCTTGGAGTCTCCTTCCAGATACCCATTGGCATCGCTCTTGACCCCTTGAGTCGCACCATGCTGGTGATCGTCACGACAATCGCTCCGCTCGTGTTCATCTACTCCATCGGCTACATGAAGGATGAAGAGGGGTACTGGCGGTACTTCGCCGGCCTCGCCCTATTCCTCTTCTCCATGCTGGGCATCGTGCTGGCAAATAACCTGGTGATGATGTTCATTTTCTGGGAACTCGTCGGTGTCAGCTCTTACATCCTGATCGGTCATTATTTCCGCAAGGACTCGGCGGCGGATGCCGCCAAACAGGCGTTCCTCGTCAACAGGATCGGAGACTTTGGCTTCATGCTCGGCATCCTCCTTTTCTGGATCTCAACGGGCACCTTTTCCTTCTCGGCGCTGAATTCCTCGGCCGGAGTCTTTGTCCAGCACCCCACGCTGCTGGGTGTAGCCTGTGTCCTGATCTTCTGCGGAACGGTCGGTAAGTCGGCACAGTTCCCGCTTCATGTCTGGCTTCCGAACTCCATGGAAGGCCCGACCCCGGTCTCCTCGCTCCTCCACGCGGCCACCATGGTGGCGGCTGGTGTTTATCTTCTGGCTCGGATTTTCCCGATTCTCTCAGCCTCACCGGAGGCCTGCGAGGTCGTTGCTTGGACGGGTGCTATCACGGCACTGGGAGCCGGCATCCTGGCCACCCAGCAGGATGACATCAAGGGCATCCTGGCCTACTCAACAATCTCTCAACTCGGTTACATGGTGACCGGAGCGGGCCTGGCAGTGTCGGCGGCTCTACCGATGTTCCATCTCTTTACGCACGCCTTCTTCAAGTGCCTCCTCTTCCTCACTGCCGGTTCGGTGATCCTCGGGATGCATCACGAACAGAACATCTGGAAAATGGGCGGTCTACTGAAGAAGATGCCTGTCACCTTTATCACCTACTGTTGCGGCATGCTCGCACTTTCGGGTTGCCCGTTCTTCAGCGGACACTACAGCAAGGATCTGATCATGGCCTGTTCCTGGGAACACCACCGGGGCATCTTCTGGGTGGTGGTCATCGCGGCGGGTCTCACGCCTTTTTACATGACCCGTCAGGCGATGGTTGTCTTCTTCGGCAAGGCCCGGACAGAACATTCCGAGCACGCTCACGAGTCGCCTCTGGTGATGATCATACCCCTCATTCTCCTGGCCATTCCCGCCGTGTGCGCCGGGTATCCCCCGGTCGAGCATTTCTTCTTCCACGAGATCGGATCTCTCGCCGAACCCGAGGTGCCTTCCTTCGTCCCGACGATCTTCATGGGTGCCTTCCTCGCAGGACTTGGACTAGCCTTCCTAATTTACCGCAACGTCGAGAAGGATCCCATTCGGATTCCTTTCTTCGCACAGCGTTTCTACATCGATGACCTCTATTTCTGGATCGTCCGCGTTATCCAGGGAGGATTTGCCCGTCTTTGTTCCTTTATTGATCGTTGGTTTATCGACGGCCTCCTTGTCCAAGGGAGTGCCACGGTCGTCTGGACGATCGGATTTGCACTTCGTTTCCTTCAATTGGGGAATATTCAGGCCTATGCCTTTTTCTTCGGTGCGGGAGTGATCGGGCTTATCTATCTGATCCTTAACGTGCGCTAATTCCAAATCTGCCATGAGCCCACTCCTTTTGCTGATTCTCCTGCCGCTTGCGGCCTCCCTGCTCATCATGGTCGGGGCAAACCCTCGGCGCACCGCTCTCGGCGCGGCCTTCCTGAATCTTGTTCTCTCAGCACTTCTTTTTGCCCGCTACGATCTTCATGCTGGGGCATGGCAATTCCTCTCCGAGTGGCATGTGCTTCCTAATCTTGGCATCAACCTAAGCCTTGGAGCCGATGGACTGAGCCTAACGATGCTTCTGCTCTCAACGTTGGTGACCCTCTCCGCCCTCTGGGTCGCTCCGAAGATCGAGAAACGCGAAGGACTCTACTATGTCTGCCTTCTATTCATCTCGGCAGGTGTGATCGGAGCCTTCTCCACGCTTGACGTCCTCTTCCTCTATTCCTTCCACGAGTTGGCCCTGATCCCGACCTTCATCCTAATCGGCGTCTGGGGATCGGGTGATCGTCAGGCTGCCGCTTGGAAGGCGACGATCTACCTCGGTGGCGCCAGCTTTGTCCTGCTGATCGGGATCATCTCCCTCTACCTGAGCCTCCCCTCGGGGATGCGGACTTTCGATCTCCGTCAACTTGATCAACTGGCTCTCACCGGGACATTTCACCCGGCCTCCTGGATCTATCTTCTGCTTCTCGTGGGATTCGGGACGCTGGTTTCGCTTTTCCCATTCCACTCCTGGGCTCCTCCGGCGTATGCGTGCGCCCCCACCCCGGCGGCCATGCTGCATTCCGGCGTGCTCAAGAAGTTCGGACTCTACGGCCTCATCAGGATCTGCCTCCCCCTCTTTCCGGAGGCCATCCAGCAGTTCAATGCGCTCCTTGTCCTGATGCTGATCGGTAATATTCTCTACATCGGCTATGTCACCGTGGCTCAGAAGCGCCTCGACTGGACGATCGGTTACTCAAGTGTCATGCACATGGGATACATCTTCCTGGGATTGGCTTCCCTGACCGTGATGGGTATCAATGGTGCTGCTCTCCTCATGTTTGCGCACGGCCTCTCCGTGGCTGCCGCCTTCGCCCTTTGTGGTGAGATTCGCCGCAGAACAGGGACACTCGACTATTCGGAGCTCGGAGGTCTTGGTAAAGTTACCCCCGTGCTCGGCCTTCTCTTCGGCTTCGCCGCGATGGCATCGGTCGGGCTGCCGGGCTTCGCAAACTTTGCCGGTGAGATCCTCGTGTTTTTCGGGGCGACGGTATCCTCGATCTACGGACCACTCATGGTCGTCGCCATCATCATCGGCGTTTGGGGTGTGGTTATCTCCGCGATCTACATGCTTCGTGCCTACCGTAATATTTTCTGGGGCCCCATCGCTCAGCGCTGGGAGTCACTCACTGATATCGCCCCATCGGCGAAGTGGAGCGTGATTCTTCTCTTGGTTCCGCTGATGATTGCGGGATTTTATCCCCAGATTATCCTGAACATGGTCGGCACCATCCTCCCCCGATGAAATTGTGACGAACCCGCGCTGATCAAAATCCCGTGAACACTACTTCTCTAGAATTCGCCGTCGTCGGTCTGGGTATCCTGCTTCTGCTTGCCGAGGCTTTTATTGACCGCACAAACAAGGATTACCTCGCCTACCTCGGTGCCGCCGGACTGTCCATCATCCTGTTTCTGAGTTTCCTACCTTTACAAGGTCCGGTCGCCGGGAGTCCCGACTCAGCTTTTCTGACATCGGACATCCTCTCAGTCTTTTTCACCCGTTTCCTACTTCTTTCCACGATCGTCGTCCTGCTGATGAGCCCAGGATTCAAGCCTGTACTTTCTCGTTACCTCCCAGCCGAGAAGGAGGGTGCAGGGGTCGGTGAATTCACCATCCTGCCGCTCTTTGTTTGCGCCGGATTGATGTGGATGGTCTCCGCCATCGACTTCATCATGATCTTCGTGGCACTTGAGTTGGCCACGATCACCTTGTACGTCCTCTCGACCTATCTGAGACAGAATACTGCCAGCCTCGAGGCGGGCACCAAGTTTCTGATTCTTGGCGCACTTTCCACGGGATTTTTTGTCTATGGGATCACTTGGATCTTCGGCGTCACCGGGACGACCAATATCACCACCTTACCTCAGGCAATCTCAACGTTGCCGGAAACATCCACGTTACCGCTCCTCTTCGGTGTGGCCATGATCCTTGTTGCACTGAGTTTCAAGATCGGTGCCTTCCCCTTCCAGTTCTGGGTACCTGACGTCTATCAGGGGGCTCCTACACCGGTGACCGCCTACCTCTCAGTGGCCTCAAAGGCAGCGGGATTCGTTGTCCTGCTCCGCCTGCTTGTGGCTCTCGAGACGGCACCTGTGCTCGCTCACAAGCTTTATGCCGTCGTCACCCTGCTCGCAGGAGTCACGCTGATCTTCGGAAATCTCGCCGCCATCCCCCAGACGAATATGAAGCGCCTGCTCGGTTACTCAAGCGTGGCGCACGCGGGTTATCTCCTCATGGGTGTCGCAAGCCTCGGTTCACTCATGGCAATCCCGGCAATAGGTCTCTATTTCGCCGCCTACCTTATCATGACACTTCTTTCGTTCGTAGTCCTGATGGTGGTTGCCGAGGCCACGGGGGGTGAGGAGATCTCTCGTTTCAACGGACTCTCCCAGCGCTCCCCTCTCCTGGCCGGCGCCATGTTGCTAGCTATGGCTTCTTTGGCAGGCATCCCCTTCACAGCGGGATTCGTCGGAAAGTTCCTGATCTTTGAAGTCGCCCTGAAGCAAGGACATTTCGGCCTCGTGGCAATAGGTTGCATCACTGTGGCTGCGGGATTCTACTACTACTTCAAAGTTGCACGTGCCATGTACTGGCAGCAACCAACCGAAGAGACTCCTATACCAGTTTCCATGACAATCAAGCTCCTCATCGCCCTCCTGGGTGCGGGGATCCTTGCTCTCGGAATTTATCCGGGCCCCGTTCTGGCAGCCCTAAGATAGCCTTCCTCCTCGGGGAGGAGGAAATGCCAATCTGCAACGCAACGTGAGCAAGATCAATCATCTGATCCTGAGGAGCTTTCGCTGTTTCGAGTCCTTGGAGTACACGCCCGGGCCGGGCCTCAACTTTCTGATCGGAGAAAATGCCCAAGGCAAGACCTCCGTGCTGGAGGCTGTCTGCGTACTCTTGCGTCTGCGTTCGCCTCGTACCGCTAACCTTGCAGAGATGGTCCGCTTCGGCAGAGAGGGTTTCGGCCTGGAAGGACTGCTGGAGGGAAGTGCTGAAAATTGCTTCGACTTGACCGGAAATAGAGATGCGGCGGATCGCGTCCGTCTATCTCTCTCCTGCATTCCCCCCGTGCGAGCGCTTCGACTCGACGGCGTAGCCCAACTCTCCTCCTCGGAGTATCTCTCCAAGGCACGTATTGTCTGGTTTGGGATCGATGATCTCTCGCTGGTGAACGGGACGGCCGACCTGAGGAGAAAGTTGCTCGATAGCATCGGCCTGCAGAAAGAGGGAAACTACGGACGCGACTTGAAAACCTATGACCGGGCGCTCAGGTCACGGAATCTCTTGCTTCGGGAGGGAAGATCCCGGCGTGAAATCGAGGCCTACAATATACCTCTCGCCGAAGCGGGCGAACGGCTCATGGCCGAGCGCAAGAATATTGTCTCCGGTTTGGCCCCGCTTGCCGCGGAATCGTGCCTTAAGATTTCCGGAGAGGATCTCCTGATCAGCTACATCCCAGGAGCGGAGTCCCCCCTTCTCGAATCACTGGAGCTCAGCCGCAACGAGGAAATTCGTCTTCGCCAAACACGCGTTGGCCCCCAGCGGGATGATGTCTGGGTGAAACTCAATGGAATTCCAGCAGGATCCTTTGCCTCCGAGGGGCAAAGGCGCACCATTGCCCTGGCATTGAAAATTGCTGTATCAGGCCTCCTGACACGGGAAAACGGCATTCCTCCGGTTCTTTTACTCGATGATATCTTCGGGGAACTTGATCGGAGTCGTAGAGATGCCTTGTTACAAGGAATCCCAGAGGGTTCCCAAGCATTCCTAAGCACGACGGATCTCTCGGGAATAGTTCTTCCAGGGGGATCTCTTATCCACCAGATGGAGAGGGGAAACCTCAGTCAACTTGCCTAGCTTAATATCTGCGCCAATCCAGAGGGATGGATTCGGGACGACCTTGATTGATCAGAGGGATCGATTAAACTATTTCCACTCATCATGCTCATTCAACGCACCATGACCTCCATACGATACTACCTCAAACCATGGGCGCTTCTCCTACTTCCGGGAGCCCTTCAAGCTGCCGGGACGAAGACAGTAACTGAGCCAATGAGCTTCCTTCCTTCCCTCGCCATGAAAGGAACCTCACCGGAGACTCTCTCCAAACTCATATCGGCCGGTGGCATGGTCATGATTCCACTGCTGATCCTTTCAGTCGTTACTCTGGCTCTGGTCCTTCTCTATCTTGTTACCCTCAGGCGGAATACCGTTGCCGGTTCACGCTACATGAACACCGCCGAAGCCTTGCTCTCAAAGGGAGATCTGATGGGGTTGCTGGCCATTTCCAACCGTCACCGCGATATCGTTGCCGCTCTCATGACGCGCATGTTGGAGTTTCTAGCCAAGAATCCCACGGCCACGGATGATCAACTCCGTGAAATTGCACAAACGGAGGGAAATCGCGAGGCCGCTGTCCTGAACCAGAGAGTGGCTTGGCTTGCGGACATCGCCACCATCGCCCCGATGTTAGGCCTACTGGGAACGGTTTTTGGCATGATTCGATCCTTCAGCGTCATGGCCAATGATGTGGCGGCATCCCGCCCGATGCTCCTTGCCGAGGGAGTTGCCGAGGCGCTCGTTGCAACTGCCGCAGGACTGATCGTGGGTATCCCGGCCATGGCAGCCTATGCTTGGTTCCGAGGGAGGGTTCAGGAGATGATTTCCGAAATTGAGGGTGCAACGGGGATTCTGCTGGTGAAAATGGTCATTGCTCGTAAAAAGAATTCGGGTATCTGAGTCGCCAGGCATCAACCGTGAATTTCCGAACGCGCTCCCAACCTGAGCAGAGGGGATTTCTGATTGCCCCGATGGTTGACATCCTACTAGTTCTCCTTGGCTTCTTCATGCTGACTTGGAGTTTTGCTCGACAGGAGAGGGAACTAGATGTGCAGATGCCCTCTGCAGGTGAGGCCAAGGAACAGCGGGCTTCCATCGGCGAGGTGATCATCAACGTGAAGGCCGACGGAGAGCTTGTGATGAACCGCCGCACCATGAACCCAGACGAACTGCTTGAAGCACTTGCCAAAGTAGCGTCCCTTTATCCCGATCAGGCCGTTGTGCTGCGCGGGGACCAACGTGTCGATTACGGGCATATCGTGAGCACCCTTGATCTCTGCCGCCGTGCCAATATCTGGAACGTGGCATTTGCCACATCGGCTCCTGAAAAAAACCCAACGCCGTGAGGATGAAGGATCTTCAGGGAAATCTGTTTCTTCCTCTCCTGATTGCTGCGGCGTTCTCACTCTCCGCGCAGACGCAGAACATATCAGGTAATCTCACGCTTGGCACCGAACCCGAAGTAAGACGGGCTCTCCCTGTCGAAGGCAATCCAGCCTCTTATAATTCCTCGGTTGCGCAGCCCTCCGCTCCGCGTGTGATGAAGGCCCTGCCGGTAGGAACACCGATACCTACTTCTCTAGCCCCTATACCTCTTCCTGCAAACGCTCCGATCCATTACCCTGACCGAACCCCAGACCCCATGGGAAGCCTCAGGATCGCTCCCTTACATTCACAGAGTCCCGCAGAACTTGCAACTGCACAACTGACCATAGCGGATGAATGCTTTGGTAAGAAACAACCCGAAGCCTCTGTCACAGAGTACGAGAAGTTCCTCGCCATGGCCTCTCGCGATACACCGGGCAGGGAGCGTGCCATCTACCGACTTGGTGAATTGCAGCGTCAAATGGGAAGCATGGTTGCCGCAGAGTCCTCTTTTCACCATCTCCTCAGTGACTATCCCACTGGGGAGTTCAGACCTTCCGCATCATTCAGGATCGGGGAGATGAACGAATCTCGGGGAGATTTCATTCATGCCGCCGATGATTTCAACGTCACCTCCAAGAATGCCAAAGATCCCTCAATCCGGCTGGCAGCCTCCTACAGGGAGGCCCTCTGCAGGGAGCGCATCAGCGATACTGGCGAGAAAAAACAGGCGCAGACTCTCCTCATCTCCCTTGCCCAAGCATCCGAATATAGTACCTACAAGGCGCAGGCCCTGCTTCACCTTGCCTCCAGCGCCGCAGTGAGCAGGAGTGAGAATGATAAAAAACAGGCGCTCGTTTGGTACCAACAGCTACTCTCATGCCCCAAGGTAAGCGCTTCCAACACAGCGGGGATTTCCAAGGAAACATTTTCCGAAGCGACGGTAAAGTCGGCCCTTTTGGAGGCGGAACTAGGTAATCCCAAGGAGGCAAAAAAACTCTTCGAAACCATCGCCTTCTCCCAAGATCCGGGGGAGTGGCAAAGCATAGCCGCATTCGGATCCCTGCGGATCTCAGCCCAGTCGGGCGACGATGAGGGGGTGATCAGGGCCGCCGAAAAAGCTCTCTCTGGAGACCCCTCAAGCACCCCTGAGATTCTTCTCCTACGGGGAAATGCGCTTCGGAAAACAGGAAAAAATGCCAAGGCACTCGCCGACTACGAACGGGTTATTTCTGAGTTTCCTGCAAGCAAGGCTGCCTCGGCAGCAGCTTTCCAACGTCTTCTGGCACTCTACGCATCGGGCAGTCCCTCGCTGCCAGCGGAAATCGACCAATACCTCCTAACCGCCTCGGACCCAGGTGATCGAGCACGGGCCCAACTGCTGAAGGCGGAAGAAACCCTACGAAAGGGTAACTTCAAGGAGGCTGCCGGACTTTACCATGCCATTGATACCGACTCGATCCCCACCGCTTCCAAGCCCGACATCCTTTACAAGGAGGCTTGGGCACTCACTCAGGCCGGGGACAAGGACGCGGCCGATGCTGCTCTCTCACGCTTTCTCACAGCCTATCCGGACGATGACCGCTCTTCTGCGGCATTGGCACAACGGGGTATTCTAAAACAGCAACGGAATGATTTTTCCGGGGCACTTGCCGATTTCTCCCAGCTTCAGGAGCACTATCCCAAGGCTGCGGAACGTGAGTTGGCCCTTCAACAGAAAGGACTCCTCTTGGGCCAAAAGCAGGACAACAAGGGCATGGTTGAGACCCTCACCCTGCTTCTTCGCGATTACCCTAAGAGTACCGCCGCCGCTCAGGCGCACTACTGGATCGGATGGGTAGCCATGGAGAACAAGGACTACCCCACGGCCGTCAGCGAACTCTCCCTTGCCCGCTCGGGCGATCCCAAGCAGTTCGCGGAGAGAGCAGGTCTTCGGATCCTTCTAGCCCTCTATTACGAAAATAAACCTGAAGAAGCAGCACGGGAAGCTGCTGCCCTGAAGCCCTCCCTGATCCCGCCAGAGGTAAGTCGTTGGCTCGGCCTGAGGGAGATGGAGACCGGTGATGCAAGACGTGCGGAGCACTTTCTTTCCCCACTCGTGAAGGATGGACTCCCCGGTGCCTCGGATGCAGAGATCCAGGGAACGCTTGCCTCGGCTCTGGTAGCGCAAAGTAAGTATCATGCCGCACTCCTACCTGCTGAAGCATGCCTAAAACTCGCGCGCGAACCAGCTTCGAGAGCCAAGGCTCTTCTGGTTGCCGCCAAGATACAGCAATCCATGAACAATCTTCCCCAAGCAGCCTCAATGGCTGAAGAGGCGATGCTTCTGCAACCAGAGGGTTCCATCAATGCCGAGGCTAGGATCCTAAGTGGCGACATCCTGATGGAACGCAAGGAGTATAACTCAGCGGCCAAAGCCTTTATGACGGCAGCCCTCCTCCATGATGATCCGACACTGACGCCCAAGGCTTTAGCCAAGGCTGCCATTGCCTACCAGAAGGCCGCCAACCCATTTGAAGCGCAAAAGGCACTCGAAGAGTTGCGTAAACGCTTTCCGAATGTTCCATTGCCTACGATACCAACATCATGAGGAATATGAGAAACCCCGCAACCATCACGCTGTCGTTACTTCTGGTTGTATCCTGTGCGGCCTTGTCGACATTCCTTCCCCGCGTGGTGGCGGAAAATTCATCCCCAACTTCCACAAGTTCCCTAACTCCCCTAATTTCTCAAGCGACTCCGATCCCGACACCAACAACCACGCCCACGAATGCACCGGTGTCATCATCCAAGACAGAGCCAGCAAAGCAACTGACGAAACTCGTTCCACGTGCCATCCCGGAAATTCATGCGACCATCTGCATTCCCGAGGATTGGACCCTTGTACAAGGAAGCCTGCTTGATGGCGGTGTACTCCTGGCCACCAAGGAAAAAATCGCCTCTGAAGCAGACACTTGGTCCACGGGACTTAGCATGAGCATCGACCGAAACGGGGCTAAGGACTCGGATCAGAAAGCCAGCGTCTATGCTCTGGCAATGGCCCGTGAAGCCCTCGAGAAAGCTGGTGAGGAAGCCTCTCCCCTGAGGGAATCTCAAGAAGGCGCGTTCCATAACATCCGCTTTGATTTTCCAGTGCAGGGAGACCAGTCCCTAATGGTCACGGAAGAAATGAGGGCAAACGATAGCACCGGCACCGTTGCCGTGATTCTCTGGCAGATGCCGAAAGATGAGACAGGATCCCTTGAGGCACTCAAAGATTCCATCCTGACCAGTCTGAAACTCGATCCAGCCCAATGATCACCGATAAAAAAAAGGGGGGCAATTTTCCTCTCTTCCTACTTTTCCTGCTAGCGCTTTCGATAGGTATCGGCCTGTTGGCCTTCTGGAGAATAATGCATCCCGTCATTCCCCAGGCGACTGTCACATCACTGAGAAGCCCTTTTTCTTTCTCCTCAGGCGAGCGGAATCAGAACCTCTCTTCACCAGCACTGAGAACCATGGACAACGAGTTCACCGAACTGGTCGAACACGTCATCCCCTCCGTGGTGAGCATCACCACAACAACGGCACCTGACCGAGAGGCCTTGGTACGTCAGTTCTTTGGTCTTGGCGGGGGAGGAGGGGTTCCAAAAACAAGTAAGATGGGTTCCGGAATGATCGTCTCATCCGACGGCCAGATCGTCACCAACTGGCATGTAATTAACGGGGCCTCACAGATTGCCGTTCAGATGAGTGATGGCCGCACACTTCCAGCCCGTGTCGCAGGCGTTGACCAGCGATCAGACATCGCCGTGCTCAAGGTTGATGCCGAGAACCTTATGCCGATTGAACTGGGGGACTCCGAGCAGGTCAAGGTGGGGCAGATGGTCTTCGCTGTAGGTAATCCCTTCGGTCTTCAGGAGACCGTGACCCAAGGCATCATCAGCGCCAAGGGACGCCGGACTACCAGCGAGGCGGCCAATGAGTTCTTCCAGACAAGCGCCACGATCAACCCTGGCAACTCGGGCGGTCCGCTGATCGACATCCACGGGAAGGTCATCGGAATCAATAACTTCATTCTCAGTAGCAGCGGAGGATCCGAAGGCATTGGCTTCTCCATCCCTTCCAACGTGGCTCGCCGCGTCTATGAGGATGTCGTCCAGCACGGTCGTGTGATCCACCCGTGGCTCGGCGTTGTGATGCGACCGCTTACACCGGGCCTTGCCAAGCAGCTTCTTCTGAGCAACACGCAGGGGGCTCTGGTGGCGGCAACACTCCCCAATTCCCCCGCAGAGAAGGCAGGTCTCCAGAGTGGGGACGTGATTCTCGCCATCGACGGGCGAGCAGTGAGGGATGGCAAGGATCTACGGAATAGAGTGGCCGAGGCTCCTGTTGGAAAGCGTGTGACCCTATCAATCCTAAGGGCTGGACAAGCGATGGAATTAAGCACGCGCATGGACGAGGAGCCTCCGAACTGATTCTGCCCAAGGAACTGTTCGCACTTCTTAATTCTTAACCGGAAGAAAGCCTTGTCATTTTTTCAGAGACGCTTGCGATCACGCTACCGCCTTAACTAGTATCAAGTGGTCGTATGGTTCCTGAACACGCTCCCGGACTCCGGACTCCCCGCCCTAACAGGATCTTCATTGCGGCCGCTTGGATCCTTGGACTGGTCGCATTGATTGAATTGGGCCTTGCGACAGTAGCCCTTCTGCCCTCACTGATCACGGCTATTCACTCCAAAGAAACCTTCCGGATTTCAAGTTCCTCAGCGGTAGCCTCCCAAGCATCCGATTCTTCTTCTGCTGCAATTCCAGCCCCTCTAGAGAAACCTCTGGAGAGTTCCCCAGTGAAGGAGTTACTGGCCACTCGTCCTCAAGATGCCCCTTTCGAGCCAGCCAACTCAAAGGAACCCGTTAATGGCTCTCCCTTGGGGATCGTCAGCGCCAGACTTGTAACAGGGGAGGATGGTTCAAAAAAACTCCTTATCGCCATCAAGTCGAGGACTGGTGATTCCATCGAAGTCCCTCAGGTCAAGGTGCAGGTCTACTTCTATGACCAAGATGGAGATAGCGGAGATGTCTTTCCGAGCAAGGCTCAGGTCACCTCCTCGTGGATGAGCCTCCCTGTTTCGTGGAAGAAAAAAGGGGAACCCGAACTCCTGCAAGTCAGCTATCTTCCAGAGCAAACGGATACCATGCCGAAATTCGCAGGATATGTTGTCGCCGTCTATTACAAGGGTGACCTGCAGGATTACAGATCAGAACCCTCCAATCTGCAGAAAAAGTTCCCCCTCAAGTACTTTATCGGACTTGACGAATAGTCATGCATTTTCAACGGCGCTCCCACTTGGCAGGAAACCGCGGAAGCCTCTGGCTGATCTGCCTCTTGTTTTTGATGCTGCTTCCCCCATTCACGCTCCCATTGAGGGCTCAATTGCTTGTTGATTTCTCGCTTCAGCGAACCCTCTACATCGCCTACGAGCCGTTGCTTGCAACCGTGAGAATCACCAACCTCTCGGGAAGCAACCTCCTTCTGGCCGATGTCGAGGGAAAGAAGTGGTTCGGATTTCAAATCGAGACCCTAGATGGTCGCCCCATTCCTCCCATTGATCCGAATTATGAGATTGAGCCGGTGCAGATCGGTGCCGGCGAATCAATCACCAGGACGGTGAACCTGACACCCCTCTACCCTCTGGGCGACTACGGCAGTTATCGTGTTAGGGCAACCGTGTACGCCGCGGAGTTGGGTGGCTACTTCAGCAGTCCTGCGATGACCGTAGAGATCACCGAGGGGAGATTACTCTGGCAGCAGACTGTCGGTGTCCCCGGGATAAACCAAGGCCCCGGATCCGGAAGAACCATCAGCCTTCTAGCTCAGAGACTTCCGGATAAGACGGACCTCTACCTACGCATCCAGGACAAGAATGCAGGCATCGTCTATTGCACCTCACGCCTTGGAGACTTCATCTCTTACGGGAAGCCACAGGTACTCTTGGACTCCACCAACGCAATCCATATCCTTCAGAATTCAGCACCCCGGCTCTTCGTTTACTCCAAGATCAGTCTGGATGGAAAGATTCTCTCGCGGCTCTCTTTCAACGCCCCAAAGACCCGCCCGAATCTGGTTCGCTCACCCGATGGGAGTGTTGGTGTCGTGGGTGGGATCCCCTTCGATCCTCATGCCACCCCTCCCCCGAACCAGATGGGAAAACTTTCCGATCGCCCTGTGCCGTTACCCACACCGGAAACTTCACTATCCCCCGTACCGAAGAGCAAAGTTCAATCATCTTCCAAAGGCAATCCAACTCCTCCCCCTAAAACAACGGCACCCACGGATTGATATCGCGAGTACACCTTCCGATCAGAAGGGATTTTCTTGCGGGAAGATTTTAGCCTCCTTAATTTTACCCCTGTTTCAGGGGCAATAGCTCAGTTGGTAGAGCGCGTCGTTCGCAATGACGAGGTCAGGGGTTCGATCCCCCTTTGCTCCACTTCTTCATTTGTATTTACCAACCCTCTGGCGGGAATTTGGTTGAAGGTGGTCTGCTAAACTCAGGCTTTCTTTACAAAGCAGGCTTTAAGGCCAACAGCAATCCCATCCACTTTGCAATCGATCTCGTGATCCCCATCCACCAACCGGATCGGCTTCGACTTGGAGCCCCCCTTAAGAACAGAGGAGCCCCCCAACTTAAGGTCCTTGATCAGGATAACACAGTCGCCATCGGCTAAAACAGTTCCATGCGCATCCTTCACGACACGAGGAGCATCGGCGGCATCAGGTTCGGCTTCCTTGGGCCACTCAAATCCGCAGGTTACACACTCCCATTGATCGGGATGAGCGATCACCTCATCCATGGTGCATTCGGGGCAGGTAGTATGATCCATGATTTTTTAAATTTTAGAGATAATGGCATTAAAGGTCTGGCTGGGTCTCAATGCGGCGTTAGCCTTCGCCTCATCCGGTAGGTAGTAGCCACCAACGTCCACGGGCTTGCCTTGGACGGCATTGAGTTCGGAGACAATTTTTCCCTCGTTGGCCGTGAGTTCAGCGGCGATCGGGGTGAAGAGGGCTTTCAACTCGATATTCTGCGTCTGGGCGGCGAGTGCTTGTGCCCAGTAGAGAGCAAGGTAGAAGTGACTTCCTCGGACATCGATCATGCCGAGCTTGCGCCCCGGGGACTTATCGTTATCGAGGAACTTGCCGGTCGCCTCATCAAGGGTCTCGGCAAGCACCCTTGCCGAGGGAATCCCAAATGTCTCGGCGACATGCTCGAAGGAGGGTGCCAGCGCAAAGAACTCGCCGAGGGAATCCCAACGAAGATAGTTCTCCTCTAGGAATTGCTGCACATGCTTCGGGGCTGAGCCTCCGGCACCTGTTTCGAAGAGGCCGCCGCCGTTCATAAGTGGAACAATGGAAAGCATCTTGGCACTGGTACCGACCTCAAGGATCGGGAAAAGGTCGGTCAGATAATCACGCAGCACATTGCCCGTGACTGAGATGGTGTCCTTCCCCTGAACGATCCTCTCAAGGCTGAAGGTGCAAGCCTCGGCAGGAGGGAGGATTCGGATATCGAGTCCCGCAGTATCGTGATTCGCAAGGTAGGTCTTCACCTTGGCGATGAGCTGGGCGTCGTGGGCGCGCTTTTCATCAAGCCAGAAGACGGCGACATCTCCCGTGGCACGGGCACGGTTCACTGCGAGCTTCACCCAGTCTTGGATCGGAGCATCCTTCGTCTGGCAGGCACGCCAGATATCACCCTCCTCAACAAGGTTCTCAAGAAGCACCTTTTCGGAGGCGTCCGTGACTCGGACCACGCCACTTCCAGGAATCTCGAAGGTCTTGTTGTGGGAACCGTATTCCTCGGCAGCCTGCGCCATGAGGCCAACATTCGGAACCGAGCCCATGGTCTTCGGATCTAGGGCACCATGCTTTTTACAGAAGTCAATGACCGCTTGGTAAACCCCAGCGTAGGAGCTGTCGGGAATGACGGCGAGTGTGTCTTGGGTCTTACCGGAAGCGTCCCACATTTTTCCCCCAGCCCGGATCATGGCGGGCATCGAGGCGTCCACGATGACGTCGCTTGGGACATGGAGGTTCGTGATTCCCTTGTCGGAGTTGACCATCGCGATGGAGGGGCCGTTTGCGAGAGCCTCCATGATATCGGCCTCAATGGCGACCTTCTGGTCGGCGGGCAGCGTCTGGATCTTGGCAATGAGGTCACCGAATCCATTCTTTAAATCAACGCCGAGCGTAGCGATCACCGCAGCATGCTTGCTAATCAGGTCACTGAAGAAAACCTCGACCGCATGACCGAAGATGATCGGGTCGGAGACCTTCATCATTGTCGCTTTCATATGGAGGGAAAAGAGAACTCCATCGACCTTCGCCTTGGCGATCTGCTCGGCGAGAAACGCCACAAGAGCCTTTTTACTCATGACGGTGCTATCGAGAATCTCGCCAGCCTTAAGTGGGGTCTTTTCCTTGAGCACTTTGGTCGTGCCGTCAGAGCCGACAAACTCGATCTTCACATCGGTCGTAGCGGGAACAGTCACCGACTTCTCATTGGAGAAGAAGTCGTTCTTCTCCATCGTTCCCACGCTGGTCTTGGAATCGGCGGTCCAGGCACCCATGGAGTGAGGATGCTTGCGGGCATACTGCTTGACAGCCTTGGGGGCTCGGCGGTCCGAGTTTCCCTCGCGGAGGACGGGGTTGACCGCACTCCCCTTGATCTTGTCGTAGCGGTTGCGGATTTCTTTTTCGGCTTCAGTCTGCGGATTGTCAGGATAGTCAGGAAGCTTGTATCCCTTCGACTGAAGTTCAGTGATGGCGGACTTAAGTTGTGGTAGTGAGGCACTAATGTTGGGAAGTTTGATGATATTGGCCCCGGGCTTGAGGGTCAGGGCACCAATCTCGGCTAGAGCATCGCTGATCTTCTGATCCTCGTTCAGGAAATCTGGGAAGGTAGCTATGATGCGGCCGGCAAGGGAGATGTCGCGTAGTTCGACGGTGAACCCGGCCTTTTTCGTAAAAGCCTGTACGATAGGAAGGAAGGAATAAGTCGCCAGTGCAGGAGCTTCGTCGGTCTTGGTATAGAGAATGGTCGGCATTTCGGACATGATGGGGCAGTTTAGTTCCCCTTGGAATCAGAGGCAATCGCGGATAAGGGAAAGTGGGAGTTGCCTCGAAAAATCATTCCGCTAAATTGGAACGACTATGGGTAAAACGCTTCTCGAAAAAGTCTGGGAGGAACACACCGTTCGCACACTCCCTGACGGCAGGACACAACTTTTGATCGGCACTCACCTCATCCATGAGGTGACGAGTCCTCAAGCCTTCGGCATGGTGCGCGACCTCGGACTCAAGGTACTATATCCGAACCGCACCTTCGCTACCGTGGACCATATCGTCCCGACCGACCAGCGAGCGGAGCCTTTCTCTGATCCGCTCGCCGACGCAATGGTGAAGGAACTACGCAAGAACTGCACGGAGACCGGAGTCACGTTCTTCGACCTTCCCTCGGGCAACCAAGGCATCGTCCATATCGTTGGCCCGGAACAGGGCATCACCCAACCCGGCACCACGATCGCCTGCGGTGACTCCCACACCTCGACCCATGGTGCTTTCGGTGCCATCGCGTTCGGCATCGGGACCAGTCAGGTACGTGACGTCCTCGCCACCCAGACCATGGCGATTGGAAAACCCAAAGTACGCCGCATCAATGTCAACGGAAAGCTTGCGCCTGGCGTCTATGCGAAGGATGTCATCCTCCACATCATTCGCCACCTCGGCGTGAACGGTGGCATCGGCTACGCCTACGAATACGCCGGCTCAACTTTCGATTCCTTCACTCAGGAAGAGCGCATGACCGTCTGCAACATGTCGATTGAGGGCGGTGCCCGCGTCGGTTACGTGAATCCGGATGAGACTACTTTCGAGTACCTCCGGGGCCGCCCCTACTCCCCCAAAGGAACAGAGTGGGAGGCAGCTGTCGCCCGCTGGAAAGCAGTCGCTTCGGACAAGGACGCCGTCTACGATGATATTGTCAACTTCAAGGCCGAGGATATCCTCCCCACCGTCACTTGGGGAATCACTCCCGCTCAGGCGATCTTCATCGACGAGAAGATCCCAGACCCTAAGGATCTCCCTGAGAAGGACCGTGACACTGCGGCCGAAGCGATCGAGCACATGAAGCTCCCCGCAGGCACACCGGCGGCAGGCATCAAGATTGATGTCGCCTTTCTCGGGAGTTGCACTAACGGACGCCTCTCCGATCTCCAGGAAGTGGCTAAGCACATTCGCGGTCGCAAGGTTGCCTCGCATGTGAAGGCAATCGTTGTTCCCGGGTCCCAAGTAGTGGCCTCCATCGCCGAAAAAATGGGGTTGGCGGAGATTTTCCGCGAGGCCGGCTTTGAGTGGCGTGGTGCCGGGTGCTCCATGTGTCTGGGGATGAATCCAGACAAACTTGTCGGCGACCAACTCTGCGCCAGTTCAAGCAACCGCAACTTCAAGGGTCGCCAAGGCAGCCCAACGGGACGCACCATGCTCATGAGTCCGCTCATGGTTGCTGCGGCAGCACTCACCGGTGAGGTCAGCGATGCACGCAAAGTCTTCGGTATCAGCTGATGCCGAAGATTTTCCACCCTTTCACTTTTTTCAACTTCTAACATTTTAACCTCCCTACCCATGGCCCTTGAAAAAATCACACAAGTAACCGGATGCGGCGTCTTTGTTCCTGGCGACGACATCGATACCGACAGGATTATTCCCGCACGCTTCATGAAATGCGTTACCTTCGACGGACTCGGTGAATTTGCGTTTGCTGATGCCAAGGTGGCCGAGAAGGCCGCCGGACGCCTCCACCCTCTCGATGATTCCCGTTTCAATGGGGCCACCATCCTTCTCTCCGGATCGAACTTCGGCTGCGGTAGTTCCCGGGAACATGCCCCGCAAGCGCTCTACCGTTACGGCTTCCGTGCCATCATCGCGGAGAGCTTTGCCGAGATCTTCTTCGGCAACTCCACCACACTCGGCATCCCTTGCGTGAAGATGTCCAAGGAGGACATTGCAGATCTTGCTGCCCTTATCGAAAAGACCCCCACCACCCAGGTGACCGTGAATCTTACAGAGAACAAGGTAACCATCGATGACATCGACTTCACCGCCGAGATCACCATGCCGGGGCATGCTAGGGAGCCCCTCATGAACGGGCGCTGGGACTCGATCGCCGATCTGGTCGATGGTCTTGAGGATGTGAAGAGCCGCGTAGCGGCGATTCCATACCTAGCTAACAAGTAACAGGTTCATGGCTTCCGGAGTACGCCAAGGGTACGGCGGCTCCGTTTTGGCAGAAAGTGCCAGCACCGTAACATTCTTTAGTTGGCCGAATGCCCGTGAATGCGCTGTGGGCGCAATGGGAATCTATGCTCTTTGCATGCTGGGGCAGGCGATTCCCATTATCAGCCGAGGCGTTGTTGCCTCGCCACTTTGGCCTTCCAGCGGACTAGCTCTGGCTATCCTTCTACTGAAGGGGTGGAGGCTCTTTCCGGCCATAATATTTGGAACCATAGCCTCGACGATCTGCTTCGGGAACCACCCTCTCTTCATTCTCGCGGGTTCTCTCGGCAACACCCTTGAATCAATCATTGGATACTTCCTATTGACGAGGATCTTTGATTTTTCCGTTCAGATGTCACGACTTCGCGACCTGGTGCTTATTATGACCGTGGGATCAACGATCGGCCCGTTCATTAATGCACTCATTTGCACATTTGCACTCGGATCGCTGAAATTAAACTCAGCAAGCCTGTTCACACTTTCCTCATATCAGACCTTGGAAACTTTCTGGATGGGAAATCTGTTAGGAATTGCCGTTTTCACTCCCTTCTTCCTCGCTTTGTTCCTGAAGTTTCCCCTTTTTCCGACGGAAATGTCGAAGATCCGAGGCTGGTGTATGATTTTAATTTTTATTGCCGGCTGCATCGTCTCTTTTTGGAATAACAATCGTCTTTCCAACCAGTCTTATCTCCTATCATTCCTCCCTTACCCGCTCATCGTCTGGTTAGGAGTCTCACTCGAGTTGGGTGGCGTTACATTATCTCTCGTAATATTGGCTGTTATTTCGACCTATTTCACGACAATTGGGTTTGGTCCTGTTACCTCCAAAAATGCCTTTAGACAAAACGAGCATCTTACGCTCTATATAGCGGCAAGAACTTTCACCACCCTACTGGTGGCAGGTGTTGTCCAAGATTACCGAAGAACTCTTGCCAAGTCACGTCTGGCCATCAGAACAGCGAAGTTGGGTCATTGGGAATGGAATCATCGGGAGGGGATCACCACATTTGCTCATCCTAGTCTAAAAAAACTGACTTCAGAGACTTCAGAGACTTCAGAGACTTCAGAGACTTCAGAGTTAATTTTCCCGTTTAATTGGCAAGAGCATGTCGCTGTATCAGATTACGATCGACTCCCTTGGATGCAGTCCCTCAATGCAAAGAAGATCGGAGACAATATAATCGGGAATGTTCGACTTGGTCCTGAAATGAACGCACTTTTCCTCTCTCTAAGAGGTGTCGTCAGGGAGATTGATGTTTCGGGAAAGCCAATCTCTATGTTCGGAGTCCTCCGGGATGTTACCGATGAGGTAAGGCTCACCGAAGAGCGCATCAAGGCCGAGCTTCGGGAATCCGAACTACGCCATCTCCGCGCCAGCCTCAATCCCCACTTTCTCTTCAATAGCCTCAATGTCCTGAAATCCTTGATTATCGAAGATGTGACCATGGCCCAGCAGGCCGTAATCTCTCTCGCTAAAATTCTTCGCTCCTCGCTGAAGACAACTAGGCAACCCCAGGTGTCATTACGTGAGGAACTTGAGGTGGTACGTGCCTACATTGATCTCCAAAAGTTACGCTACGAGAACCGACTCGATATATCCTTGGTTGTGGATCAGGCTGCGGAGAGTTTTTTGCTTCCTCCAATGCTCCTGCACCAACTCCTAGAGAATGCTATCAAACATGGGATGGAGAAAAAGTTAAGCAGCCAAGGGATCCAGATCCATGCCTTCCTGGAGGAAGAGAATCTCGTGCTGATCACAACGAACCCTGGGATTTATGATGCCGGAGCGGATGAGGGGATCGGCCTACAGAGCATCCGCAAACAGCTGAACTCGCTTTATGGAGCGTCCGCATCCTTTGAAATCGCTAATGCAGAGCTTGGTCTTGTGAGAGCGAGGATTAAGATACCTCCCCGCGCAATAGTTGAAGAGCCCTTTGTAAAGGGCAAAAAAACACAATAAAATTGCGATGCCATCCCACTCTCATCTCAGGAATATTCTGATCGTTGATGACGAACGCACGGCCCGTGTCGAAATGGAGCGGATGATCCGTATACTCGAACCTGATTGCGACATCCAGACCGCCGATTCCGTGGAGGAATCTCTTTGTAGAATCAAGGAAAAGTCCCCTGACGCCATCTTTCTTGATATTCAGATGCCTGGAGGAGATGGATTTGATCTCTTGTATAGACTCGGCAAGCAAAGACCTCCGGTTGTCTTCACTACCGCCCACGAGCAGTTTGCGGCGCGGGCTTTTGAACATGACGCCGTCGACTATCTTCTCAAACCATTCGGCAATGACCGCCTTAAAACTGCATTGACCCGACTTGGTATTTCGGGGCCTGCGGAGAATACGTTTACAGCAGATGATCTGATGATCCTCAAAGTGGATGGTGAATGCACTCTGGTTCGCGTAGGAGACATTGATCTTCTTGAATCAAAAGATGGCACAACGATGATTTATACAAATGCGAAGTTCGGCAAAGTCAACAAGACGCTGGCTCAACTAGAGGAGCAACTTGATCCTAAACTTTTTTTCCGGACCTCTCGTGATCAGCTTGTGAACCTTCAGAGAGTCCGAAAGATCAGCATCACCGATCAAGACTCTCTACAAGCGACTCTCTTCAATGGATCCACGGTTCGCTTCTCGAGACGTCGTGGAGTGTTATTCCAAAAATCACACTCTTTCTGAGCCCTTGCAGGGAGCACTGGGCGGGTCTGTTGTTCATCCTCTCTAGAAATCTCTTCCCGGCGGAAAAGGCTTCGCATTCAGTCTCCTCTTGAGGGAGAGATTTTTTTCGGGCTTTGAATGATTGTTCCACGATTTCGATGCAAGAAATGACCTCTTTTTTTATTTCCGACCACAAGATGTTGTGTTTACTTTGTTGAAAGGATTAGGAAAAACACAATGCTTTGCCCCAAGTGCTCCACGGTCGATGACAAGGTGATCGACTCACGACTTTCCAAAGACGGCACGAGTATACGTCGCCGGAGGGAATGTCTGGGGTGCGAGAGTCGTTTCACCACCTACGAGCAGATAGAGCGCGTGGAGCTTCTAGCCGTGAAGCGCGATGGCAGGAGGGAACCCTTCGACCGCCACAAACTTCTCTCCAGTTTCATCAAGGCATGTGAGAAGCGACCCATTTCCATCGACATTATGGAGGAGTCGGTCAACTCCATCCTCAATGATCTTGAATCAGGTCAGGAGCGGGAAATTTCAACGAAGGCCATTGGTGCCAAGGTGATGGTGAGGCTCCATTCCATCGATCCCGTGGCCTATGTCCGCTTTGCCTCAGTCTACCGACGATTCGAGGATATCGGAGAATTCATTGAAGAAATCCAGTCACTGGAGCGGCGTGCTCCTCTCTCCGATGACCAGAAGGAACTCTTCAACAAGGCAACCTGAAGCCCCCTTTACCCCATGATTGCATTTCTTGATGGCATGCCTCTGGTGGCTCTTCCCGATGGAAGAAATACCAGCTTTGACAAACGCTGGATCACTGCCTCTATCAGTAACGCGGCCGAGCATGCCGGCTATCACCGCTGGTGGCTTGCGGAACACATTGCCGAGAGTGTCACCGTATACCTGCATCGGGATTTTGCGGAAAACAGTGTCGGCATCCTCAAACTTCAAGAAGCGGTGCTTGAGGTCCTGCAATCGCTTGGTTTTGAGGATGTGGCAGGTCATTACCGTCTTCCTGATCCACCTGTAAGGCTGTCTTTAAGGGAGTTGGCTCGAGAGGCAGGGGATAACTACGAGTTGGCCTTCTTCGGCCTGCTCGGTGAACGTCTGCGAGGCCTTGCTATTTCACCCGCCGAGTACATTGAGATCAGGGATCTCACCGAATGTCTCCGCCTCTTGGAGGGGAGAAGGAAAAGAGCTCAAGGCCTTCGGGAAGAGATCGTCGCCTTCATTCGCAAACAGGGAGAGTACTCGGGGGAATCACGTCAAGGAGCACCCCTCCAGATTCAGTTAAGCTGACCTCTTCGGTCATGACACTCTTTGAAAAGATTGCCGCTCGGGAGATTCCCGCGGATATCTTGGCTGAGGGCACTGACTGGATCGCCTTCCGTGACATCGCTCCTCAGGCTCCGGTTCACTTCCTGGTCGTCCCGAAGCGATGCATTCCGAGAGTCGGTGAAATAGGAGCCCACGACACCCAACTACTGGGCAACCTACTCGTTGCAGCCGCCTCCACAGCGAGACAGGAAGGCCTCGCCGTAGATGGCTACCGTATTGTGATCAATAATGGCCCCAATGGAGGTGAGACCGTTCCCCATCTCCACCTGCATGTTCTCGGCGGACGCCCCATGAATTGGCCACCCGGTTAAGCGCATAGAAAAAGGCTGTTAGACTGATAGGCATGAAAATCCCGCAAAAAGATCAGATCGTAGCAAGTGCTATTGGAGGGCTGCTATCCGCCGATATCCCAAGACTACTCCTCAAGGAGTAATTTCTGTTCCTACTCCCTCTTCGGAGAAAGTTTCAAGGAGGACTGCATGGGGAACCCCAGCGCCGAGGATGTGCACTTTCCCGAGACCAAGAGAAAGCGCCTTGGTGGCGGATCGCACCTTCGGAATCATGCCTCCCGCGATGACTCCACGATCGATCAGTTCCTCAGTCTGCTTGGCGGTGAGGCTGTGAATGAGTGAGGAAGTATCCTGGGGATCGTGCATGAGTCCCGGCACGTCGCTCAGAAAGATAAGCTTGGCCGCAGGTAACGAGGCGGCCAGTGCTGCAGCGGAGACATCGGCGTTGATATTCATCGCCTCCCCTGTAGGAAGCGCACCAAGCGGGGAAATAACAGGGATATAACCTGAGGCGAGGGCCTCGCGAACCGGGGTAGCATTCACTTGCTCGGCTTCACCGACAAATCCGAGATCTACTTTCTTGCCATCGTGAGCGGGTACAGGTGCTAGCTTACTGGCGGTGAAGACATCCCTCCCCGAGATCCCGCTTGCCTTGACGCCGAGTTGCGTAAGCTGTTTGACGATGCTGGGATTCACCTCTTCATCGAGAACCGAGCGGACAATCTCCACAGTGATGGCATCTGTCACACGCAAGCCTGCTACAAACTGAGGCTTCAATCCCCTATCCTTCATCCTGGCATTAATGGCCTTGCCACCTCCATGAACAAGGATGACCCGGATGCCAACGGCATCGAGGAAAGCAACATCGATCAAGAAGCTCTCCACCTGCTCCTCAGATTCCATCGTGCTACCTCCGAACTTGATCAGGAAAATCCCACCACGGAATTTCTGAAGATAGGGCAGGGCCTCAATCAGCGTCTCGGCACGCTGGCGTGATGTGATTTGCGAGGGCATGTTGATTTAAAGAGAAAACTCCGAGAGGTTAAGGCGGACATAATCCTCCGTAAGATCCGTGGTCAGCAGGCGGGCCTCTCCCTTACCAAGGTGTAGATCGACCAAGACGGAGAATTCCTTCTTGGCTGCGATCTTACGGAGCCGAGCCTCTCCTTTGGCATCCTGACAACCCATTCCCTTCTTGGCCGCAGCTACACCGTCGTAAGCAATTTCTACCTTATCAGGATCAAGGAAAGCTCCTGCATAACCGGCGGCGTCCAGGATGCGGCCCCAGTTCGGATCGCTTCCCGCCCAGGCGCATTTAACCAACTGGGAGTTGGCGATTGCACGTCCAACCCGGTGAGCATCGGCCTCGGACTTGGCTCCCTTCACGGTAAGTTCGATCACTCGGGATGTCCCCTCCCCGTCGGCAACGATGGCACGGGCAAGATCAGCACAGACTGCATGCAAGGCCTCGGCAAACGCTTTTTTCTCCGCAGCGGTGCGGATCGCAATCTTCGAGACGCCATTGGCAAGCGTCAGAACGGTGTCGTTGGTGCTGCAGTCTCCATCTACGGTGATGCAGTTGAAGGTCTTCGAAGTCACCTCGCCAAGAATCTTGCGGAGATATGATGAGGGCACACCTGCATCCGTCGTAATGACACAGAGCATGGTGGCCATGTTTGGAGAGATCATCCCCGCCCCCTTGGCCATACCTCCAATCCTGAACGATTTCCTACCGACACTCACCTCATAGGCCGACTGTTTCGGCACACTGTCGCTAGTCATGATCGACTTAGCGGAGGCCATGGATGCTGCAGGCGAAGCCTTCAGCGAATCAGCAGCCATTACGATTCCTGGAAAAATCTTCGGGAGTGGAAGCTGCACGCCAATGCGTCCCGTGGAACAGACCAGCACCTCATCGGCATCTATGCCAAGGGCAACAGCGACTGCATTCGTCATCTGCTCCGCTGCACGGATTCCTGGCGTGCCGGTGCAGGCATTGGCATTCCCACTATTAAGGACCACGGCACGAGCTTTTCCATCCTCCAGATGCCGTCGTGAGAGAATCACCGGAGCGGCCTTGACGAGGTTGGTGGTGAAGACACCGGCTGCCGTTGCGGGCACTTCTGAAACCACCAGGCAGAGATCGGATCGGAGAGGGCCGGTACGCTTGATCCCACATGCAGCAGCAGCAGAAAGATAACCGCGGGCAGCGTTCACTCCCCCGGGGATGCGTTTGAGATTTTTTGAGATGGATCTACTCACAGAGATAAAAGGGATAATTGAGATGGGTGAAAAACGTCGAAGAATTCAATGCTGTCTGATGACCTAAAAGGTTCAACCCTAAAGCTCCAAACTTCCGGGGACCAATTACATCAGGCCCGCTGTTTCCTCGAGACCGACCCTGACATTGAAGCACTGCACCGCCTGACCGGCAGCCCCCTTTACGAGATTGTCGATGACCGAGAGGATCACGACACGGCCAGTTCTTGCCTCATCAAAGAGGGCGATGTCACAAAAATTTGTACCAGTCACGTGCTTGGTCTCGGGTGGTCGTTCCCTAATCCGGACGAAAGGCTCGGCAGAGTAGGTATCACTCAGGATTGCCTTGAGATCTGCAGCCCTCTTTCCAGTCGATGGTGTCGCCACGATCGTGGAGTAAATTCCCCGGTTCATCGGTGCAAGATGAGGAATGAAGGTGATCTCCACCTTGACTCCCGCAGCCATGGATAGCTGCTGCTCGACCTCTGAAAGGTGCCGATGTCTGGGAAGCCCGTAAGCTCTCATATTCTCATTACACTCGGCGTAGAGATAATCGACCGAGGCCTTCCTCCCAGCACCGCTCACACCACTGGCACTCGAGACAACGATACCGCATGGATCAAGGAGCTCCTTCCTGAAAAGAGGGATGAGCGGCAACTGGATACTTGTCGGGTAACAACCAGCGCAAGCGATAAGAGGAGAGGATTTGATCAACTCCCGCGAGAGCTCCGGAATCGCATAGATCGCCTCCCTCAGAAGCTCGGGAGCAGGATGCGTTCCGCCATAGTAATCGGCATAGACCTCAGCTTCGTTCAACCGGAAGTCAGCGCTCAGATCGATCACGATCTTGTCTGCTTTCAGGAGCGCGACCGCATACTCGGCGGCCACCCCATGCGGCAGTGCCAGAAAAACAACGCCTGCATCACAGGCCGCCACTTTGGCAGGCTCCGCTTCCGTAAAGACCAAGGGAGCGATCTTCAATCCCGAGAAACGGGGCATCACCTCGCCCACCCTCTTCCCCTCATGCTGCCGTGAGAAGACAGACGTGACCTCAGCCGAGGGATGCCGATCCAGTAAGGCGCAGAGCTCCTCGCCGGAATAGCCGCTGGCACCGACGATGGCGACCTTCAGCAATGAAGGGTCAGTCTTGGCGGAATGGGAACTCATAATCGAATTATCATAGTTAATCCGACGTCGCGCGCAAAGTAGGAATCAACCTAGCGATCAATGATTCCGCGGAGCCCAAGAGACGCAGAGGATGGGGTAGAGGGATAAATGGGAAGCGATGATCGACTAGCCGGAACATCATGCTGAAATTAATCCCTAGGCTTTTGAAGACCTGGGTTCTTCAGTTCATCCGCTATTCTTTTCCTTCCCTTATCTCCTCGTCTCTGCGCCTCTGCAGGAGAACATTCATTCGGGTCGCGGCAAAACGATCTTGCACGTAGCCACAAGAAATCAGATGCTACTAAGCTCGAGAACGGGCTGTAGCACAGCTTGGTAGTGCGCTTGAATGGGGTTCAAGAGGTCGTGGGTTCGAATCCCGCCAGCCCGAGGCTCGGTTTTCTTAGAGGACTCCTTCGGATTGAAGAGGTTCCAGAGGAATGGTGGGATAGTTGGGTTTTCCAAAGAGCGACGGAATCGCAATCAAGTTCTCAATCAGCATTTAGTCTCAACGAGTGCAAAAGAAAACCCCACCCGAGCAGACAAGCTGACAAGGTGGGGTTCTGAAATTTGCTTCTAAAAACAGTTACTTGCTGCAGATTCCAATCTTACCAGCGAAGACCGACTTGCAAGTCAGGTCCGGAGCGCATCCACTCTTAGTAGCGGGATTGCAGGTAGCAGCATATGCTGATGAAACACCAGCAACCAACGCAAGAGCCATGACGGCTTTGATCATATTTTTCATTGTTTTG
>Ga0209188_1000834_pt1 | contig 27368 bp, 27 predicted proteins | sample C_130625_EF_Meta_FD_187307 | JGI IMG/M metagenome (GOLD analysis project Ga0209188, IMG submission 187307) | Freshwater microbial communities from Lake Croche, Canada to study carbon cycling - C_130625_EF_MetaG (SPAdes) (version 2) | ecosystem: Environmental > Aquatic > Freshwater > Lake... | reverse complement strand
CATAGATGAGTTTTTTAAGGCATAAGGAACTCTAAAAATATCAATGGGCTACCTTTCAATAACCCATTGACTCAACATTTTTATCGTTCACAAGCTTATACCTAACAAGTTGCTCTCCAGCAGAGCTTGTGTCCGTTTCACTTGATAATACGAAGATATAAGCGATTTGAAAACTGATACAAAGTCACAAAAAAAAAGGAACTATTTTGTCCACATGAACTAAACTCCTAAAAAACAGGATTTTTTTGTCTATTATACCTAATATTATCAGTTAAATAATTTTAGTTGTATTAACATTTACATAAATTTTGATGTGCTTTACATAATTAAAATATTAGTCATTGTATAATTGTTTAATATTTATTCTCTCTCTTTTATTTTATTAAATACTTAATTTGATATACTAAATATTTATATAAGTAAACTTATTTTTAATACATATTTATATCTTTCGAATTTATTTGCATACACCGTTTGTTAAAATATAGATTCTTAATTATGGTTCAATAATTAATAAACCTGATTGTTTTATATGATAAATAACAAAGTATTATTACATTGACTTTTTAATTCAATAAATGAATATTTTTGCATGTGTTCCATAATTAATAAATTAACTAATAAATATCAAACTTAATTTTAACTTTTTATATTTAACTAAATAAGATGAGTAACACTAGTCAGGTTGCAGAATTAGATTCTTTAGATTTTTCTATTTTAAATTACTTACAAAAAGATGGAAGAATGTCTTATACCATCATTGCCGAAGAGCTTGATGTGTCTGTTGGAACTGTTAGGTCAAGGGTAAATAGGTTACTTGATGAAAAAGTATTAGATATTGTAGGTAGAGTAAATAGAGAGAAAGTTGGCTTTAAATGCTATTCACAAGTTGGTATTTTTATTCGACCTGCAAGTATAAAGGATCTAGTAGCCAAAGAGTTAGCAAACATGAAAGAGGTTTGCTTTCTTGTAGGTACTTCAGGTGAATACGATTTGGAAGCTGATATAATTTGTAAAGACAATGAACAATTAATTGAATTTGTAAATCGTATTTCTAAAATTGAAGGAATTTACCAAACAAAAACAACTTTATACTTCGAAGTATACAAAGCTACAGAGCCTGATTTGTCGTTATTAGAATAATAGGGTTTTCATTTATTTTATTGCTGACAATGAATTAAAATTTAGAAAGCGACGTGATTTTTAATTTTTTTCACTTCTCATTCATTATGTTAAATATATCTAAACTTAATCAAGTGAAATACCATTTGTTTATAAACCTCCTATATAATTTTTTCTCTAAAAGTGATAAAGGATAGCTTCTAGAAGTTCTAATTTCACCTGTTAAAAACATGGTGTGAATAATGAATAACCAACTTCTATCTTCCCCCACCTAGGCAATTGGTTTTTAAGTAATTAGTGAAAATAGTACTTAAATGTTGTCTTGTTCCAATTCCTTCCCTCAACCCATGGGTTCTATTTGGATAGCTCATTAGTTGAAAGTTCTTATTGTATTTTACCAATTCATTGATAAGTAATTCACTGTTTTGGAAATGAACATTATCATCTCCAGTTCCATGAATTAATAACAAGTTTCCTTTTAGCCCTTTGGCATAATAGATTGCTGATCCTGCTAAATAGTCTTCTTTGGTTTCTTGTGGTAAACCCATATAGCGTTCTTCATAAATATTGTCGTAGCTAAGACGGTAAGCAACTGGGGCAATGGCAATTCCAGTTTTGTAAATATCCGAATGTTGAAACAAAAGATTCAAAGTAGTAGAACCACCTCCACTCCAACCCCAAACGGCAACTCGAGAAGGGTCAACATATTTCCATTCAAGAATCTTTTTGGCTGCCATAGCTTGGTCATGTATGTTTAATATTCCCACTTTTCTATAAATGCTTTTTCTCCAAGCTGCTCCTTTAGGTGCTGGAGTACCGCGACTATCTAAACTTATTTGAATGTATCCGTCAGCAGGCATGTCACCATTATACAGAAAGCAACCTTGGCTGCCATAAGTATCTGCTACTGTAGCCGAACCTGGCTCTGTATAAACATAGAAAACTACTGGATACTTCTTAGTGCTATCAAAATTTGTAGGTTTTATCATCCAACCATCCATTGTAATGCTGTCATCAGTAGTTATTTGAATCATCTCCACTTTAGTATTTTTATCCAAAGTGCTAGGGTAAGCACTCTCTTTAATTGTAAGATGTTTTGGTAAGCTTATCCATTCATCACTCGGAGTCATATTATGACTAGAAAACTGGTGTGTTGCATACAATCCAGTTGGAGAAATATCGTAATTGTGCTTTCCTTTTAGTTCACTTGGGGATAATAATTCTAAAGTTCCTTTTCCTGAAAGTGCTGTACGATAAAGATATTGCTGGGTAGCATTGTTTGGCGAAGCTGTAAAATAAACAAATCCATTTTTTTCATCAATTGCTTCTAATGAAATCATGTCATAGTTGCCTTTGGTAATCAAGGTTTCTTTTTTTCCATCTAAAGAAATGGAATAAATATGTTTCCAACCATCTTTTTCACTTACCCAAATAAATTCTTTTTGTTTGTTGATAAATTCCCAACCTGTAGGATTGTCTTCATTCCATCTGCTTTTAGTATCTATCCAAGCTTTATCTGTTTCAGTAAAAATAGTAGTAGCTGCACCTGTTGTAGGATTAACCATCATCACTTTGCTCTCATTTTGTTTTCTATTCAATTGTTGAATAATTAATTGATTGTTGGGTGCCCATTCCATTCTTGGTATATAATGCTGTACAGAATCCCCCGGAATTTTCATCCAAACAGTTTTCTCCGTTGTGATGTTGGCAACAGCTAATCTACATGCAGAAGGATTTTCTCCAACCTTTGGATATTCTATAGGAACTGTAAATGAATAAATGCTATCTGTATTATTAATTAATAAAAAGTTTCTAATTGATGTAGCATCTATTTGCCAGTAAGCAATTTGTTTGCTATCATCACTCCATCTAAAACCATCGCGGCAACCAAATTCTTCTTCATAAGCCCAATCGAATGTGCCATTAATTATTTTATCTGTCCCATCCTTAGTAATAGGCGTGATAATATGGCTAGATACATCTTCTACATAAATATTGTGTTTGCTTACATAAGCTACTTTGGTAGCATCGGGAGAAAATTTGGCAAACATTAATGAAGCTTCCGGAAGCGATTTTCCCAATTGTTCCAATTGATTGTTATCTAAAGAATACACCCAATAATCTCCTCTAGTATCGTATCTCCATACTTTTTTGCTATTGGTATAAATAAGGGCTTTCTTTCCATCTTCACTAAAAAAGAAATTTCTAATATATAAAGGAGTGCCTGTTTTTGGATTCAATAGATTATTACTTGAAATAACTGTTTCTTTAGTGAAAATTGGTAAGTGTGTAAGTACGATGTTACCAGCAGATGCTTCATAAAAGGCATCTCCAGCTTTAGACCAATGAATGCCTTTGGGAGGTTGTGCATTTAAGATAAATGAGATGTTTAAAAAGCAAAAAAACAATATAAAAAAGCGCATACAATGAAATGTTTTAGATAAATAAGGTTCGGAAAGTAAGGATAAACATTTTTTATCTTTTGAATTTGTGATAAAAAGCACTTAATTCTCTTAATGATTTCTTAAAATATGTCTAAAAATAGTATTTAGTACTAGAATTTTTGCTAATGATTCCTGTTTGGTATTACTTTTGAAAAGTCAAAAAAAATTTTTAAGTCATGAAAGCGATATTTTCATTTTTCCTCTTATTAATGGCATTTGCCTCATTTGCTCAAACACAAACATCTTTAGAACCTGATCAAAATCCCAATTATCTGCAAAGCCAAAACAGGTATATGATGATGAAAGATTCGTTAATTGCCTCTGAAAACACTACCCCTCAACAAACCTATAAAGCCTACGATTGGTATCAAGCCAAATTAGATAATAGGGCTGCAAGAAGAGAAACCAGAAGAGAAATCAGATTAGCCAACGCCTATAATTACAATAACTATTACAGTCCATACAACTATGGATATAATAATTTTGGATATAACAACTTTGGTTTTAACAATTTTGGATACAATAATTGGTGGAGCATGCGTCCATTAATTGGTTATCGCAGTGGGAATTGGAATTTCTGCTATTAATTTTTTTACTTTATCATAATAAAATATTTAACCGTTAAACATAAAAAATGAAATTAAATTCATTCATTGTAGTTCTTTTATTAGTTGCAACGATTGCAACAACATCTTGTAGCAATAGAAAAGTAACAAGAGTAGATCCTTCAGAACAAATAGATTTAAGTGGCAGTTGGAATAATACAGATAGCAGAATGGTATCTGACCAATTGATAAATCAAATACTTGGAGAAAAATGGTTGACAGATCATGTAACTGCAAAAGGTAAAAAACCAGTAGTAATAGTAGGTATGGTTGTAAACAAAAGCCATGAACATATTGAAGCCGAAACTTTTGTAAAAGATTTAGAAAGAGCTTGTTTGTTATCTACTAAAATAGGATTGGTACAAAGTGGTAAACTAAGAGAAGAACTTAGGGCAGAAAAAGCAGATCAACAAAGCAATGCATCTCAAAGCACCATGAAAAAGTTTGGTTTAGAGCATGGAGCTGATTATATCCTTCAAGGTTCTATCAATTCAATTGTAGATGCATATAAGAAAAGAAAAGCGGTTACTTACCAAGTAAACTTGGAATTGACCAATTTAGAGTCCAATGAAATTGTTTGGATTGGAGATAAAAAAATATCTAAATACATCAAGAACTAGTTCTTCAATTGATTGAATTAACCTATAGATGAACATAAAAAATTTTTGTAATCGGGCATTGGTAGCTTGTCTATTAATGCCCTTTTTATTTGCTTGTAGTACTTACAAAACCAAGCTTTCTAGTTATTACGGACAAGTACGTGATGCCAACTATGCTAAAGCTTTGAATGTGCTTGACAAAAACAAGTTTATCCAACAAAAAAGAAATGCCCTTTTATACAATTTAGAAAAAGGAAAGCTTTTGCATTTAATGCAACAGTATGATAGTAGTAATTTTTACTTTAACCAAGCCGACCAGTTTATTGAAACCAACAAAAGAACTGCTGTAGATTTAGCAAAGGCCAATTTGCTAAATCCTATGATGCAAACTTATTTGGGAGAAGATTTTGAGCCTTTTATGATGCACTATTATAAAGCACTCAATTATTATTATTTAGGTAAAATAGAAGATGCGGTAGTAGAAGCTAGAAGAATTACTTTAACTACCAACCAACAAGCCGATAAGTTTAAAAACAAAGCAACACGTTATAGTAAAGATGCCTTTTTATTGAATATGCAAGGAATGATTTATGAAGCCAATGGCGACATAAACAATGCCTTCATTGCTTATAGAAATGCGGTAGAAGTTTATACACAAGGTGGAAATAACAGTTATTATGGAGTAGAGATACCTTTTCAATTGAAAAAGGACGTTATTCATACAGCTTTAGTATTGGGTTTTACTGATGAAGCTACAAGGTATGCAACTCAATTTGGCATTGATGAAAAAAGTACTTCTCATGCTTTAAATGATAGTAGTGCAGGGGAGTTGGTAGTATTTATTGAGCAAGGATGGGGGCCTGAGAAAAAAGAGCAAAACTTTTTTCTAGCGAAAGATGGCAGTGGTTTGTCTATGTTTTACTATATAGATGAAGATGGTCATTCAGTTCAAGTGCCATTTGATTTTGGATATTATAGAACCATAAGAAGTGAAGATGTTTCGGCAGGCGATTTCAGAACTTTTAGAATTGCTATTCCATATTATAGTCCAATTACAATGAACTCTTCAAAAGCAACTATTAAAATCAATGACTCAAGTTTTAATGCCGAAACAGCAGAAGACATTAACAGTCTTGCTATAAATATTTTAAAAGAGCGTAGACTAAAAGAAATTACAGACGCTATTGCAAGATATATTGTAAAGAAATTAGCAGAAAAAGGAATAGAAGCTGGAGCGAAATCAATAGCAAACAACAATTCAAAAGACAAAAACGAAGAAAATAAAAAACGCGATTCCGAAGTTGCTGGTGCCGTTGCAGGATTATTGGTAAACATCATTAATTCAGCAACAGAAAAAGCAGATACCCGTAATTGGCAAAGTTTACCAGCAGTAATTAATTATGTAAGAGTTCCTTTGAAAAAAGGAAATAATACATTGGTTTTATCTAGTAATGGTATTCAAAGAAAAGTAACTATTACAGCTAGTAGTAATAAATTACAACTATACAATTGGTGCGTGGGGCAATAATATTAACTCACCACATAGGCAACATAGACATATAGGTATTAAAGCATTTTTACCTACTTATTAAATGAATTTTACAAGCAATTAAAAGTATTTTTTCTTAGTACTTCTAAGCAATATTTTTCTAGTTGTCTATAGCCTATGTGTTCAAAATAATATGGTTGATTAATTCCTAATGCGCTTCTAACCAATTTTTTCCAACACCTACTTCTGCTTCTACAGGAACATCGTTTGGAAGTACTAACGCGGCTTTCATATTTTCTAAGATTAATGGCTTTAACACATCAATTTCTTCTATTAAAGCATCGAAAACCAATTCATCATGCACTTGCAAAATCATTTTAGATTGTAGTTTTTGCTCTTTCATTGCTGCATGAATTTTTATCATAGCCAGCTTTATCATATCAGCTGCAGTACCTTGAATGGGACTATTCACGGCATTTCTTTCTGCGTATCCTCTTATGGTAAAATTGCTAGAAGTAATATCTCTTAACCAACGTTTTCTACCCAACAAAGTCTTTACAAATCCATTTTCTTGAGCAAATTGAATGGTCTCGCTCATGTAGGTAGTAATGCCTACAAACTCTTTCTTATAATTATCAATAATTTCTTTGGCTTCTGTTCTTGATATACCCAAATTATCTGCTAATCCAAAGGCTCCTTGACCATAAATGATTCCAAAGTTTACACTCTTTGCCTTGTATCGCTGTTCCTTTGTTACTTCCGATTCTTCAATTCCATATACTTTGGCTGCTGTTGCAGTATGAATATCTTTTCCTAGTTTGAATGCCTCACACATATTAGGGTCGCCACTAATAGCTGCCACTATGCGCAATTCTATTTGAGAATAATCGGCACTTACTAAAATGTGCTTTTCATCTCTTGGTATAAATGCCTTCCTTATTTCTCTTCCTCTTTCAGAACGGATTGGAATATTTTGAAGATTTGGATTATTGCTACTTAGCCTTCCAGTAACAGCCACTGCTTGCGCATAACTTGTATGCACTCTACCAGTTTTGCTATTAATCATTTGTGGCAATGCATCTATATAAGTGCTTTTTAATTTGGTTAGTTGTCTAAAACCAAGTATGTCAGCCACAATTTTATGCTGATGCGATAATTTCATCAATACATCTTCACCTGTTGCATATTGACCCGTCTTTGTTTTCTTAGCTTTTGGATCTAGTTTCAATTTATCGAATAATACTTCTCCCAATTGTTTTGGTGAAGCCAAATTAAATTTTACTCCTGCTTGGTCATATACATTTTTTTCAAAAATGGCTGCTTCTCTTTCTAGTTCAACACTATATGCATTCAAGAAATCATTATCCACTTTCACGCCTTCAAACTCCATATCGGTTAAAACTTTCACCAATGGGTTTTCGGCTTTTTCCAATACTTCTCCTACTTCTTTTTCAGCCACCAATGGCACAAATGTTTGCTTTAACTGAAAAGTAATATCAGCATCTTCTGCTGCATATTCTTTTACCTTGTCTATTTCCACATCGCGCATATTGCCCTGACCCTTTCCTTTCTTACCAATCAATTCATCTATGTGAATTGGCTCGTAGTGTAAGTATTGACTACTCAATAAATCCATGCTTCTTCTGCCCTCGGGCTCTATTACATAATGTGCTAGCATGGTATCATAAACGTTTCCTTTCAGTTCAAAGCCATACCATTTCAGCAATAGCAAATCGTACTTAATGTTTTGACCAATCCACAAGATGGCTTCATTCTCAAATAAGGGTAATAGTTTATTCAATATCGCTAATGTCCCATCCCTTTTTGGTGAACATGGTATATAATATCCTTCGCCTTTTTTAATTGAAAAACTTAGTCCCACCAACTCCGCTTCATTGGCATCTATATGGGTTGTTTCGGTATCAAAGCATATTTCAGGGGCATCAACAAGCTTGTGTACCAATTGCTCAATCAACACATCACTGTCTACCAATTCATAATGATGCGCAGTTGAATGAATGTTTTGAACGGCTGATTCTTGTACTACTTCATTCGATTCATTATCTGATGTAGTTTCTAAAGGTTGCTGATCAAACACACTTCCAAACAATCCCCCACCTGCACCACCCATATTGGGTGTATTTACTGATGAATTAGTAGGTGCTTCCATTGGCGTATCAAACAAATTTCCTTGATTGGTAGCGGCCGATTTCTTTTTTACGGTATTGATAGAAGTATAGGCAGGCGGTGTATTCGTTTGAATAGCAACACCTAATATGCGCTGCGCCATTGTTCTAAACTCTAATGTGGTAAAAATATCTTCTAACACAGGCTTATTCCAATCTTTCAAACGGAAGTTTTCTTCATGAAATTCTACAGGAACATTGGTAATAATGGTAGCCAATTTTTTACTCATGATGGCATTTTCCACTCCTGCGCGCACTTTCTCGCCCAATGCACCTTTTATCTTATCTGCATTTTCCAAAACCCCTTCTAGCGTATTGTACTCTTTCAGCAATTTGGCAGCAGTTTTTTCGCCCACGCCTGCTATTCCGGGAATATTATCCACTGCATCGCCCATCAATCCTAGAATATCTATTACTTGATCTACCCTTTCGATATTCCATTTTGCACAAACCTCCTCAGGGCCCATTATTTCTGCATCACCACCTTGATAGCCGGGCTTATATATTTTTATACCATCACGAACTAGTTGACCATAGTCTTTATCAGGTGTAACCATAAACACTTCATATCCTGCATCATGCGCTTCCCAAGCCAAAGTACCAATTACATCATCCGCTTCATAACCCTTCACGCCAATTACGGGAATATTAAAACCCTCAATAATTTTCTTAATATCAGGAATCGCCATTATCAAGTCCTCAGGCGTTTCTTGTCTATTTGCTTTATACTCTGCAAAGTCAATATGGCGCTCAGTAGGCCCTTCCATATCAAAGCAAACAGCCATGTGGCTAGGCTTTTCTCTATTAATTAAATCTACCAAAGTATTTGTAAAACCAAACTGTGCATTGGTGTTTTTACCCGTACTCGTAATTCTAGGATTGCGAATAAGGGCATAATAAGCACGAAATATCAGCGCAAAGGCATCAAGTAGAAAAAGTTTCTTTTGCATCGGGCTAAAGTAAATGATAAATGGGTATTGAACCTAGATTGTGCATCAGGAATTTTATTATGAACTTAAAACGCAGTTTAGTTAAGCATTTTTGAGGAGCTATAAAACACTTAAAAGGATGTTATTGCTAGTTCAATATATTTTAAAGTCATTCTTATTTTCGATAATAAATTAATGTTTACTTTTTAGCATTCACTTTCAATGCAATAGAATTGTAGTTAACTTTTTAAAAAAGAAAGGATTTGCTTAAACCAAATAGGTTTTTATTTTTTGGCTTGATAGAAGACTTGAAGTGATGCTTTATAAAATTGAAGGCAGTTATGCTTTAGCAAAATGATTCCTTTTTTTAATAGTGCGTATTCTTGGTTCAAATTGAAGAGTAAAATTTAAAATTAGTTGAATGCTTGGACGAATTTATTGAATGCTTGCTCCAATTTTTGTCATCGTTGTTCCAATTTTTTGAGTGCTAGTTCTAATTTATTGAATGCTTGCTCCAATTTTTTGAATTCTTGTTCCAATTTTTGTTATCGTTGTTCTGATTTTTTTGATGCTTGGACGAATTAAAAGCATTGTTGTTCGAATTATAGAATGCTTGGACGATTTTTTTGAATGCTTGTTCCAATTATTTGACCCATTGCTCGCATTTTTTAATATGTTGCTCGATTATTTGGATGTGTAGCACAATTTTTTGACCCGTAGCTCCAATTTTTCGATGTGTTGTTCCAATTTTTCGACCCGTAGCTCCAATTTTTTGATATGTCTGTCCAGTTTTTTCAATAGTGACTAAAGTTTTTTGAACCCTTTTTCCAATTTTTTGAATGCTAGTTTGAGTTTTTCGAATGCTTGCTCCAATTTTTCGAATGCTTGTTCTAATTTTTGGAACTGTTGCTCCAAAAAGTGGCATTGTTTTCCAAAAAGATTTTGAAGGGGTTTTAATTGGATTTGAGGGAAATATATTAGAATACTATAACCAATTTAAATAGGATTTATAGCTAAATAATGTGACTAAGAATTGTTAGTAATCATTTTAATTAATATTGTGTTTTGAAATGGGTAATTGATAAAGGACTATTATGCTGGAATTGTATGAGGTTTTTATAAGGAGTAAAAATTTATTGATGGTGGTTGGGAATTAGTAAAAGCATGAATTTGAACAAATGATTTTCTTTTTTAAACAATAATCAAACATAGTATGAGTCGAACAAAAAATATAATTTTATTGAATTCTTTATGCTGTATCACCTGGTTTACACCGTTTTCACTTACAGGGTTTTATACAGATTTTATTTTTTCACTTATTACATTAGGGCTAAACCTTAGTTATATTGTCTCTTTTCCATTAAAAGAAAAGTGGACTGTATTCTTAAAAATAATATTAACTATTATATGTTCATTTGAAGTATTAGTTATGTTTTTAGTGTTTTACTTAGGAAAGCTTAAAGTACAAAACGTAACTCGATTTTCCATAGACAATTCAGAAAATCATTGGACATATAAATTAGTTTATTTCAACTATCATTCAGTTGGATGTGGCATGGGTGAATATTGGGAAGCTAAAACAATTAAATTTTTCCCATTAATTGAATACAGGTATAGTTATGATGCATGTTCGCATTTCATAATTGAAACGAAATATGAACCAAGTTATTTACCATAAGAAATATACTTCTCTTGTTTTTCGTGATTTGCAATCGCGAACCCATATCACAGGATTTATAATTAGTAAAAAAGCTACCTCATTTTACTTTTGGCTTATAAATAAAAGATTAGCAATATTGCAATTAATGGGGTTTGGTTGTAAGTTGGCGGAATGTTAGTTCGCAGCTAGTTTTAGTGTGCCACTCGTTACTTCATATTCATAAAACAACCTAGCTAGTGCAAGTTACTCACTATAATTTACAGTGGCTATCGATTAAAAATTTATTGATTGGGGTTTGGAATTTAAATAAGATAAGCTGGGTAGAAAAAAAGTAAATACATTATTTAAAGTAATTAAATATAAAATGAAAGTTTTAATAATTGGACTTGGAAAACTTGGAGGCGGAATAGCTCATAAACTTTTACAACTTGGTGTTTCTGAGTTGTACTTATATGGAAATAGCTACGATAAAACAATAGGATTGGCTTTTGATCTTAATGAAATTGATATAAAATGCAAAGTAGTTGTATTGAGAAGTATTAAAGATTTACCTGAAGTTGACTATACATTTTTTACGTTTTCAAAATTAAAGTGGAACGATTCAATCAGTGTAAATGATAGAATTATTGATGGAAAGAATAATTTGAAGATTATCTCAACTTTGGCTAATGAGATTTCATTTGAATATTTTGGCACTATCATTATTGTGAGTAATCCGGTTGATATTTTAACTAGGTTTTGTTATGAAAATTGTGGCTCATCTAAGGTATTTGGATTTGGAAATAGCCTTGATGAAGTAAGAGTTAACAATTCAATTTCCAAAAATGCAATTGAAAGGGTATCTAATGAGTTGATTTGTTTAGGGGAACATGGAAAAGGAATTGTTCCTATTTTATCGAGAACAATTGCTGCCGATAAACTCAATCCAGCATTGTATGAAAAACTGAATAAAGAAACGTTCATAAGGACACAGGAAATAATAAAAAACACTTCAATTCCATTCCATGCGCCATTATTTGCGCTTGAAACTTTTTTAACACAATTGCTAAATAAAAAATCATTTACTATTACACTGAGTACTTATTTAAACGATACATGGTGTGGAGTTAAAGGATTAGCAATTGGAGTACCAGTTGAGTTTGAAAATGGAAATGATAGTCGTTTTTCTAAAATTGAAATATCAGAATTTGAGCAAGAACTATTTTTTAATTCAGCGAATGAGTTAAAAAAAGTTTATCAATCGGTATTGTAGATTTTTTTATAGCTGTTGTTCCAATTTTTTGAAGTGTCGCACGGGTTTTTGGCAGTGGTTCACCAAAAAGTTTTTTGGCTGACTAGATGGGATTAATAAATCGTTCGATGTTTGTTTGTGGTTTGTAATCACCAAAAGCTGGGTATTTTATTTACTATTGCATTCTTTTATAAAGGGTTGTAATGAAATAACGCTGCTTGTATGCCCAAACTTCAGAATAATACAAAGGCATTTTTAATTGATGAATTGCAGATAAAACTAAACGATAAGTTTGGTTATCATATCAATACAAAGCCCGATTGCGTAAAACTTAGCCAAATTATATTAACCAACTTATCAGAATATGTTTCAGAATCTACTTTGTATCGCTTATTTATTCTAGAAAAATCGCCCAAAATATCTGTTGCCATTTTAAACATCTTAGCGAGATTAATTGGATATGCAGATTGGGCAGCTTTTGAACAATCTGTATGCACCAAAGAACATACTAAGCTAATATTAGGGGTATCCGCAGCAAGTATCTCGAAACCCAAAAGCCTTATTTATCACAATATAGTATTAGGCTGTTACGAGCCCTTACAAGCATTGTTTGAAGAAGCTATAGCGTTTGAAAATGATTTGCGATTTGAAATTGTTTTAGATGTTTTCGATAGTTTACTCCAAATAGAAAATACGCAGCCATTCTTTAAGTACTTTGCCAATAACCAATTGATACGCAACTATTTTTTTGAAATAGGTTTTGATCCTCTTTTCAGAATTAAGCACTATGATGAAGGAATTAAATTGTATGCTGAATGTGTGGTGCCAGAAAGAGGGATAACAGAAATGCAAGACAATGTATTTGCATTAACAGTATTGTTTAGACATTATTACCTTATAAAAAACTATACAAATGCCCTTGAGCTTGGCAAACAATTGTTTTTACAATTCAACTATAGCACCAATGATTTAGAAGCAATCTATACTTTTCCTCAAATTCGCTATTTGAGTTACAAAATATGGTATCTGATACTTATTGGTTCTGAAACTTTGGCTATTGATGATTATATCTCATGGCTATTAGATTATTGTAAGAGCAAGTATACAATATTTGCTTTTGAAAAAAGACGAATACTGTTTTCATGTGTGGCAGAAGCACTAATTGTAGCCAACAAAGCAGATAAGTATCACTTACAATTAAAAGAAATATTCTTAGAAGAATACAAGCTCTTTCCCGATTTATTATACTATAAAAGCCTAAAATATAGCCTTCCTTACTTTAACCAAAATGGTCTTCTTCGCTACAGACCTATTTAGCATTCTTTAATTCTCTATTTATTCAGCTATTCTTATAAAAAGAACTAAAAAGAACTTTTTTGTAAGATGTGTATGTCATCACTTTGCAAGTATAGTTTTAGACGACTTCATGATAAATATTGAATTGCCATTTTATACAGAGATAATTGGGTTAATTAATGAAGATATTCTTCTTCTAAGCGAAAAGGATTTGATAAATTTATATGCCAATTGGAACTATTCTAGCAATCTCTCAGAAGTGCTATCTTTTGATTCCTGTTCTAAAAACAAAATAAATAGCAAACAAAAAGTGCCGCGAAATTCAAATACTTATGGAATAGATCTTCCATCTTGGTTTGGCAATTATCAAAATGGGAAAAGGCGAATAATGTTTATTGGAATTGACCCAATGCGTAATGAAAAGGATTTTATAAAAAGGGGAATTGATCTAAACAATGAAGTAATTATTGGTACTCCATACGCTTTGCATCTTCAGAGATTTAGAAAAGAGAAAAGCACTGCATACAATGAATTTGTTTCTAAATTATCAGAAGAAAACTTTGTGTACTTAACCGATATATACAAAACCTTTTTTTATGTATATAATAATGGTGAAAAGCAAAGGAGTTCTGATTATTACGGCCACAATGACTATCCTGACAATATTTTATCAAAAGAGATTGACATCATACGGCCTGATTTAATAATAACATTTGGAGGTGAAAGTTTTAAACGAATGATGAATAATGACTATTCGCCAGTATTATCTCAAAATATAAATAGACTCAAAACAAAATATAAGCATGGTAATCATGCAATAGACCTCTTGCCACTTATGCACTTGTCAGGGATTAATAGAACCCAAAACTTAAACAAATTTTTATTGGCGAATGGATATGAAGATAAGAAAAGGGATAGATTGGAATGCGCTAGATGCTTTGTAGAATTAATTAATCAGTTATAAATTAAATAAAATGGAGTTCAGAAACCATTAAAAAACGAGGCGTAACCGAAAAGCCTGATGAGTAGGAATTAAAAAAATAAATAATGGCAGATTTTAAAATTACAGGAAGAATGTCAGTAAAGACATTGCAAGAACAATTCAAAAAAAGCTACGGAGGCACACTTAGAGTTTATTATGGGTCAAAGTTTGCTGACCCTAGTGCTACCTTGGCATCTATTAGAGCAGAAGGAAAAGCAGGTGGTGAATTTACTTGTAGTGGTAACATGCATGTTGGAAGGTTTGAAGACGAATTGAAGGAAAACTTTGGTATTAAAGTGCAGGTAGCAAACCACGACAATACTGCTTTAGTGGATGATAAGACTACCCTTTCAAGCTCGGGCAAATAGCAAAGCAAAGAAGTAATTAAATCTTAAAATAATATTATGTTAGATTTTATTTCAAATTTAACCGATAAGTTCAAAGGGGGAGATTTTCATTTAGATGCCCATAAAAAAGTTAAAACTGTACAATCTGATTTTAAGAAAAATTTCGGCTTGACTTTAAGAGTTTATAAGGGCAAACAATTAGCTGACCCAAATTTGACTTTAGCGCAATTAAATAGTAAAACAAGTAAGACAATCAATTATGCAGCTGAGGATCTTACTTTAAAGGCATCAATGACAATTCATGATGTTGAAAAATTAATTGAAACTAAATTTGGGTTAACTGTTCAAGTTGCTAATGAATTTGATAATTATTGTATAGACAATAAATATACTCTAGGGCAAGCCTTGCGTCGGGATGATTTAAAAGACTGGTGTAAGGGAAAAGGATTTAATTCAATTGAAGATTGGCTAAAAAGCGAAAAATGTTCTTCAGTTGAAGAATATTATTCTAAGAAAAAATAAATTAAAGAGAAGGATAGTTTGATTAAAACATAAATTATTCTTCTCTTTTATAATTATTATTATTATGGCACTTACACAAAGCGAAAGGGATCAGATTACCCGATATAAAATACAAATCGAGGGCTATAGAAAGGATATTGAAAACATCACTAAGCAAAAGAAACAGAAAGCAGAATATTATGCTTCACTGATAAAGAATAGTAAAGATTCGAATTCAAAGAGAAGTTATAGGCAGTCAAAACTTAGCTATGATAATGACTATAAAAGAAATATTGAAACGAAGAAAAAGGATATTGAAAGGGTAAAAAAATATATAGCAAACATTAAAAAATAAAAAGATGAGTGAATTAAAAGTAAATGGAAGATTAATAGTAGATAATTTCTACAAAAAATTTGAAGCTATGTATCCTTATTTAAATCCTGCTTTATTTTATCCAAATGAAGTTGGTGGTGGTGAAGTTGATACGAAAGCTACTATTGCAAATGCTAGAGCAAGGGCAATAAGGCAGGATATTCATGGATACACTGCTACTGGAGAAGCTGATATAAATGTGTCTGATAACGTAAAAATCAAATCATTTCAATTGGCGTTTGAAGAGCATTTTAAGGTAAAGTGCTTTGTGAATTGCAGAATGCCTCATAAAACATTTTTAGGGTTAGGTAAAACAGAATACAAATGGACAGCTATTGGAACTACTGATTTTGCTGAGATGACATTGGGAGAAGCTAATGCAGCTCTGGAAAAAATTGGTGCACAAAAGGTTGTTGATACAAGAACAACAGGAAACGATTTGGGCGATAAATTTCTTACTACCGACAGTAAGTTTTCTTCTTTAAAAAATAATAAAAAGTGAGTATCAAATCAAATATTATTGATATTCCAAGAAAAGCTGGTGCGCCAGATTTATTAGGCGTAGATGATTACATGCATGCCTTGATTCAATTTATTGAAACTTGTAGCATGCCTACAACTATTGCAATTCAAGGAGAGTGGGGTAGCGGTAAAACATCTATGCTCAATCAAATAAAGCATCAGCTGTGCGAAACGGGATTGGATGAGCAGCTAGATAAGCAACTACCTTACTATGGGATTTGGCTAAATACTTGGCAATATTCTTTAATGAAGACCAAGGAAGAAACCCTTATTTCTATTATTGGAGGATTAACAAACGAAATATCAAAAGTTGTAAAAAGAAAACACGAATCACAGGCAAAAGCGGTTTTAAATAAGGTTTCTGGTCTTTTTGGAAAAGTTGCAAAAATTGGAGCAAACGTAGCTGCCAAGCAAATTGGAATAGAAAGTGGGGTTGATTCATTATGGGAAAATGGCGCCGAATCTGTTGAACTAATCAATTTCAAAAAGTCGCTAGAGGAAGCAATAGAAAAGTGCTTACAGCTTGACAGAGGAATAGGTAATAACAATAAAGGTTTTATCTTTTTCATAGATGATTTGGACAGAATAGACCCACCTGTAGCAGTCGAAATACTCGAATTGATTAAGAATATTTTTGAAGTTGATAATTGCATTTTCATTTTAGCGATTGACTATGAAGTGGTAGTAAAAGGATTGATTCCCAAGTTTGGTGTTTTGACAGATAAAAACGAAAGAGAGTTTCGTTCTTTTTTTGATAAAATCATACAGTTACCATTCTCAATGCCAGTAGCGATGTATGATGTAAATAATTTTTTGATTGAATCATTAGAAAATGTAGGTTATATAGATAAGGCTTTTTTATCTAATGAAATACTCAAGGAAAAGTTAGCAGATTTTGCAACGCTTTCTGTTGGTACAAATCCTAGGTCGTTAAAAAGATTAATCAATACTTTATCTCTATTAAGCATCATTGGAAATTTAAAAAAAAATAACCCCAAGGAAGACTATGAAATAGCAATCAATTTTGGATTGGTATGTATTCAGATTGCGTATCCTAAAGTGTATCAGGCATTGATAGAAGAGCCAGACTATAAGTCTTGGAATGAAAGAACTGCAAAAAAAATGCATTTGGCAGATCTATCTGAAGCTCAAACATTTAATTTAAAGGACACTACAGAGTTTGACGAAGAATGGGAAACTGTACTATTTAGAATTTGTCAAAAAGAAACTTATCTAAGTGCAAGGGCATTTCAGATATCTATGTTGCTGAATTACATTAGTGAATTGATACCTGACGAACTTGATTTTGGAGAGGTAATTTCTAATATATTAGGCACAAGTGCCATTACAAATATAAACTTAGACTATGTTCCCAAACAATCAAAGAAAGGAGAAAAAGTGAGGTATGAAGGATGGATTGGGTTTGAAAAAATGCTAAATGAAAATAAATCAATTGTGCCATTTATACCCTCATTCAAACAAATTCATAACTATTTTGAAGAAGAGTACAAGGATTTAATTCAATTTAACTATACCCCAAACTTTCTAACCATTGCATGCAAATTTCCTGTGGGAAGAACCAGAACGGTCTTATTTATACGAATTAATAAAAAAGGATTTGTTCATTTTGAGTTTTATCCAAATGTAGTTCCTGTTTATAGATTAGAAGATTTTAATAGTGAATTAAAACAGTCCATTTTAAAAAGATTTAATGAGTTGTCTAAACAGAAGAAGTAAATAATCTAGTAATGCAGATTATAAAATATAACCATCTATTATGACATTGAAATTATACAAGACCACATTGATAATAGTGTACGTCATTTTTTGATTTATGTTCATCAAGAAGAAGATAATTTGAAAGAAGTGGGGACGATAATTAGGAAGTATTCAAAAGGTGAGAATATTACAGCAAAGGAAGAACACTTGTTGAAACTACAACTTGTAGATACCTTAAAAATTGTTGGCATTGTAGTTCCCTATGTTTTATTACAAAGAGCTTCTATTGTAGTGACCATTCTTTTAAAAGTTGTGGGTAAACACAATATAAACTTGATGCCATCTGTGGTGTAGGGTTTGGTGAAAATCAAATAGTAAATAGTTAAAAAATTTAAATAAATAGCAATGAATATTCTTCAAATAAAAAGCGGTAAAGTAGAAGTCAGAAAAGACAATGGTTCACTAATTCGTACTGTTGGTAATGGTGATGCTGTTTCTGCGGACTTTAATCAAGACCAATCCTTAATAGCCATTACAACCAATAAGGGTAAGGTAGAAATAAGGAAGGAAAATGGCTCACTTGTAAGAACAATTGGTAATGGTGACGCCATAAATGCAAAGTGGTATGGGAGTGAGATTGCCATTTCTACCAATAAGGGAAAAACAGAAATAAGAAAAGAAAATGGTTCTTTGGTTAGAACAATGTAGAAAGTGACGTTATTAGAAAACGAATTTTATTGTAATTTAACTCTTGTTATTCTAAAAAGGGAAACGAATGAAAATAGCAATTTTGTTTTTAATAATTATTAGCATTGGATGTAATTCTTGAAGGAAAGTCACGATGTTAGTCTTTCGTATTGTTACTCGGATAGCATACTTTTTTTCTCATTCGAAATAAAAGGAATCGCAAGAGATAGCAAGTGAGGTAAATATTTATTTATGAATATTCATCAATCAAAAGATGATAGTGTAGAGATTACAAATCATATTCAAAAGACTTTAATAATTGCACAAAATTAAAAAATGTAGTGCTGATAAATTTAAAAAAATGAAACAGTTTATTGTTGTGTTACTTATGGTGACTATAGGGTTTAGCGCTTGCAAGGAAAAAAGAATCCCAATAGAAGATCAAATTCTAAAAATAAAAGAAATGAGTCAGTTGGGTACTGTAGAATATACTGTTACTAAGGTAATATCTGCCTCAGATAACCAAACATGGTTTAAAGTAGGAGACAGAAAAATACTGTTTTCATGTGAGGGCACTATAAAAGCTGGTATCGACCTGAGTAGTTTATCTGCAAAAGATATTCAGACAGACGGTGATAAAGTGACACTAACTCTTCCTCACGCCAAGTTAATTTATCTAAACATTGAGCCTAATAGTATAAAGGAAGTGTATTCGAGTGTTTCTATCTTAAGAAGTTCATTTGATGTAGAAGAGAAAAATGGTCTATTGGTTCAAGGACAAAAGAATATTGAAAAAAGTGTAGACAGCATTGGCATTCTTCAAGATGCAGAAAAGAATGCCAAACACTTAATTGAGGCATGGCTTTCACCATTAAATTTATCAAACATAAACATCATTTATAAGTAGTACAGTATGAAAAGTATATTGAGTAAAATAGTTTTTGCATTCATTGTTGTAGGGGTTGTTTATGCATTGTTTAAGTTCAATGTAATTTCAAATCCATTTGTATCTAAACCAGTTGTTATAGATGATACTCCAGTGTTAGTGAAAGAGGTTAAAAATATTGCTGAATTATTCTCAGTGTGTTTTTATGATGAAGTAATTGTTACTGCCCATAAAATGGAAGAGTCCACTACTGATAAAACTACAAATGTTGTCGGGAATTTAATTGGTAAGAAAGCGAAAGACTCAACACAGCGAGAGTTGGTTTTGATTGTGAAAGGTAGAACCTATGCTGGCGTAGATTTAGCTAGTTTGAATGATGATTCATTTGCAAAGAAAGATTCTACTATCACTATCAAGATACCTCAGCCAAAAATTATTGATGTTGTAGTGAATCCGTCAGATGTTACTGTTTTTTCTGAAACAGGAAATTGGACAAATGATGAGGTTTCGAATCTAAAAATGAAAGCAAAAGATATTATTCGAGAAAAGGCTATTAAGAACGCAATAATTGAAAAAAGCAAAAAGAAATCAGTTTCTACTCTAGAATCTTTGTTTACACTTATTGGTAAAAAGAAGGTTATTGTAGATTTTCAATAAATGTCAGGATTTATAAAAATGAACTTAAAAAATTATTTAGTAATTGTATTAATAAATAAAAATAAGCATTTATAAAAACTGTAATAATCTGGTTATTCCTTTAATCCTTTATAAAAATGAGATAATAAATTTTAGGGATTCATTAAAAAAAATAAAAAAATAAATTATGACATTAGATCAAATTCAAAAGAACATTGCTGAAAAAATCCAGTCACATTTCGAAGAAGTTATTGTCGAAAGAAAAGAATATTATTTAGCTAATGAGAAACCTAAAGCTGAAGAAGCGGATAGTATAATAACAAAATTTTGTGGCATTAATTCGGCTATTTCTTTCGCATCCAATATTCTTCCACCGCCAGCGGGTTTAATAACCATAATTCCCGAAATTGGCATAACAATGTCAAATCATTCAAAGATGGTGTATGACTTGTGTTTAGCACAGGGGAAAGAAGAGCATATAACCAAGGAGTTATTATTGACACTGACTTTTCAGTTAGCAGGTGGTGCGTTTGTTGTTGGTTTTGTTGAAAAGCAGGCTACCCGATTAGTAGTAAATAAAGTTTCTCCTAAATTAATGGAACGCATTTGTGAAGCTCTTGGAATTAAGGTTTGTGGCAATGTTGCCAAGTCGTCTGTTGCTAAATTTATTCCTGTTTTAGGGGCAGCAGCTTTCTCTGCATGGGCTACTTATACAACCTATTCTATCGGTAAAGAAAGTGTAGAAATACTAAATGGATCAATAGAAAACACAAATGTAGAAGTAACAGAAATTAAGTTAATAGATAGAGAAAATGCTACTACTGACTTGGAAATTGAAGAAGAGAAAATTTATGTTTTACTCAATCTGATGAAAGCTGATGATGATTTAGATGATAATGAGCAAAAATTTATTTCAGACATTATAGATTCTATTGATTTTGGTTTTGTTACAAAAGGGAAACTGTCCTTGCAATTGCATACTTCTAGAAAACATGATATAGATTTTGGTATTTTAAACAAAATGAATAAGACTGAGAAGGAAACTTTATTTATTGATATGATAACGCTATCAAAAAGAGATGGGAAAGTAAAATTAAAAGAACTTGAATATATATTAGAAGTAAGTAAAAAAATCGGATTTTCCGACAAAGAAGTCTTTCTACTTCTAGGTAATGACTTTTTTGTAGCAAGCATATTTTTATCTGAAAATTGTAAGGTTGTAGATGATGCCATTGTTTGTCATAATAATGACCGAACAAAAAAGGTGGTACTTTATACCAACAATAGAGTGTTTTTTTATGAAAATGACAATTTCATTGCAAAAGGTAGTTATTCAGAAGGCGGAAGAAATGTTCGATTAGATAGCGGTGGAAATCATAAATCAGATAACGTTTTTGACAACTTAATGAGTATTTTTTAGTGGTCAAACGCTTATACAATTGAGAAAAATGGCTTTGATAAAATGCTATAAATGTGCGTGTCAAATTTCATACAAACTACAAAGCTGTCCAGAATGTGGCTGTCCTTTAGAAATTGAGGAGGTTAAAGAAAAGACTAATAAAACTCGTTTTGGGTTTATGTCGAAAATAGGTGGTGCCATATCTACCGCCTCAACTTCTGCGGCTCAGGGTATTTCTCAGGCTGCTAAATCATCGGCAGATAAAATTTCAAAAACAGCAGTTGTTGTAAAAGAGGAAGTTTCAACAAAGGCATCACATATCTCTGAATCTGTTTCGGAAGCTTATGAAACAACTGTATCTAAAATTGGTGAAATTGATTTTAAATCTAACCTTCAATTAGTTTGTAATCGAATTGATTTTGATAATGTAATAGCGAGGTTACAGAAAAAAATTGACAAAGAAAATGATAAGAAGAAGAAGAGTGGGCTGATTGCGGTAGTTGCCATTTTAAATGTATTAAATAATGCTAAACAAAAAGAGTGGAATGCAGATGATATTAACGCTGAATTAAAGTTGATTTTTGATAATATCGATTTTAGAATTGTATGGTTGCTTGTTCAACCAATTGTAGCATTGATACCTCCTTTTGGACCTATTATAGTAGGAATTATAGATTTTTACTTAGTGTTCTTTTACAATAAAAAATAGAATTCATGTTAGGATTTAAAGGCAAATATGGATTTTCCTTTTCTTGGAAAAGGCTTTTGGGTATTAGTGGCGCAAAAGCATCTTTTGCACGTAAAACAGGTATTCCTACTACGAAAGGTGGGCTAGAAAGGAAGATTGGTAGAACAATCCTTCGTTCAATATTTGGCAAATGGTAAGAATAAGAAAAGGGGATAATGGCAACCCAATGTTGTTGTTAGTTATTTACTTATTAAGCTCTTTCATTTCAGGGTTGGTTTTTGCTATCCTAGCTTTGAGAGCCAAGAAAAGGGGCGATACTGCTTTTTGGTGGTTTTTGCTATCAATTATTTGTATTGGATTATTTAGTTTTATTTCATATAGTTTGGTCTATACCTCGAGTACAAGTAAAGATGTATTTTATTTTTATCTTGGGTTGAGTACATTGGCAACAAATGCAATTGCAGTTTTAGTATTGATTAGAGCATTTGTTGTTAAGGTTGAATAAGTAGATTTAAACAAATTGTAAATTTCTATACAGTTCATTTCAGGGACATGTTGTATCAACTCTAAGGCATAATGTAAAGGATATTTCTCCTAAACTTATAAACAGAATATTATAAAGAAAGGCAAATTCAGAAAGCATGGGTTAAAAATCTAAATGATTTTTATTTCTTAATACGCCCGCTTACATTCGTTTAACACACATTTCTTTTTCACCTTACATATTGTTTATTCGCCATTTTTCTTTGTTCTATTGCTGTCATAAAGGACGGGTGTATGTAATTGTCATTGCTGAATGGGTTCAATGCTTTCTTATATAGTACAAGCTAATGGCTAAAATCTTTAAGGTTTGCTGATCGTATTTGCGTATTCAATTGCTTTGATTAATTATGTTGTATATATGTGGTGAGTATTTGAATGTAGCGTTTTACTAGTTTTAATAATACTACAATAATGATAGTGATACTGAGTTTTTTAGTAATATTATTTATGAGAGATTAGATGAATTGGTTTTTATAGGAATTAAAAATTACTAAAAGCTGTGTAAGAAACAATACTATTAGTTTTGGCACTATAGCGCTACTATTCTTAATTTGCAGATAAAGAATCTTGGCTAAATATTATTGTAAAAATCATCATTTCATTTGAATGAATAGTGCATTTATTTATCCTTTAATTAGTGCCACTTGCTTTGGAATTAGCAATGCCTATTGGCGGAAAATAGAAAAAGCTGGTTTCTCTTTTGAGGAAGCTATTTTTTACAGAGGGTTTATTGGTGTAATTTTATTTTGTGCACTTTGGGTTTGCTTGTATTTCACAAACAGTCTTTCTTCGTTAGTTTATATAAATAAAGAAATAACTATTGGCAATCATTGGTTGCAAACTGTATTAGTATGTATTGTTTGTAGTATGGGATTGGTTTGTTTTGTGCCATCATTGCGCTACCGCATTGTTGCCGTATCTGTTTCACTTTCATCTATCAATGTATTTGGAATTTTAACAGCTATCTTGTTTTTTAGAGAGGCGTTTTTATTCAAGCATTTTGTAAGCTTGTTAATTGGTGCTTTTGGTATTCTATTGATAGCACTTAAAAGCAATGCTACGCAAAATGGAATTGCTTTTAATATTCGGTCTATAGTCTTACCTCTACTTGCAGCTTTCTTTTGGGGAGTAGGTTATACCCTTTTTAAAATACCCTTACAATGGATGGGAGCATTATCGCTAGGTGTAATTATCGAGATGGTTGTGTGGATAGTATCAGTTTTTTTATTATTGAAAAAAGGATACAAACCTTTTGCAAGAATAAAAGAGGTATTAATGTCAATACCTCATTTTTATGTAGCAGGATTATTATTGGTTTGTGGTTCGTTGTTTATAAATGTTGCTATAGCTCGTTTAGCCATTGTGGAAGTAAATATATTTGGCATGGTTAGTTTTCCTGTATCAATTATAGCTGCTTATTTTTTTCACAATGAAAAGCCCTCATTGAAAGAATGGATGGGCATTTTGTTTATAGTTGGTTCAATTATTTACTCAACTATTGCCCCCCAGTTTTAAATTTATGCTATTTGCATTTTTATTCCAACCTCGTTACAGTCTTTTAACATTTGGTCATAAATAAAAGGTTCAAATAAGTTTGTGTCAATTGTTTTATAGCAATTCTTAGCCTTCTTTAAATTGCCACACATTAAATGAACTAAGGATATATATATAAGTAGTTGGTTTTCTACTTTTAATTCCCAATGTCCAACAGTGTTTTTATGAATTATTTTAAAATGTAGTTCATAGTCATTTATAATGCCAATAAGCCAATCTGTTCGCCTGCCTAAATATAAAGCCCTACACAAATAAAACATGAAAGGTAAAGCTAGTGAGTATGGTTTTGAAAATACAAATTGATGGATAATGGAATAATAAATAGATAAGGAGCTGTAATTGTGCTTTATTTCTTCAGAGAGGCAAATACCCACATAACGCCCTGCAGGTATGCAAAAAACATCGCTAGTTAGTTTTAATGACTTAAGTTTATTGTACCATTCTTTACTACTCTTTTGATTTTCGCTAATGAGTGCTTGATTGTATTTTAGGCAGTAATAAAACAAAAGCTCTTCTTTAGTTGTGTGGCGATGTTTATGGTATTCATCTAACAATTCGCCATAATAGCCTTTTAGATGGTCTTCGTCTACAAACCATTCAATAAAATACTGTTGCGCTTTTTTGTTTGCGGCAATTTGAACTTTTGTTTTTAAAAACAAATCATTGTGTTGCCTAAAGACTAAACCCAATGTTTGGCCGATATAGTAAAAATCATATTTGTTGTGAATACTTTCATCGAATATTACAGGGAGGTCATATAAAGATTGTAGAAATTTTACATCTTTTTGATTAGCTGCAATTGTTATCAGGTTGGTGATAAAGGGATAAATCTGCGTGTTGCTACCATATTCTTTGCATAGTGCAATTATAGCAGTTTTGTTGATGGAATTTGTGCTAAGTGCTAGAGCCACTTGATGATGTAAGAGGTTTGTTTTTTGGGTATCGATAATAGGAGATGAGTTGCTATTGATTTCTTCAAATACTTTATCTGATCTCGTTTCATTCTGCAAGGACTGCCAATCTTTATATCCTACGAATAACGCCAAAATGTCGAGCGTATGCATTCTAGGTTTTTGAACAGTTTTGGCAAAGCCAAACAATCTTTTGAGCGTAGTAGAACTAATATGCTGTCCACATATCCTTTCTATTTTAACCGAGAGACTAATGCAATCCTTGCTATAAATAATCCGCTTCCCATATTTATTTTCTATCAATTTAATAATGGTATCTGGAATCATATGACTGCTTTATAAAACTTGCAAAAGTAATTGCTATTAAATGGTTGAATGTAAATGAACGAAGTGTACGAAATGAACGAAGTGTATCAGAGAAAGTATTGACAGGAGTTTATTTTTGGAGGGAGTTAGAAGAGTGGAGAAATTTTTTTCATTAATTCTTACAATAAAAATTATCTAAAATGAACAGAAATTTATTTTTGCTTTTTGCGTCTTATATCATCATTTTACATGTTAATGCGCAAATACCTACTAATGGTTTAGTTGCTTGGTATCCATTTACAGGCAATACATTAGATAGTAGTGGTAATAATAACCACGGTACTAACAATGGCGCGATACTAACTACGGATAGATTTGGTAAAGCTAATAGTGCGTATAATTTTAATGGAAATAATAGCTTTTCTAGAATTACAGTACCTAATTCGGTGTCATTAAAGGTAGGTTCAGCATTAACTATTTCCGTTTGGTTAAAGTATTATTCATTGGCAAATAATTCGAATGTTTTTTTACAAAAAGGGACAGGTGGAGGATGTCAGAGTACAGGGTATAATTTAACTTTTGACAACAATTTTGGCTTAATGCCTTTTATCAAAGGAATGGGCTATGGTCAAAATAATGTTTGTGCAGGAATTGTTGATTCATCAAATCTAGATAGTAACTGGCATCACATTGTTGTAGTTTATAATCCTCCTTTAGGTAATACTATCTATTTTGATGGGATTTCAAAAGGAAAGGGCAATCAAAGTGGATGCCCTTCCTGTACAATGCTAAACTCTACTAATCCACTTTATATTGGAAATACTGGGTATGGAATACCATGGAATGGTAAAATAGATGACATTCGTATTTATAATAAAGCTATTGATAGTGTTGGTGTCAAAGCCTTGTATCACGAAGGAGGGTTTTCAACAAATTCAAATATCCCTTCTAATGGCTTAGTTGCTTGGTATCCTTTTACAGGCAATACATTAGATAGTAGTGGTAATAATAACCACGGTACTAACAATGGCGCAACTCTTACAACTGACAGATTCGGTAAGGTTAATAGTGCTTACAGTTTTGATGGTATTAAGAGTTATATTTCTTCGAATGACATTAGTCTGAAAGACTCTTTTACAATTTCAATTTGGGTAAACCCCGCTTTAGACCAAGCAGGATCAAATTGTTGTAATTATAGTGCCTCATTGGTTGATAAAAATAGAGACGCATCTACAACCTCAGGCTACGGATTGTATTACAATAACACTACTGGAAATGGACTTTATGCCCAAATAGGATGGAGCGGTGATACAGTCGGAAATATTATTAAGTCCTACAAAAGTTTGACTTTAAATCAATGGCATCACTGTGTAGTGAGAAAAATTAATGGCCAATTAAATCTTTACCTTGATGGGAGATTAATTTCCTCAAAATTAAATATAAATTCTACTTCGCAAAATAGCGACAAATTGCTATTTGGTAAAGCAGTTTGGGGTGGCAACCTTTTTTCGGGGAATCTCGATGACATTCGTATCTATAATACAGCACTAGATAGTAATGATCTTCAAGCCTTGTATCACGAAGGAGGGTTTTCAACAAATTCAAATATCCCTTCTAATGGCTTAATTGCTTGGTATCCATTTACAGGCAATACATTAGATAGTAGTGGTAATAATAACCACGGTACTAACAATGGCGCGATACTAACTACGGATAGATTTGGTAAAGCTAATAGTGCGTATAATTTTAATGG
>Ga0209188_1000833_pt1 | contig 27392 bp, 34 predicted proteins | sample C_130625_EF_Meta_FD_187307 | JGI IMG/M metagenome (GOLD analysis project Ga0209188, IMG submission 187307) | Freshwater microbial communities from Lake Croche, Canada to study carbon cycling - C_130625_EF_MetaG (SPAdes) (version 2) | ecosystem: Environmental > Aquatic > Freshwater > Lake... | reverse complement strand
CCACGAAGCCTTGATCCTTATACTTGGTGTAAACCTTTTCTAGCCCCTCATATTGGCTTGTGAAGCCACAAAAGCTAGCTGTATTGACTACCAAAATGACCTTGCCTTGGTATTGACACAAGTTTTGCGGCGCTTCATCTTGCAAGCGTAGAAAGGTTTGCGATAGTAAGGGGCTGCAGCTAGGTGCGGCATGGGCAATTTGACCCCCCAAAAGCAGTGTCAGCATGGCAAAAGCCCAAGTGAATACTCGATGGTGCATGCGGGAAGGTGTCTCGCGGGGCATTTTGGCCTTCTTGTGTTGAATTGATAGGGCTCAAGTCTAAGACATTCTGAGCAATATCGCTGAGCATTAGCTAATGCTATTAATATTGAGCCATGAGTTCTTTGCCCCCACCTGCTTTTGAATCTAAGGTTTGTCCTTTAGAGGATCTGTCGACACGTATTGCGAAGCTAGCAAGGCCTCTAGTTTTTACCAATGGGGTATTTGATATTTTGCATCGTGGTCACGCTAGCTATTTGGCTCAGGCCCGTGCTCTAGGCGCAAGCCTAGTCGTTGGTGTGAATTCTGATGCCTCCGTAAAGATGCTGGGTAAGGGCGATGACAGGCCGATAAATTCAGAGGCTGATCGTCAAGCCTTATTAGCAGCACTTGAGAGTGTTGATATGGCGGTCCTATTTATAGAGAAAACCCCAGTAAGCTTGATTGAGAAGATACGACCAGATATTTATGTAAAGGGGGGTGATTATGAAATCGACACTTTGGCAGAAACCCATTTAGTCAAAACTTGGGGCGGTAAAGCCATTGCGATCCCATTTTTATATGAGCGCTCCACTACTAGCTTGCTGGGCAAAATCCGTTCTTAAAGATTTTGTAGTAGCCAGGCCCAAATACCTCGGAGCACCAAGCCTTCAGTCGCTTCAATACTGTATGAAGCTACTGCTTTTGATTTACTCATCTCACCTGCCAAAAGCTCGGCATTGCCCCCGTCGAGCCAAATTTTTTCAACTGGGTGATGCATTTCTTTTGCTAGAGCAACTGCTTGGTGAATGGCTCCAATTTGCGCAGCATCGCAACCGCCAATAATGGCTTGGTTAGTGGATAGGGCAAAACCATCAGACTCTCCTCCGCGGGTAGCTAGAGGCAGTTGTGCTGTATTGCCTTCCAAGCTTTTTTGCATGAGCTCTAGTCCTGGCAGTATCCAGCCACCATAGTGAACACCATTGGCGCCGAGTAAGTCAATGGTGGTTGCTGTGCCAGCATTGACAATGAGCATATTGGTGTTAGAAAGGGCGCGTGCACCAATCACAGCAGCCCAGCGGTCTGCACCGAGCTTGCTTGGATCTTGATAGAGAGTACGCAGGCCAACATACTCGCTTTTGCCAGTAAGTTGTTGCCAGGGGATGTCACTCCATTGTGGAAAGAGTGATTTGAGATTTTCAATAGCATCCTCGCCAGCAACACAAGTAAATCCAATAGCGTTGGGCTTAGGTAATGTTTTAGCAATATAGTCTGCTAGCTCAGCTCGATGTTCAGGCGATGCTAAAGATTTACTACTAATTGCTCCGGAGTAAGCCCACAACTTTTTTTGTCGATCTGATGGTTGTTGGGTTGATTCAACGGCGGCCCATTTGAGGCGTGTATTACCAACATCAAATAGTAAGTAAAGACTCATGATTGCACTCTGAGAGAAACATCACCCGCATGAATGGTGAGTGTTTTGTTATCTTGCTGTAATAGTAATGCGCCAGTTGGATCAATGCCTTGTGAGATGCCATAGATTGGGTCTTTGCCCCCGCTAGATATAGACACAACTTGGCCTAGGTAGGCGTCCCACTTTTTCCATGGTTCTTGATAAACGGCAAAACCTGCTTGCTCAAACTGGGTGAGATAGCGCTCTAATGATGCAATGAGTTTGAGCCAAAGATATTCCGTATCAGGAAGTTTTGTAAGTGCTGAGATCAGTTGATCTAGTGCAGCAATTTGGAGTCCAGCCTGACTACCTAGGCTAGCTTCAATGGCATTAGCATTGCGTAAGTTAATGCCGATACCAATCACCATCCAAGTGATATCCCCGGCTTTTGCTTGACCACCTTCTATGAGGATTCCGCCGAGTTTGCAGTTATTGAGCAGTAAATCATTGGGCCACTTCAGACGCATACCTGCCTGATGCAACATATTTTCACTTATGTTCAAGGCGTCTGCGATTCCAGAGATGACGGCCAACCCAACTACAAGACTGAGTCCAGTCAATTCAGCAGGAGTCCTTTTAAATGGGTAGGCCAATGAAAAGCAGATAGAGTCATCTGGGCTGGCAAGCCAAGAACGACCCGCCCTACCTTTGCCAGCAGTCTGCTTATGGGCAATTCGGGCTATCGGGTCAATGAGCTCTCCGGCGCGCCAGCGCTCCAGGAGATCATCATTAGTGGATCTGGTCTCGGCAATGCGTTCAAGGATGCAATTAGCAGTCATTTCGCCATTGTAGAAAGGTCTGACCTAGAATTGTGGGATGGATCAAAAAGATCAGCGCCCCCATAAGTTTGTTTGGCCATTACAGGCGATGCCCTTAGCTAGGGTGATGAGCCTGAGCTATGCGCTATTGATCGTCTATATCAGTCTAAATCCCTTTGATTTTGATTTTCAGAATGGGATTAATGCCTGGGCTTGGGTAGATGCCCCCTTGCCGCGTTTTATTACCCTATTTGATATTTCAGTCAATGTCTTGGCCTACATCCCATTTGGATTTTTGTTGGTATTCGCCGCCTATCCTCGTTGGCGTAACTTTATTGCTTTGAGTATTGCCCTGGGCATGAGTGCTTCGCTGGCATTTAGCGTGGAGACTTTGCAGTCATGGGTGCCAAGTAGAATCCCCAGCTTGATGGATTGGTGGGCAAATGTTTTTGGGGGCCTCTTAGGGGGCTTGTTGGCTATTCCGCTAGGCCCTCAATGGTTATCAGGTAGCGTGATACGTCGTCGCTTTGATCAATGGTTTGGCTTGAATTGGGGCGCATGCGCTCTTTTCTTATTGTTTCCATGGTCACAAATTTATCCTCAAAGTTCTTGGTTGGGAACGGGGGTGTGGGGGCATGCAATTTTTGGTTCGATTGATTGGGGCACCTTAGTCATCAATCAAGTCGTTCAAGAAACTTTGATCACTGCCTTATGTTGGTTAGGTGTTGCTTTATTACTTTCCTTAGGCTTACGTGCCAAGGCTCCACAGTGGCAAATCTTAAATGGACTCCTTTGCTTAACAGTCATTATTAAGATCTTGTTTACCGCGCTCCAATTTGGGGGAGAGTTCAGTTTAATTTGGCTGACTGCAGGTGCTTTATGGGGAATGGTATTAGCGAGTATTTTGTTACGCTGGGCTTTGCCATTGGGTCATGCAAGCAAGTTCTGGCTAGCATTGCTATGTTTAGGGGTTGCCACTATCGCCATTAATGTATTGCCGGATAATCCCTATTTCATCATGAACTTGCGACACTGGTATCAAGGACGTTTATTGCACTTCAATGATTTGATGCAGTGGGTATCAGTGGTATGGTTACCAATTGCATTGATTTGGATGATCTATCACGCTGCAGAATTTAAACCGAAACATTCACGAAAATAATTTCTATGAGCTTTACACACCACCTATTTTTTTGTTTGAATCAACGCAGCAATGGTGAAAATTGTTGCGATCTGCACAATGCATTCGCATTGTTTGAGTATGCAAAAAATAGAGTGAAAGAGCTGGGTCTCGCGGGTCCTGGAAAGATTCGGGTAAACAAAGCGGGTTGCTTAGATCGCTGCGCTGATGGGCCTGTCATGGTCGTATATCCAGAGGGGATTTGGTATACCTTTATAGACAGCGAGGATGTAGAAGAAATTATCCAATCACATTTGATATCTGGGCGTCCAGTTGAGCGCCTGCAGTTGTCCTAATTATTGTTGAAAGTTTTCTGATGAACAGTCGTACAAAAATCATTCATATCGATGGCATTGTTGGTTCGATAGAAATGTCGATTGACCTTCCGGATGAATTAAAGAACGATCCTACATTTGTAATCCGTGGTTTAGCATTGGTTGCACACCCTCATCCACTCATGGGGGGTACTATGGATAACAAGGTTGCACAGACGATGGCACGTGCCTTTAATCAACTTGGTTATGTCAGTGTGCGTCCTAATTTTCGTGGGGTAGGTGGTACTACTGGCGTACATGACGACGGCGCAGGCGAGTTAGAGGATTTGTTGCACGTGACCGATTGGATGCGCACACCATCAAGTTGGACTTCGTTTGATGCTACCGCTCATCAAGCTTGGGTTTCTGCTGCTAACACATTACCCCTCGTGGTTTCTGGATTTTCATTCGGTAGTTTTGTAGGCAGTCATTTAGTGCAAAGGCTGATTGATCTGGGGCGTCCAGCCGAGCGCTTGGTGATGGTAGGTAGCGCTGCTGGGAAGTGGACCTTAGCTCCTGTACCCCCGGATACGATTCTGATTCATGGTGAAGTTGATGAAACGATTCCGCTGATTGATGTATTAGATTGGGCCCGTCCGCAAGAGCTCACGGTTCAAGTAGTGCCTGGAGCAGATCATTTTTTCCATCGCCGCTTACATTGCATTCGTAACATCATTACTGGGGCCTGGTTAGGTATGCCAGATCATCGCAAATCATAAGAGAAAAACATGGCTGAAGAAAAATCCCTGATTGAATACCCCTCACTCTTTCCGATCAAGGTGATGGGCAAAACCAATCCAGAGTATTTGCCGGCGATTTTGCATATCGCCAAACAATTTGATCCCACATTTGACGAGAGCAAGGTTGAGCAACGGCCATCTAAGGATGGAAATTACTTAGGCATTACTTTACCAATCACCGCCACAAGTCGCGATCAGTTAGATGAGCTGTACAGAACTCTATCTACCCATCCGCTAGTTAGCGTTGTGCTGTAACTTATTAGATGCCGGCTTTAGTAAAACATCTTGGTCTAGCAGATTACGTATCTACTTATGAGGTGATGCGCACTTTTACGAAGGAGCGCAACCCTTCAACCCCCGACGAGATTTGGGTTTTAGAGCATCCCCCGGTATTTACTTTGGGTCTCGCTGGCGACGCTAGTAACTTGCATTCGCCAAGCAATCAAATTCCACTAATACAAGTTGATCGCGGTGGTGAGATTACTTATCACGGCCCTGGGCAAATCGTGGTTTATCTTTTGCTCGACCTCAAACGTCTCGGTATCTTTGTAAAAGAATTGGTCTCTAAAATCGAGCAGGCACTAATTGATACCCTCGCCGATTTCGGAATTGCTGCAGAGAGGCATCCTGGTGCCCCAGGAATTTATGTCTCAGAGCAGTCTGGAGTGCCTTTAGAGTGGATTGGGGCCAAGGTAGCCGCCTTGGGTTTAAAGGTCTCTAAAAGCTGTTCTTATCATGGCCTTGCCCTCAATGTAGCCACCGATCTACAGGCGTTTGGCCGCATCCACCCTTGTGGTTATGAGGGCTTAAAGACCGTTGATATGCAAACCTTGGGGATCAAGGACAATATGGACACTATTAGCCAAAGGCTTTTGGAGCATTTACAAAAGCAACTGATGCCATCATGACTACCGATAAGACCCAAACCAATACAAGCATACAGCCTCGTCAAGACCTCAATTACGATGCGACTCGCAAGCAAAAGTCGAGCGAGAAGACTGCCCGTATTCCGATCAAAATTATCCCGTTAGTGGATATCTTAAAAAAGCCAGATTGGATTCGGGTTAAGGCCGCCTCAGGAAATTCTCGCTTTAATGAGATTAAAAAGATTCTTCGTGAGAATGAATTGGTCACGGTTTGCGAGGAGGCAAGCTGCCCAAATATCGGCGAGTGCTTTGGTAAGGGTACTGCGACCTTCATGATCATGGGTGATAAGTGCACCCGTCGTTGCCCATTTTGCGATGTTGGCCACGGCAGACCAGACCCGCTTGATCAAAAAGAGCCCGGTAATTTAGCGCGTACGATCGCTGCTCTGAAATTAAATTACGTAGTGATCACGAGCGTTGATCGTGATGATTTACGTGACGGTGGCGCAATGCATTATGTAGATTGCATTTCTGAATCACGTACCTTGTCCCCGAACACCAAAATTGAAGTTCTGGTGCCGGACTTCCGTGGTCGTTTGGATAAGGCATTGGATATTTTTGCTGAACATGCACCAAATGGTTTGCCGGATGTCATGAATCATAATTTAGAGACCGTGCCTCGCTTATACAAAGAAGCAAGACCCGGCGCTGATTACTTTCACTCTTTAAAGTTGTTGAAAGATTTTAAAGAGCGCTTCCCAAATATTCCGACAAAAAGCGGTTTGATGGTAGGTCTTGGAGAAACAGATGAAGAGATTCTGGAAGTAATGCGTGACATGCGCGAGCACGATATCGATATGCTCACGATTGGTCAGTACCTGGCACCATCAGGTCACCACCTCCCAGTACGTCGTTATGTGCACCCCGATGTATTTAAGATGTTTGAGGAAGAAGCATATGCAATGGGCTTCTCCCACGCCGCAGTGGGTGCGATGGTGCGCTCTAGCTACCATGCTGATCAACAAGCCCATGGAGCGGGAGTTGTTTAGAGGCTGCACCAAAGCCAGTTTATTGCTGGCAGCAATCATAGCTCTAGCAGCCTGCAGTCCAAAGTTAGATTGGCGTACGGTGCAATCTCCCCAAGAGAGGTATACCGCTTTATTTCCGGGTAAGCCAGATAAATTAGAGCGCCGCATTCCTTATCAAGATCAAGAGTTACAGCAGACACTTGAGGCGGTAAAAATTGATGATGATATTTACTCCATCAGCTCGATACACATACCAGCGAATCAGACGGCTGCAACAACAAAAATTTTCACTCAACTACAAAGTAATTTATTTGAGAGAGCAAAAGCTTCTGGTGGCACAGTGATTGAAGAGGGTGCAACATATCAAATGAGCAATCGCCAGCGTTTACCAACAATAGATTATTTCATCACCTTTAAATCAGATGGCAATGCTGCACAACAAATGAGAGTACGTTGGATTACTCGTCAAGCGAGTAATGGCGATGCCTGGATCTACCAAGTGTCGGTATTGCATCCAAATCCAAATATTGAGAATGCAAAAACACTGCTAAGCAAAGAAGAATACGAAAACTTCTTTAGCGAGTTTTACCCAGAGTAAAGCTGAAGTAAAAAATAAAAAAGAAAAGTTAAGAAGTTTTTTCTAAGGCAGCAACCTTAGTTTCTAGTGCTTCTAATTTTTCCCTGGTCTTTGCGAGTACTTTAGTTTGCAATTCAAACTCTTCACGGGTAACTAAATCCATTTTTTGAAAACCTTGATTCATCATGGCGCGCACATTCTTTTCAATCTCTTGCGCTGGTGAATTCCGAATGGCCTCACTCACCTTGTTTTGCATATCGTTTGCGATACGTTGAATTTGCTCGAGGATTTCACCGGGTTTTTGCATGATGGGGTTTCGCAGTTCTATGGAAAGTTGCATAAAAGATACATATTGATATTTTATGTTGGGCGGGCATAAACCGGTAAAGAGGCTAAAAAGGGCCTAAAAAGGTAAAAATTCACACATATGGTGCATTATTAGGCACTTAAATGGTGCAAATGCCTTATTTTGGGGATTTGTGACAAATCTGTGAATGCCTGCGAGATCAATATCGCTCCATGCACTGAGCATTCAACAGATTTTTATTACAACCAGTAAGGAGCATCAGATGAAAACTTTACACAAGACAGCAATGTCCGCAGCAGCGGTAGCGTTGTTAAGTGGTTTGGCATGCACATCAGCATTTGCTGAAGAAGCTGCTGCAGAGGCCCCAGAGGTAAGCCCAGTTACAGCAAACGTAACAGTTGCTAGCAACTACATCTATCGTGGTTTGACACAAACAAATAACAAACCGGCTATTCAAGGAGGCTTTGATTACGCGCATGAGAGTGGTTTCTATGTTGGTAACTGGAACTCAAATATTAGCTGGATTAGCGATAGCTATAACGCAACCGCGACTCCCGCCAAGAGCGCTCCTTCAACAACTGCTCCAATTGAAATGGACTTCTATGCTGGCTTCAAGAAAGAATTCATTGGCGAAGGTTTTGCTAGTGATTTCGGCGTACTTCAGTATTACTATCCCACTTCCGGATTGGGCGGTATACAGTCACAATCTGTAACAAATGCTAATCCACTATCACGTCAAGTTGCTGGCGTAAACCCGAGTACAACTGAGCTCTATGCTGCACAGAACTTCACAGCTGGTTCAGTAGCTGGCTTCTTCAAATTTTCATATGGTGTTACTAATTTATTCGGCATTCAGAATTCAAAAGGATCTTTCTATCCAGATTTAACAGCAAACTACGACACAGGCATGTTCGGAATTACTGTTAATGCCCACGTTGGCTATCAATATGTTCCAAATAATATTGTTAACACTGCAGCTGGAACAGCTGGTACATATAACTGGAGCTATGCTGACTGGAAGCTTGGGTTGACTAAGGACTTCGGTGGTGGCTTATCTGGCTCTGCTTACTACACAGGTACAAGTGCTCAGAAAGTTGGGAGTAACTATATCTACGCTACACCTAACAACGGCAACCAAGGTCGCGGTAACGCAGTTGTGTCTTTAACAAAAACTTTCTAATTTCCAACTCTGAACGGAGAAACATATGAAATTAATTACCGCAATCATCAAGCCCTTCAAGCTTGACGAAGTGCGCGAGGCTCTCTCGGAAGTGGGAGTTTCGGGCATTACCGTCACTGAAGTTAAGGGCTTTGGTCGTCAAAAAGGTCACACCGAGTTGTATCGCGGTGCCGAGTATGTAGTGGATTTTTTGCCTAAGGTAAAAATTGAAGCTGCTGTTGAAGACGGCATTTTGGAGCGTGCGATTGAAGCAATTGAAAAATCAGCACGTACAGGTAAGATTGGTGATGGCAAGATTTTTGTCTCCCCGGTTGAGCACGTCATTCGTATTCGTACCGGTGAAACCGGCGCGTCAGCACTTTAAAGAGAGGCTCAAAATGTTAACTTGGATGAAAAAACTCCTTGCTGGCGGTGCGGTAGCTTTGGCTATCGGTGCTACTGGCATTATGGCGACTTCAACAGCTTTTGCTGAAGAAGCTAAGCCAGTTGTTGCTGCCGCTGCCGCTGCGGTTGCTGCCGCTCCGGCTTTGGTTCCTAACAAAGCAGATACCGCTTGGATGATGGTATGTACAGCTTTAGTGTTGTTGATGACACTTCCTGGCTTGGCTTTGTTCTACGGCGGTTTAACTCGTAGCAAAAATATCTTGTCAATCTGCATGCAATGTTTCATGGTTTTTTCATTGATTACAGTGCTATGGGCTATTTATGGCTATAGCCTTGCATTTACAGAAGGTGGGCCATTCATTGGTGGACTCGATCGTCTGTTTTTGGGCGGCATGACTCCAGATTCAGTTGCGGCAACCTTTAGTAAAGGCATTGTGATTCCTGAGTATGTATTCATGGCTTTCCAAGCAGTGTTTGCAACGATTACTTGCTGCTTGATCATTGGCTCCTTCGCTGAGCGCGCTAAGTTCTCTGCAATCTTGGTATTTATGATCATTTGGTTCACATTCAGCTATTTACCAATCGCTCACATGGTTTGGTTCTGGCCTGGTCCTGATGACATCAAAGATGCTGCATCACTCGAAGCTATTACTGCTCGTGCTGGCTGGTTGTGGCAAAAAGGTATTCTTGACTTTGCAGGCGGTACCGTTGTTCACATCAATGCTGCTATTGCTGGCTTGGTTGGTTCCTTCGTTATTGGCAAGCGTGTTGGTTACGGTAAAGAAGCAATGAAGCCGCATAACTTAGTCTACGTAATGTCTGGCGCTGCACTCTTGTGGTTCGGTTGGTTTGGTTTCAATGCTGGTTCAGCACTCGAAGCAAACGGCAGTGCTGCATTGGCATTCGTGAATACTTATTTGGCTACTGCTGCTGCTGTATTGGGCTGGTCTGTTGCTGAATGGGTTCTCAAAGGCAAGCCATCTATGCTGGGCGCTGCATCTGGTTGCGTAGCTGGTTTGGTTGCAATTACTCCTGCAGCCGGCTTTGTTGGCCCAATGGGTGCACTCATCATCGGTGTATTTGCTGGTGTAGTTTGTCTCTGGGGTGTAACAGGCCTCAAGAAACTCTTGGGTTCAGATGACAGCTTGGATGTATTCGGTGTGCACGGCGTTGGCGGTATCTCTGGTGCCTTGTTGACCGGTGTATTTGCTGACCCAGCATTGGGCGGAACTGGTATTTGGGACTATGTTGCAAATGCAGCTGCTGCTGACTACTCGATTGCTAGCCAATTGTGGATTCAGGCTCAAGGCGTGATTACTACTTTGATCTGGTCTGGCGTGGTTTCTTTCATAGCATTCAAATTGATCGATATGGTGATTGGTTTGCGTGTTAAGGAAGAGGAAGAGCGTGAAGGCTTGGATATCAGCTCACATGGTGAGACTGCATACGAGTCTTAATTAGTAGATTTACCCCTCACTAGGCGATCTTTGTTGGCTGCCTAGTTTTAAGCGCGGGATCCTAGGATCCCGCGTCTTTCTTTTAATAATCTTACAATGGTGGAATGGTTCCACATCTTATTACTGCCTTAAACGGTCCTTTGCTCGATTTAGAGTCAAGGGTTTTAGAAGCGACCCCAACCATTGAGCGCTGGTTCAGGTTGGAATGGCAAGAGCATACCCCGCCGTTTTATTGTTCTGTGGATTTACGTAACTCAGGCTTTAAGCTGGCCCCGGTAGATACCAACCTCTTTCCAGGTGGTTTTAATAATCTTTCTCCACAGATGCTGCCTTTAGCAGTCCAGGCGGCAATGGCTGCGATTGAGAAGATCTGCCCAGAGGCTAAAAACTTACTTCTTATTCCGGAGCGACATACCCGCAATACTTTCTATTTACAAAATATTGCCCGTCTGTCTTCTATTTTGCGTCAGGCTGGCCTCAATATTCGCTTAGGCACTTTTTCAGAAGAGATTAAAAAGCCGACTTGGATTGAGTTGCCAGATGGCAATCGTTTATTGATGGAGCCCCTCTCCCGTTTGGGTTTGAGGAACCAGCGTTTGGGCTTGAAAGATTTTGATCCTTGCTCTATTTTGTTGAACAATGATTTATCTGCAGGCATTCCACCAATCCTTGAAAATATCCATGAGCAATATTTACTTCCGGGCTTGCATGCTGGTTGGCATGTCCGTCGTAAGTCCAATCACTTTGCCGCATATGATGAAGTTGCTAAGAAGTTTGCGAAAGTAGTTGATATCGATCCTTGGATGATTAATCCGTACTTTACGAGTTGCTCGAACGTTAATTTTCATGAGCGCAAAGGTGAGGAAGAGTTACAGACTGCGGTGGAGCAGGTCCTTAAAAAGACCGCTAAGAAATATCGTGAGTATGGTATTAAAGAGAAGCCCTATGTTGTTGTAAAAGCAGATGCAGGCACTTACGGTATGGGCGTGATGGTGGTCAACGATCCCTCACAGCTAAAGGATTTGAATCGCAAAGACCGCAACAAGATGAGTGTGGTTAAAGAGGGTTTAGAGGTAAGCGACGTTCTGATTCAAGAGGGCGTGTATACCTTTGAAAAGGTCAATGAGGCAGTTGCTGAGCCAGTTGTTTACATGATTGATCGCTATGTGATTGGTGGCTTCTATCGTGTTCATACCGATCGTGGCCCTGATGAAAATCTCAATGCACCAGGCATGCATTTTGTCCCCCTGGCCTTTGAGCAAAACTCAATACCAGATATGGGCGCTAAGCCCGGCAGTGCGGCCCCTAACCGTTTTTACTTATATGGGGTAGTTGCTCGACTTGCTTTGCTTGCATCATCTCTAGAGCTCGAGCGCACTGATCCTGACGCTGAAGCAGCCTAGTTTATTTAGAAGAAAATGGACTTTCTATTTATTGCTGACCCGCTTGAATCTTTCAAGATAAAAAAAGATTCCACCTTGGCAATAATGCGTGCTGCTCAAGAAGCTGGTCATCGCTTATGGTTTTGTCAGAGTCGCAATATTTTGTGGAGAGATGACTTAGTCGTTGCTGATTGCCAAACGCTTGCGATTAAACCTAGCTCTACTTCTTGGTTTGAGCTTGGTGAAATTCAATCTCGTGCCCTCAATTTATTTTCTGTGGTATTGATGCGTACCGATCCACCATTTGATATTGAATACCTGAATACCACTTGGTTGTTATCTGCCGCAGTACGTCAGGGCGCAAGAGTATTGAATGATCCTGCAGCCGTCCGCGATCATTCAGAAAAGTTATCTATCACTGAGTTTCCGGAATTGATCCCGCCAACTTTAGTCACACGTGAGCTCAGCGCTGTAGAGGCGTTTCATCAAGTACATGATGACATTGTGATTAAGCCCTTAGATGGGATGGGTGGTATGGGCATATTTCGAGTGGGTCCTGATGGCCTGAATCTAGCCAGTATTGTGGAGACACTTGGTGAGAATGGCGCTAGAACCCTGATGGTACAGCGCTTTTTGCCTGAAATTTCCCTGGGCGATAAAAGGGTTTTGCTGATAGGTGGAGAAGTGGTGCCATTTAGTCTGGCGCGCATTCCTCAGGGTAAAGAGATTCGTGGCAATTTGGCTGCTGGCGGCAAAGGCGTAGCAATGCCATTGACAAATGTTGAGAGAAATATTGCTGAAAAACTTGCGCCTATTCTGAATCAGCGTGGTTTATTCTTGGTTGGATTGGACCTGATTGGCGGCTATCTTACAGAAATCAATGTCACTAGCCCCACTTGTTTTGTTGAAATCACGGACCAAAGTGGTTTTGATGTTCCACAGTTTTTCTTAAAAGCGCTTGAGAGGGTATCGTCATAACATGGTTGGAATCTTGATTATTGCTCACACACCGATAGCCAGTGCAATGCTGAGCTTTGCAGAGCATACATTTGGAGTGTTGCCTGAGCGTGTTAGAGCGGTTGATATCCCGCCTCACGAAGATATCAAGGCGAGCTTTGATCGGGTAATGAAGGCAGCTTATGGTGTGAACACTGGTAATGGCGTTCTTATCTTGACTGATGTTATGGGTGCTACCCCCGCCAATGTTGCTTCAAAGTTAGAGGCTCTGGGCCCATTGTCAGGATTAAATGCGCCAGTGATTGTGCTTGCAGGTTTAAATTTACCAATGCTGATGCGTTGCATTTCTCATCGTGAAGAAGACATAGAGCAATTGACCCAGAAAGCCTTGGCTGGTGCTCAGCATGGAATCTTGCGTCTTGGCGCTAAGGTTAATCAAGATTAATGAGGAGTGAGTTTGAAATGCCAGTCGCTGAAATTGAAATTATTAACAAATTAGGTTTACATGCTCGCGCTTCTGCCAAGCTCTCTCAGTTGGCCGCTCAGTTTCCTTGTGAAATACTGCTATCACGTAATGGGCGTCAAATTAACGCTAAGAGCATTATGGGTGTCATGATGTTAGCTGCAGGTATTGGCAGTTCGGTCATGCTGGAGACCGTGGGTGAACAGGCCGATGAGGCGATGCAGGCTCTGACAGAATTAATCAATAACCGCTTTGGTGAAGGCGAGTAAGAATGACATTCGCATTGCACGGCATTCCGGTATCGAAAGGTATTGCCATCGGCAAGGCGGTACTGATTTCACGTGCAGCGTTAGAGGTTAGTCATTATTTAGTTGAGCCTGGCAAAGAAGAGGCTGAGGTACAAAAGCTTTTAGATGCTTTTGATCAAGTGCGCCAAGAATTAAATCAACTGCGTCAGGGCTTGTCAAAAGATGCCCCGCAGGAAATGGGCGCCTTCTTAGATGTGCACGGCATGATTCTTGCCGATCCTGCGTTGGCGCAGAAGCCTATGCAGTTAATCCGCGCTCAACGCATGAATGCTGCTTGGGCCTTAACCACCGAATTAAACGATCTTTTAGAACAGTTTTCTGAAATTGAAGACTCCTATTTAAAAGAACGCGCACACGATATTCGTCAAGTGGCAGAGCGAGTGATTAAAGCCTTAAACGCTCAGAAAAAAGATTCGCTTGATAGTACAGATTTAATGTCGCCTAGTGAGTTAGGCGTTGATTCCATTATTGTGGCTCACGATATCGCTCCACATGATATGTTGCGTTTTAAGGAATCTGCCTTTACTGGCTTTGTCACTGATCTCGGCGGCAAGACCTCGCATACCGCTATTGTTGCACGTAGTATGGAAATTCCTGCGGTAGTGGGGGTACGCCACGCAAGTGAAATGATTCGTCATGGCGATTGGTTAGTGCTTGATGGTGAGCAAGGCGTTGTGGTAGTTGCTCCAGACGAAAACTTGCTTGAGGAATATCGTAAATTACAAAATCAGGGCCTCAAAGAGGTTCGTAAATTACAGCAACTAAAGCATGCCAAAACTGAAACGCTGGATCATGTTGAGATTGCTTTATTTGCCAACATTGAGCTACCCGATGATGCAGTACAGGCAGTCAAGCTGGGCGCAGTAGGTGTAGGTTTATTTCGGTCAGAGTTTTTGTTTATGGACCGCAAGCAGGCGCTACCGGATGAGGAGCAGCAATTTATAGAGTACCGCCGGGTAGTCGATTTAATGCAGGGCTTACCTATCAATATTAGAACGATTGACGTTGGTGCTGATAAAGCGTTAGGCGCAAGTGGAAGCGATGTCTCTCAAACTGGAACATCACCCTTGGGTTTGCGAGCGATTCGTTGGTCATTAACTGAGCCCGAAATCTTTTTGACTCAACTCAGGGCGATTTTGCGAGCATCTGCTTTTGGTCAAGCTCGCATTATGATTCCGATGCTGGCACATGCTAAAGAGATTGACGAAACATTTCGTTTGATTGAAAAAGCAAAGCAGCAGTTACATCAACGCGGGCAACCTTATAACCCCAATATTCAAGTGGGGGCCATGATTGAGGTTCCGGCAGCCGCTTTAGTTTTACCTTTATTTATTAACCGCTTTGATTTTCTCTCAATCGGTACTAATGATCTAATTCAGTACACCTTAGCAATTGATCGTGCTGATCATGCGGTGGCTCATCTATATGATCCATTGCATCCAGCAATTTTGTATTTACTGTCAAGCATTATTGATCAAGCAAAACGAGCCAACCTACCGATTGCTGTTTGTGGTGAGATGGCCGGTGATCCTGCTTTAACTAGATTGTTGCTCGCCTTGGGTCTGACCGATTTTTCAATGCACTTTAGTCAACTACTTTTAGTGAAGCGCGAGATTCTGAAGGCAGACGTAGGGATGCTAAAGGGCTTGATTCCGCGAGTTCTGAAGGCTTATGAGCCCGAGGCACAAGCTAGAGCTTTAGAGCGCTTGCTGGCTTAATGCTGCTGACCGCAAACCAAGCACTGGGGATTGCGGGCAATTTTGAATTCATCAATTTGGGTGGTGCGGGCATTCCACAACAGCATGCGTCCCATAAGGGGATCGCCAAAACCAATGAGTACTTGTAGCGCTTGAGCTGCCTGGATGGCGCCAATGATTCCCACAAGTGGAGAGAAGATCCCCATAGAAGCACAGCTTACCTCCTCAAATTTTTCATCGGGAGAGAAGATGCAAGCGTAACAAGGTGAAGCTGTGTCACGTGGATCAAAGACGCTAATCTGACCATCAAAACGCAAGGCTGAGCCAGAAACCAATGGAGTACGATGTTTTACACAGTTGGCATTAATCAGATGTCGTGTTGCGAAATTATCAGTACAGTCTAGAACGGCATCAACGCTTGGTAATAGTTCGTCAAGTAGTGATGATGTTACTTTGGCTTCGATGGTTTCAATCTGAATGCCAGTATTCAGATTTTGTAGAAACTGTTTTCCAGATGACACCTTGCTCTCACCAACCCGCTTTTCAGTGTGCATGATTTGGCGCTGTAGATTAGTGATTTCAACTTGGTCATGATCAATGAGGGTGATGTGCCCAATACCAGCAGCAGCTAAGTACGGCGCTGCTGCACTTCCCAAGCCACCAGCACCTATTACTAAGACGTGTGAGCCTAAAAGTTTTTCTTGGCCAACAACGTCGATCTCTTCAAGAAGCAAATGCCTTGAATAGCGAAGTAGTTGCTCATCATTCATTTGCAGACTAGAGATGGGCTTACTCAAGCTTAGATGAAGAGCGTTTCACCGGCTGACCATTAATGAATGCGACTGCTTGAGAAAGCATGAAGTCATCTGCGCTACCAAGTACAGGCGGCTTCTTGTTCTTGTCATTTTCTTTCTCTTCAGGAGTTTTCTTCGCATTTTTATCTTCAATGCGTTGCAACTCTTCGAGACGGCGTTGCTCCCGATCTTTAATTAATTTATCTTCAGCAGATTGTTTATTGCGAAGGTGCTTTTCGCTATCAATTTCACGGGTAATCAATACGTCATCTGGATCACCATCTTTGTTTTGATCAACTGGAATATCTGGTTTCACACCAAATGCCTGAATCGATTTGCCGCTTGGGGTGTAGTAGTAGGCTGTCGTGATTTTCAAGGCAGAGTCATTGGTCAGTGGGCGAACAGTTTGCACTGAGCCTTTGCCAAAAGTAGTCTTACCAATAATGGTTGCACGTTTGTAGTCTTGCAAGGCGCCAGCAACAATCTCGGAGGCAGAGGCGGAATAGGCGTTCACTAAAACGACCATCGGCAGTTTCTTAAAAATTTCTGGTACACCTGCCAAAGGATCGCCAGGTTCGCTCAGGCGGTACATGGCTGGTGTTGCATTAAATACTTGCTGGGAGTCTGGTGCCTGACCTTTGGTGGAAACAATCACAACGTCAGCTGGCAAGAAGGCGGCGGCAACACCAACCGCGCCTTGCAGGAGCCCACCACCATTATTACGTAGATCCAGAATAATGCCCTTGAGTTTTGGATCCTGAGTGCCAAGTTCGGTTAATTTTTTAGCGAGGTCTGGCACTGTGCGCTCTTGGAAGCTCGTGACCCTTACCCAAGCAATATCGTTGTCTAAAATCTTGGCTTTAACAGACTGTACTTTAATTTCTGCACGCGTAATAGTGACCGGAAAGCTACGCTCTTCACTCTTGCGATAGACCGTTAAGGTAATTTTTGTACCAGGCGTACCACGCATTGTGCGTACGGCTTTATCGAGCGACATGCCACGTACTGGTTTGTCATCTAAACGAGTAATTAAGTCTCCCGCCTGCAATCCTGCACGCGCTGCTGGACTGTCTTCAATTGGGTTAAGTACCTTCACAACACCATCCTCTGATGTGATTTCAATGCCAAGACCAGCAAATTTTCCTGAAGTTGCTTCTTGCATTTCAGCAAAATCTTTTTTATCTAAAAAGGTTGAGTGTGGGTCAAGACTACTAACCATGCCTTTGACAGCATCAGTTAATAATTGTTTGTCTTCAATTGGTTCAACGTATTCACGTTTAATTTGTGCAAACACATTGGAAAGTGTGCGCAACTCATCAAGGGGAAGCTGGGCACCCTGCTGAGCAGTGGCTGACAGCTGAATGGTGGCAGTTATTCCAGCAATAAGACCCACTGCAATCAGAGCAAAGCTCTTTAGAAATTGGCGCATGTTTCGTTTTAACCTAGCTCAAATAAAAGTGTTGAATGGGTTTGAGATCATCATCAAGCTCATAAACCAGTGGTACGCCGTTAGGAACATCCACTTCCATGATGGCTTCGTCTGACATTTGATCCAAATATTTAACGAGTGAGCGAATACTGTTGCCATGTGCAACCAATAAAACCCGTTTACCAGCTTTGAGGGCGGGGGCAATCGATTCATTCCACAAGGGGAGTACACGCTCTACATTGTCTTTGAGACATTCACCTAAGGGAATATCAGAAGTGTTCAGTCTTGCATAGCGCTGATCATTTTTGGGATTTCGCTCATCATCATGATCGAGTAATGGAGGGCGGACATCATAAGAGCGACGCCAAATATGAACTTGTTCATCGCCATATTGAGCGGCAGTCTCTGCTTTATTAAGACCTGTTAGTGCACCGTAATGGCGCTCGTTCAGTCTCCAGCTGTGAATTACTGGTAGCCACATTAGATTCATTGCATCTTGTACGTGCCAAAGGGTGCGAACAGCGCGCCTCAAAACCGAGGTGTAGGCTACGTCAAACTCATAACCGGCTTTTTTGAGGTTTTCACCAGCTGCCAGGGCTTGTTCTGTACCCTTGGGGGTTAAGTCAACGTCCGCCCAGCCTGTGAAGCGATTTTCAAGGTTCCAAATGGATTCGCCATGACGAATAAGGACAAGTTGTTTCATAGAGACATTCTATAATCCGGTGATGAACTTTCTCACACAAATTGATAATTTAGCGCTTATTGCCCTCTTAGTCGTTTCGGGCGCTGCGCTTTTCCTACCCACATTATCTACGCTTATTGGCGGAAAAGGTTTATCACCTACCGAAGCCACTATTTGGATAAATCGTCGTAAAGCCTATGTTTTAGATTTGCGCCCAGAGCTTGCTTTCAAAGAAGGTCGATTGCCGGGGGCGAAATTGATTAATTCAGCGGAGATCGCCCTAGCTATTGAGAAGCTGAAATTGGATCGGAAGAATCCAGTTGTACTGGTATGCGATACGGGTAGCCATTCACGCAAAGCGCTTGCTGAGGTTCAAAAGCTTGGCTTTGCTGAAGTCGGCATGCTTGATGGCGGAGTACAAGCCTGGAAAGCAGCCGCACTTCCATTGGTTAAATAAGGGAATTTATGCCACAAGTAACGATGTACAGCACCCAAGTTTGTCCATACTGCGTCATGGCTGAAAAGTTATTGCTCAAAAAGGGTGTCACTAGCTTGGAAAAGATTCTGATTGATCGCGATCCAGCACAGCGTGAATCAATGATGACTCGTACGGGCCGTCGAACTGTTCCGCAAATTTATATTGGTGAGACTCACGTTGGTGGATACGATGACCTAGTGGCTTTGGATCGCGCTGGTAAGCTTGATCCTTTATTGGTTTAACGCATTAATTGTCAAGAAAGATAGCAATGACTGAACAAACATCTGCACCTCAAGCTGAAGCGGGCAACTCTCAGGAGCCTGGGTTTCGTATCCAGCGTGTTTATCTTAAAGATTTATCGCTGGAGCAACCAAACTCCCCTGAGATCTTGCTGGTAGCGTCTGAGCCGCAAGTACAAGTAGAGATTGACATAGCAGTTAAAGCTTTAGGCACCGATATATTTGAAGTTGTAGTTCTCGGTACCATCACCGCTAAAGTGGACTCGAAGACGCTCTTCTTGGTTGAAGCAAAGCAAGCTGGAATCTTTGAATTTAGCAATATTCCTCAGGAGCAAATGGACATGATGCTGGGAATTTCTTGCCCAACAATTTTGTATCCTTATTTGCGTTCAAATGTAGCCGATGTCATAAGTCGTGCTGGCTTCCAGCCAATTCATTTAAATGAGATTAATTTTCACGCTCTATACGAACACCGACTGATGCAGGCTCAAGCAGTGGTTAGTAAGGAGAGTAGCGTTGCTGATGAGAGCAAGATTATTCTTCCTCACTAGACCTTCATAGCAAGCCCACAGATCATGAAAGTGACCCTGATTGGTGCTGGTGCTTGGGGAACGGCGCTGGCTGCACAAGCGGCTCGCTATCTTCAAGAGGGCGATGTTTGCTTGTGGTCACGCAGCAAGGATCAGATTGCCGAGATTACGAAACATGGTGAGAACTGCTCTTATCTACCGGGCATTCAGTTACCCAAAAATCTTACTCTTGAGGATAATTTTTCTCATGCCATCAAAAGACTTTCTTCGAGTGATCTATTAGTCATTGCTACACCCATGTCGGGGCTCTCTGAAACGATTGCTCAGGTATTGACCATTGCAGAGCACCCACTCAATATTATTTGGTTGTGTAAGGGTTTAGAGCCCGCTACTGCCTTCTTACCGCACCAGGTCGTTGCACGTGAAGACAAGTTGCATAGTCACGGCATTCAACATTCTTACGGCGCACTATCGGGCCCCAGCTTTGCTGCAGAGGTAGGTGCTGGAATGCCCTGTGCATTAACCATCGCAAGTAATTCGCGTGATTTATGTAGCGTTGCTCAAACCGCTTTTCATCATGGCAATATGCGCGTTTATGCAAGTGATGATCTGGTTGGGGTTGAATTGGGCGGCGCCGTTAAAAACGTTCTGGCAATTGCTGCTGGTATTGGTGACGGCTTAGATCTTGGTTTAAATGCTCGCGCTGCAGTTCTGACGCGTGGTCTGGCTGAGATGATGCGTTTAGTTAAAGCAGCAGGCGGCAGGCCAGAGACCTGCATGGGGCTTACTGGTGTAGGCGATTTAATTTTGACCGCAACTGGGGATCTTTCTCGCAACCGTCGCGTTGGCCTTGCGCTGGCTGCTGGCAAGTCTTTACCTGAAATACTTTCACACTTAGGTCATGTTGCAGAAGGGGTACTTTGTGCTGCAGCTGTTACCGATTTGGCGAAGCGCTTAGATGTTGAAATGCCAATTACTGCAATGATGAGCGAAGTCTTGTCTGGAAGATTGTCCTCACAAGAAGCTTTGAAGAAGCTAATGGGGCGCGATCCAAAATTAGAAGCCTAATGACTTATTAGTACTTTTAGTTTCCGCCTACTAGACCATTCTGGCGCCACGCTTCATACACCACAATCGCTACTGTATTGGATAGGTTTAAGCTGCGACTACTATCTTGCATTGCTAAACGCATTTGATTGTTTTTTGGAATGGAGTTGCGAACTTCATCGGCAATGCCTTTGGTCTCTGATCCAAAAACAAAGTAATCATTGGGTGCATATTTACCCTCATGAAACTTTCCTGTACCTTTAGTGGTGAGCGCAAAAAGATGTTGTGGATTAATCTGCTCTTCGATTAAAAACTGCGCCCAGTTAGGATGAACTTTGACTTTAGCAAACTCGTGATAGTCCAAGCCCGCCCTGCGTAATTTAGCGTCTTCCATTGGGAAGCCTAGGGGTTCAATTAAGTGCAGCTTTGCGCCTGTATTGGCGCATAAGCGAATGATATTGCCAGTATTGGGGGGAATCTCAGGTTCAAATAAAACAATATTAAACATATGGTGCTCTTGCTGTCCTCAATAAAACCCAGTTAATCACATGTGACGCACCATTGTCCTTCAGAAGACGGGCAATTTCATTGAGGGTTGCCCCGGTCGTCATGACGTCATCAAAAATAATGATGCTTTGACCATCAAGTGATTCAATAAAGCAGGGATCAAGATAAAACACATTCCGTATTGCGAGGCGTCTGGCAGAAATCTTGCCACCCACCTGTTGCGTTTTATGGTGATGACGTTTTAAGAGGAAGGGTGTTTTACGAATACCTAAACCACAATCTATTTTTCGAGCAATTTCCCAGCTTTGATTAAAGCCGCGTGTCAATAACTTTTCGGTGCTAAGCGGCACTGGCAATAAGTGGCTTGCATCGATATCCTTAAGCTGTATTGCAAACAATTGATTCCATGCGTTCGCAAGCCCATGCGCATAGGCGAGTCGCTTTTGATATTTGAGTTGATGAAGCGCATTTTGAAGTGAGCCTTCATAACGATCTAGGCAATACGTTTTATCGAAATATGGCGGATTGTTAGTGCAGGACTCACATTTTTGCGTATGTAGCTCGGATGTTCTCAGCGCAATGCCGCATTGAAAGCAGCATTCGTAATTCAAGAGACAGTTACTGCCTAAGGATTTTAGGCAGTCGCCACAGATCACATCTTGTTGATGACGCTCACAGACGATACACGCACTCGGCAAGGTCTGCGCACTAATGTCTTGAAAAATCTTCTCTAGAAATCGCATGGGGCGCTGAGTATACTGAGCTAATGACCCAGCCGATTAGATGGTTACAGGATGAAATTGCAGACCGTATGTTGCAAAAACTCGATATCGTTAAGCTCGATGTTAAAGATATCTTGATCGTTCCTGATTTTGCTGGAAAGCATTTGGCATCGTTTGCAAAGCGCTATCCCCGTGCACATATTTATAGCTTTACAGAAGGGCCTGTTTCTCATTTTGAGATGTGGCGCTCCAAGGTGATTTCCAATTGGCGTAATTTATTTGGCGGCAATACCAGTCCCTTGTCTATTTACTTATCCACTGGCAAATTTAATCTTCCTGATAGTTCTGTAGATTTAGTCTTTAGCAATCTATTGCTGCAAGACTTGGTTGATCCTCGACACTTTCTTCAAGAGTGTTGGCGTGTTTTGCGTGAGGGAGGTTTGATTGCTTTTAGCTATTTAGGCCCCGATACTGGAAAAGAATTGCGCACAATGGATTCTGGTGCTCTGAAATTCAAGAATTTATTAAGCCCTTGGGACATGCACGATATGGGTGACGCCCTATTGGGTGAGCGTTTTTCAGATCCAGTCATGGATATGGAATTTATCAATCTAGATTACGAGACCGATGCCCTTTTGCTTGTTGATGCACAGGCGCTCAAATTACTACCAGCAGACGTGCTTGGCATATCAAAAAACGATGTTTTGCCGCAAAAAATGACTTTAGAGGTGGTCTATGGGCATGCCTGGGCTATTGGAAAACACCTTGCCAGGCCTCAAGACAGTATTGCTTATATTGACCTAAATCAAATTGGGCGCAAGACTAGGTGAGATTCTGCTAAAGTGTAAGTAATTACTATCATTTAAACCATGGTCGAGATTGGATGAAGCTAGCTTGGCCTTGTTTGTTGTTGTGCGGAATTAACCCTATAATCACCGCTGGAGGTATTGGCTTTAGACCGCTTTTTGAGCATTTTGTGGCGCTTTAGACACATTGCTCACGACAATAAACAGAGAATAAGATGAATTTATTTGGAAAAGTCACAAGGGCTTCGCTCTATCTAGTAGCAGCCTTTGGCACTGCTTTTGCACAAGCAACAGAAAATATGCCAGGCGGCCCGGCTGTCAATCAGCTCAATTTTACGGCGCCAGCTACCAAAATCATGCAAGAAATCCATTGGTTGCATTGGATGATGTTGGCAATTTGTGCGTTGATTTTCGTTGGCGTCTTTGGTGTGATGTTCTATTCCATCCTCAAGCACCGCAAATCATTAGGTCACAAATCAGCCTCATTTCACGAAAGCACCACGGTTGAAATTATTTGGACAGTGATTCCGCTGCTGATCGTAATCGGCATGGCACTTCCTGCAACTAAAACTGTTGTTGCAATGAAAGACACAACCAATTCAGATATCACCATCAAAACCACGGGTTACCAGTGGAAATGGGGATATGACTACATCAAAGGTGAAGGCGAGGGCATCAGCTTCGTGTCTACCTTGGCGACATCACGTGAAGCGATTAATAATTTAGCGCCAAAATCAAATACCTATTTGATGGAGGTAGATAACGAAATGGTTGTGCCGGTTGGTAAGAAAATTCGTTTGATCACGACTGCCAATGACGTTATTCATGCTTGGACTATTCCGGCATTTGGTGTAAAGCAAGATGCCATTCCAGGTTTCGTTCGGGATACCTGGTTTAGAGCAGAAAAAATTGGTACTTTCCGTGGGCAGTGTTCTGAGTTGTGTGGTGCAGAGCATGCCTTTATGCCTATTGTTGTGAGAGTTGTTTCACAAGAGGACTACACCCAGTGGGTAGCGGAGAAGAAAAAAGAAATGGATGGCGCTAGTGAAGATCCTACCAAGACCTATACCTTGGAAGAGCAAAAAGAGCGCGGCGCAAAAGTATATGCAGCGAACTGTGCTGCTTGTCATCAGCCAAATGGTAAGGGTGCAGGCGCCTTCCCAGCTTTAGATGGCAGCAAAGTGGTGAATGGTCCAAAAGATGGCCAGTACAACATTTTGATCAACGGTAAAAATGCAATGCCGAAATGGGCTGGTGTAATTTCTGATGGCGATATCGCCGCGGTGATCACCTATACCCGTAACTCATGGGGTAATAAGTCGGGTGAAGTGATTCAGACCCAAGAAATTATTACTGCACGTGGCGGCAAGTAATCCATTAACAATATAGATAACACTAAACCGGAGTAATCCATGAGCACAGTCTCTACTACCCACGATCACGCACACGATCACGCGCATGATGACCACACGCCACATGGTTGGCGCCGTTGGTTGTTCGCGACCAACCATAAAGACATCGGTACGATGTACTTAATCTTCTCATTTATTAGTCTATTAGCCGGTGGTGTGATGGCTATGGGCATTCGTTTGGAGTTGTTCCAGCCAGGCTTGCAGTTTTTCCGTCCTGAGTTCTTCAATCAATTAACGACCATGCACGGCTTGGTGATGGTATTCGGCGCGATCATGCCAGCCTTCGTTGGTTTTGCAAACTGGATGGTGCCCTTGCAAATTGGCGCCTCAGATATGGCATTTGCTCGGATGAATAACTTTAGTTTCTGGATTCTGCCAGTAGCTGCATCTTTATTATTTGGCTCATTTTTAGTTCCTGGTGGGGCTCCATCGGGCGGCTGGACAATCTATGCACCATTAAGTTCACAGATGGGCCCTGGAATGGATATGGCAATTTTTGCCCTCCATTTATTAGGCGCCTCCTCCATCATGGGCTCGATTAACATCATCGTGACCATTTTGAATATGCGTGCTCCTGGCATGACCTTGATGAAGATGCCGATGTTCTGCTGGACTTGGTTGATTACTGCGTATTTGTTGATAGCGGTGATGCCTGTATTGGCTGGTGCAATCACCATGGTTCTTACCGACCGCCACTTTGGTACTTCTTTCTTTTCAGCTGTTGGCGGTGGCGACCCAGTCATGTTCCAGCATATTTTCTGGTTCTTTGGCCACCCAGAGGTTTACATCATGATTCTGCCTGCATTCGGAATCGTTAGTGAAATCATTCCAACTTTTTCCAGAAAAACATTATTTGGTTACAGTTCCATGGTGTATGCGACCGCATCAATTGCGATCTTGTCATTCATCGTTTGGGCTCACCACATGTTTGCCACCGGCATGCCAGTCACTGGTCAGTTGTTCTTCATGTATGCAACCATGTTGATTGCTGTTCCAACTGGCGTGAAGATTTTTAACTGGGTAGCAACTATGTGGAAAGGTTCATTAACCTTTGAAACCCCAATGTTGTGGGCCATCGGTTTTATCTTCGTATTTACGATGGGTGGCTTTACTGGTTTGATCTTGGCATTAGCGCCAATTGATATTGGTGTCCAAGATACTTATTACGTTGTTGCTCACTTCCACTATGTCTTGGTAGCAGGTTCATTGTTTGCAATGTTCGCTGGTTTTTACTACTGGTGTCCTAAGTGGACTGGTTATATGGCAAGCGAAACACGTGGCAAGATCCACTTTTGGTCTTCCATGATTTTCTTTAACTTGACCTTCTTCCCAATGCACTTTTTAGGTCTAGCGGGCATGCCACGTCGCTATGCAGACTATCCAACTCAGTTTGCTGATTTCAACATGATTGCCTCAATCGGAGCCTTAGGCTTCGGATTGTCCCAAGTATATTTCCTATTCTTTGTTGTGTTGCCAGCGTATCGTGGCCATGGTGAAAAAGCATCAATGAAACCATGGGAAGGCGCTAAAGGTTTGGAGTGGATACTTCCATCACCAGCGCCCCATCACACTTTTGAAACTCCACCAAGTGAAGAGCAGATGCGTGAAGCAGGAGTTTAATTCCCCTGAGAAACAAGCCCTTGCTGCGAACAATCGCAAAATGGGCTTCATCCTTTTAAGCATTGTGCTGATATTTTTTATTGGGATTGTGATTAAACGGAGCTTCTTGGGTTAACCCCGCCGATGATGATGGTTTCCACTGAATCACTGAATCGCCAAATTTTATTAAAGCTCTTAATTGCGGCGGTAATGATGTTTGGTTTTGGCTACGCCTTAGTTCCGATGTACAAGGCTTTATGTGAGGTCACCGGAATTAACGTTGTAACCAGCAAGAATGATTACGGTGTGCGAGCACTTAGTCCTAATCGGGTTGGTAATACACAAATCAATTATTCCCGTACGGTGACCATTGAGTTTGACTCCAATAGTCGCGGGCCGTTTACATTTAAGCCGGTGAAGAACTTCTTGGAAGTTCATCCAGGCGAGATGACAGAGATTGTGTATGAAGTGACGAATAATTTGGGTCGTTCGGTACGGGCTCAAGCAATACCGAGTTATGCACCTAAAAGTGCAACAGAGTTTTTTACAAAATTAGAGTGTTTTTGTTTTCAGGAGCAAACACTTGCAGCAAATGAAATGAAGAAGATGCCGGTGGTATTTGTGATCGATGCAGGCTTGCCCGATGATGTCAAAACAATTACCTTGTCATACACCTTCTTTGAGTTGGGATTGGGTGGTACACCGCCTGCTCCTAAATCAAAGCTAGCTTCATGAAGAAGAAAAGTAGTTTTATGCAGTCTATGAAAGCGGTCATGTGGGGCTTTTTGGGGGTGCGTAAAAAATCAGGTTTGCAGGAAGATGTAGCTTCACTCAGTTTTGTACACATTATTATTGCGGGTGTAGTCGGTGCCTTGATCTTTATGGGCGTCCTGCTGTTAATAGTGAAAGCAGTTGTGTCCCATTGATTATTTTTTGATTGAATAGAGAGAATAAGATGTCATCCAATTCAACCCCATACTATTACGTCCCTGGACTATCTAGACACCCAGTCATGGCAGCTATTGGCTTAATCGCCTTTGGTTTTGGTATGGCGGGGTGGGTAAATCACACCTCTTGGGGTGGTCCGCTTTCCTTAGTGGGTGTGGCATGGATTTTGTTCGTACTCTATAACTGGTTTGGTGACACGATTGCAGAATCGAATGCTGGCAAGAATGGTATCAACGTAGATATTTCTTACCGTTGGTCGATGGCTTGGTTCATCTTCTCTGAAATCATGTTCTTCGCGGCATTCTTCTCAGCACTGTTTTATGCGCGCAATATTGCAATGCCTTGGTTGGGTAGCGTTGAAGGTAAATTGATTTGGCCTGATTTCCAGGCAGTTTGGCCAAATGATGGCCCTGCTGGTTTGGTTGAGAAGTTCACGACCATGGGCCCTTGGCCAATTCCAACTGTAAATACTTTGTTGCTGCTAAGTTCTGGTGTCACTATCACGATTGCGCACCATGCCTTAGTTGAGAATCACATGAAAAAAGCCATCATTGGCTTAGCTGCAACTGTTGGATTGGGTTTCATCTTTTTGTGCTTCCAAGGTTATGAGTACTACCACGCATACCATGAGCTGAACTTAAAGTTAACCTCAGGCATCTATGGTTCTACATTCTTCATGCTGACCGGCTTCCATGGCTTCCACGTATTCCTGGGCGGTACGATGTTGGCAATTGTTCTGCGTCGTATGATTCGTGGCGACTTTACTGCTCAGCACCATTTTGCATTCGAAGGTGCTGCTTGGTACTGGCACTTTGTTGACGTTGTATGGCTTGGTCTTTACATCGCTGTTTACTGGATGTAATTTGAATCAGGATCGGGGCGTAAAGCCCCGATGAGTTTTTGGCTGGTC
>Ga0209188_1000831_pt1 | contig 27425 bp, 25 predicted proteins | sample C_130625_EF_Meta_FD_187307 | JGI IMG/M metagenome (GOLD analysis project Ga0209188, IMG submission 187307) | Freshwater microbial communities from Lake Croche, Canada to study carbon cycling - C_130625_EF_MetaG (SPAdes) (version 2) | ecosystem: Environmental > Aquatic > Freshwater > Lake... | reverse complement strand
GAAACGACGAAGGAGTTTCGTAGGTGAATTGTAGTATTCCCGGAGAAACGACGAAGGAGTTTCGTAGGTGAATTGTAGTATTCCCGGAGAAACGACGAAGGAGTTTCGTAGGTGAATTGTGAGAACGCCGTACGCAAAGCAGAAGGTGTTCGAGGATTTGCCAAAGAGAATTTATTCTCATATGCAAATGATGATTTGTGTACAAAAGTTAAAAATATACATTCCTATATTTTTTACTGTTTTTTCTTTTTGTTTTTTTGTTGCGTCTTCTTTTTGTTTTTCTGCCGCCACTTTTTGTGCGGGGTTTTTTTGCAGGTGGTGCTTGTTTAGCCGCATTCAGTCCTTCTGCGTGTTTAAGTCCATTATATATTTCGTTATACAACTTACTTATTGTTTCTTCGCTTAAATATCCACTGTATATCTTTTTAGACCTTTTCTCATTTAAAACGCCCACAATTTTATTTCATTAAATATAAAATTTCTATCATAATTTTGATATATTTTACAATTTGAACTTTCAAATAACATTTTTGTATCATTGCTATTTTCAAAAATGCCAACAACATAAATATTTTTATTATTAGAAAAATTATTGTAAAAATCTAATATATCATTAAAATCATTTGTATAACAATTATAATAGATAAATATAATTTTATTATTATTATCAATTAAATTTAATAATCTCTTACATCTTCTAAAAAATGATAAATAAACGTCATTATTTAATAAATTATGGTGTAAAAAAATTTCTCTATTTAACAAATTATTAGCAATATTAGGAAGATTATGAGCAATATGATGTTTTCTTAAAATTTCAGTATCGATAAATTTTGAGTAAAATAAATGAGAACTGGAATTTACAGAACAATATTTATAATAGTTTTTATCTAAAAATATATTAAATCTATCATTGATACAATGTTTTACCATTTCTAAACTTGAAAATACATAATCAAATGGATATGCAGCATTTCTTAAACCATGATTTTTTAATATATCTGCAGCAGAACAATATGGACCAATACTTATAAATTCCATTATGATTCCATTATGTAGTATTCACGGAGTTTGTTACGAAGGAACAAACTTATAATATATTATAATATATTATTACTAATGTTCCCGACATAGTTATAGGATTGTGAGAACGCCGTAGCGAGGCACGAGCGTAGGTGTTCGAGGAATAACCGGAGATGGTTTACCATCGAAGGTTATTGATAATTTCGGGGTTTTCGTTGAACTTATCGCGTAATTTAATACAAGAATAATTTGTATATTCTTCCATAGTTTTTTCACCCCGATTTATTGTTTTTACTATAACATTGACGTTATCTGGTTGGTAATTCGTAATCATTGTTTGGACGCTAGCGTTTCCATCCTCTTCACCTAAACAGAATCTTACGGCCTACGAGAATAAATTCTCTTCGGCAAATCCTCGAAAACCTTCTGCTTTGCGTAGGTGAATTCTCGCAAGTGTGTTTTATAATTATTCAAAAATAAACATAAACCGATAGGTAGATATAGAATTATATTGTGCACATCATAATTTACTACAAATTTTATATTTCGTTATCATTATTTGTGTGTTTATAGACATAGAATTAGATTCACATAGAATGAAAAAGTCATTGAATATCATAACCGATAATTCAAACTGTATTTTGCACATAACGGATACATGTGCTGATAAATGCCAGCATAAAATTATAGAAGATTTAATCGACATTACTCCCGACCATAGCAAATACGTGTATTATTGTGAAAAATGTTATGAATGTTTCACATCGAAAGAATATATCGAATAAACTAAATAAACGTTTACATATTTCCCCCTCGGGTTTTCAATAAACCGATTAATTCGGGAGTCAAGCAAATAGGTCCTTTACTATTTGTGAGACCGGCGGAATAGCAATCGGCAGTTTTATTGGCAGAATCGACATGTGAAAACTTATCGATAATATCGACATTGGATAATGAAGAATATCCCAATGCAGTTTGGTCCATTCTATCTTCAAACGCTTCTTTATTTCCAGTGGAAGAAGTGACGTTCATTTCAACGATAGGTTCATGGGTTTTCTTTTCTTCCTTTTCTTTTTTTTCTTCCTTTTCCGTTTTTTCGGTGTCTGCACCTGCTGCCATATCGGCAGAACCTTCCATCATACCTTCATATATGCCATATGAATCATGAAACACATCGTTTCTACTGTAAGGCATATAGGAATTACTGGAAAAAATTAATACTAAAAGTATAATAACGCCTAAAAACAGAATGGCGGGAACAATCGATTTTCCTTTTAGAAACATTTTTCAATATATATAAATAAATACATTTTGTTCCTCACTCCAGATTTGTCACAATAACCTACAATGATCACTTCGTATTATCCAATAAACGCATAAAGACGACGACGGAAAATATCGACAATGAATTGGATAATGGTTTGTGTGGTTTGGTGAATATATGTTTTGATATCTTTATATACTTGAACACTGTATTCATATAATTCGACCCACTCTTGTGTGGTTTTTTCACGGGTTTTAATCATTTTTGTATTCAGGTCATTCATTTTATCTACCCGTTCCATTTCCTGTTTAATCCGTGATATTTTTTCGTCATTTGTTTTTGTTCGATTTATGTCGATAATAATATAGATACAAAACGCACCCACTAATACCCAAAAAATTATGAATATCCAAGTCATTTCATTATATATTTATGCCGGAATATATAATGTTGTTTAGTATTTGTGAGAACACCAGAGTTGCGTAATAAATTACAGGTCCTCAGTTCTCACAACTGCGTGGATTTCATTTGGTTTGCCTAAATAAACCCATAACATGTTCTGTTTTACTATTTGTGAGAACATCTCTCGATTCAAATAGATAAACGCCAATATACCAATTAACGCCACTATAACACCACCACTCAATGCTCCATATGTTTCGATACTCGACCCTCCAGAATACGCGTTTTCTTGGATTTTCGAGAGTTTTTCGGGGGAAAAGGTTTCGATAAATTGGTTGCTAAATACAGAGATAGATGAACCCGTCTCCATTTGTGTAACGGTTATATGAGGTATATTGTATAATATTACGACAAAAACGGAGTGAGGAACGAACGAAACACATACATTTTATTTATGGCGTAATAAACATAAATAAAATATGATTGGAATTATTATAAACCAAATCGACTCACTCTCTAACAAATGAATTCTCAAGAACGATTGGATTTAAAAAAATTAGTAGATAATTCCGATGCCGAAGATAATACCGCAACTATACGACGTATTAAACACAGTGCCAATTTTGTAGAAGATATTCGTGTGATGGAACAACTCAAACGTTCGCACACCGAATTGCGAAATTCGTCTCCCGAAGAATTTGCCGAATTGTGCCGGTCCAAGTGCCAGTTTATGTTTAATTATTATACCGACATTTTCAATAAACAACTCAAAGACGAACTCAATTTAGGCATAATGCTTCGTATGTTACAAGTGCTGAAACTCATTGAAGACGAAAAAGTCGACCAGCATGAAGGGTCAGTGATTGTTGGTAAATTCTTGAAAGAATTATATGTTGACAGTGCTTTGCGACGTGCCGATAATTTAGATAAAGAACACGCCAACGATACTCCCGAAACACCGGTTGTCGAACCTAAAAAGATTTCTTGGAAGGAGTACAAGAGGGGGGGACTGCGTCCCCCCACGCCCCCCTCTTAATGGGGGAACCTACAAAACGGTTAACCCTTTCAGGACCGCATTTTAAAGTTTATATGTAGGAAATTGACAAATTTGTTAGTTTCCCATCGGTTTGGTCCTGAAAAGGTTAATGTCTGGACGTATTTTTATGTTGCAAATGGGCAACGAAAAACACTTTCATAAATATACGCTGTTACGAAGTGATACGAAGTGCCCGTAGGGATACCGCCACGTTCAGACATCAAAGGGTGGGGGTGACCTTGGGTTCCTCCTCACCCAACAACATCAGCGCCATTGCAGCATAATTGTGTAAATCCAATAGTGTATCATATATCCCTTCGTCTTTCACTAAATTGACCCCATTTTTGGTAATAGACATTGCGCGTTGCATTTTATCCTCTATACGCATTAATACACCAATCACCCCATATTTGGCAAATGCATCACCATAATCGGCATTTTTTCGAGTGAATAATTCTAATGCTTCTGCTTGAATTTGTTTCATTTGCGTAACACGCTTGTTTTCGCAAGGTTTGACATTCAGGGTTTCAAGAAACGATGACATAGTAACACACAATTTCGAGAGTATTGATTGTCGTAATGGTATTTATTTATATTATTTACGAATCCGTGTTCTAAATTATATAAAAGAGTTTACTATAATTAATTATCATACACATAAATGTCAATCAATGTTGTAATATCTAGATATCATAACCCAGTAGATTGGGTATATAGGTTAAATGGTATAAACCAAATATTCATTTATGAAAAAGAAAGTCCCGATTCGCCATACAATGTGCCGGTAAATAAAGGACAAGAAGCGTCTGTATATTTAAAATATGTGGTCGACCATTACGACGATTTAGCATATTATACATTTTTTACACACGATGAAGAATATTCTTGGCATCACAACGGAAATATTGTCGATTTATTTTACGAAGCAAAAAATAGTAAGCGTTTGTATTATAACATCAACGAAAAATGTGTCTTGGGGAGTATTCTCGATAATCCGTTATATCACGAATTAATTGAATGGTATAAAACTTATATTGAAAAATATATTCCAATGAACACATTGCCGAACCGGGATTTTACGGTAGGAAATCGCGGTTCGGCACAGTTTTTAGTACACAGATGTTTAATTCGTAGACTACCTAAAGTGTTTTATGAAGACTTATATAACTGGATAATTAATTACAAGTGATCTTACAAACTACGTAACCAGTAGATATATGGAATGGACGTGGCATTTATTTTGGGATATATATTACAATCCAATGCCTCATTTGTTAAACAAACAGGAAGATTCCGTGAAAATATATATTGTGAAATAAAATAAAAAGACTCTCGTATATATTGTATCTACCGACCCCCGAATACCTTACAACTCCAATATACAATGACCGAATTTACCGCACAATCCGGTATTACTCGAAGCATTTACCAATTCTATAGTGAAAACAAGACGTCGTTTGCTGTTTTAAAATTAGCAGTGAATTCTGCAAATCCTCGATTGGTTCAATTATACAAAGAACATGTCGAAAACCATAATGCTAAAGTCCGGAATGCAGTATTTCCAGATGCCGGGTTCGACTTATTTATTCCATCCACTACGTATTTCGAGCATCCATTCGAAACACACTTTATCAATTTAGAAGTGAAAGCAGAGATGATACACAAATCATTGGATACCGGACTCGTAGAGGTAGGCGGTCGAGTAATAAACGGAGAAGATTTATCTTCGAAGGTTATTGGTCTCGACAATACTGGGTATTACGTATATCCTCGCTCTAGTATTTCCAAGACACCTCTTATGTTGGCAAACCAAACTGGTATAATCGATTCCGGATACAGAGGCAACTTAATTTCGGCAGTTCGTTATTTGAACTCTTCTCCCGTTAATACCAATAATCCAAACATATATGAATTAACTGAACATACTCGTCTTTTCCAAATATGTCATCCTCAATTATTGCCAATTTATGTAATATTGGTCGACGAAAGCGAATTGAGCACAACCGTTCGTGGAAGTGGCGGGTTTGGTTCGACTGGAACTCGTGGAGTCATAAATAAATAAATAAATAAAATCATCTATGTGACTTTTATGTAAAAAAAACGATAAACAAAACACAATAATTATATGAAATACATTATACGATATATTTCATAGTAAAATCTCATATGGGTTATGGGGTATTTGTGAGAACGCCTTAAGCGAAGCAATTCACCTACGCATCTCCTTCGTCGTCACTGCTTCGCTTGTCCGGGAATACTACAATTCACCTACGCATCTCCTTCGTCGATGCTACGGGAATACTACAAAAGCGAGGCGTAAGCGTAGGTGTTCGAGGATTTGCCTGCGCTTTAGCTACCGCAAAAGGCGTGTCTGGTTGGCGTCCCAAGACGCCAACCGGATTATCCTGAGATGGTTTACCATCTCTGTAGAATAAACATTCGAATGCTTATATATAGGCGACGCACCCGATAGTATTTGTGGTTGGTATGAAACATCGATATATACATCATAATTCTCTGGTGGATATAACGGATGCCCTCGGTTCGCCGCAAAATGTGCGTGTGTATAAAGGGCGTCATTTTGGGAATCGACTCTCGAAATATCCGAAATATGTTCCGAATATAATCAAAGTATACGATGTGAAATGGACACCTATTATACCTAAAGTCGTCGTATTTGATTTGGACGAAACTATCGGGAGTTTTGCCGATTTGTATTTGATATGGACGGCAATATTCAATACGGGAATTTATAAAGGACCGACTAACAAAACAATCGTCCAATCGGTATTCAATGAATTGCTTGATTTATATCCAGAATTCTTGCGATACGGTATTTTACACATTTTAGATTTTATCCGAACCAAAATACAAAATGGCGAGAGTCATCGCATTTATTTATACACAAACAATCATTGTGATTTTGTTGCATCTCCAGACTCTCGAGATCCTGCACAACCGAGTCCAACCGAATGGGTCGAAATGATTATTATTTATCTAAATATGAAGATAGGTGTAACAAATACTATATTTGCAAAACCCATTTGTGCGTTTAAAATCGGGAGTCGAATTATAGAACCGTTAAGAGAAACTCGCAATAAAACGCATAGCGATTTCTTGAAATGTGCCGTATTACCGAAAAATACGGAAATCTGTTTCATAGACGATACATACCATTCCCAAATGGCACATGACAAAGTCTACTATATTCAACCCCCGCCGTATATCCACGAATTAAGTCAACAGACTATTATTGACCGATTTATGGTATCTGCATTATATACAAAAATAAACACTACGCAATATGGGAACAAGTATTTCGAGAGTGTCAGAACGCCGAAACCGTGTTTATCACCTGCAAATTATCTCTCGAAAAACGAAAACAACAAAGAGGTTTACGACAAGATGATGTATTATATCAAAGAGTTTTTCTGTTTATCTGCTAAAACACATTCCACCAGACGAAAAAGTGTGCGTATTGGTAAATTCACACGGAGGAAAAAAACATAATCATACGTTCGACCCGAATATACTGTGTATGAGTGCATACAAGGGCGTTTTGTCATCGCCGGTTTTAATAGATGTGATTGTTCTCTCGTATACTCCGTAGAGACTCGTTCCATTCCACGCTAAATATAGATTGTATATGCCAAATACTACCACAAATACGAGAGTGTCCTGTTTCCAATGAATAGGATAGTTTTGCAATAAATAAAGCGGTATTCCTTTCAGTAGGGCAATCATACATATAAACTTGAATATCAACCATGCATCTGGATTGTATATTATTAACAATAACAATGTTGCGGTATTTTCCATAAACGCTACGTAAAACCCCAAGGATGGATTGAGATATTTCCGTATCCATTGTGATATTGGTGCCGTCGATTTTTCCGGTGTAAAATAAAACAAGAAAAACCATACTATAATCCAATAGGAAAACAAGAAATCGAAACGCAATGCTCCCGTTTTATCTACCGTATTTTTGGAAGAATCGAGAGTCGATGTCGATGTATTCATCGCTTGCATTATAAGTATATGTATAGATAGATATACTTATAGGTTTCGAGGATTATCCGGAGATGGTTTACCATCGAAGGTTATTGCGGAGTAACGACGAAGGAGTTACGTAGTAAATGCACTATATGCCGATAAAACAAGCATTTCGTCGGGAGTCAGTTTTTGGTATGTGATACATTCATTAAATCGATATTGTGTAAACCGACTCCCGATTTTACATAAAACAATGACTCCATTGTCCGTGATTTTCGTATCCACGACTATCCCGCCATTCTCTAATTTGGGGGGTGTAGAATCGTTGCGTATCCATCGAGCATATTTTCCACGATGAAGTAAATATACCTTGTCTATATGTCGAAATCCGGATAGTTTTTCATAAAAAGGTTGAACCATATCTCTCGGTAAACGTAAAAATAGAGAGTCATAGATAGAACGACCAATACTCTCGATAGTTTGTCCTTCTAAATGTTCGGTGTGTTCGTTCGAAACATCCTTTAATAGTTTGGCAATATCAATGGTCGATTGGGTAGACGCATCATTCCGGTATTGGTTGATTTGGGTATATATATTTGGGTATTTATCGAGAGTCGAATGACAACGTTCGTTCATTGAGTCTATGTTATTATGTTCTTTATCTGGGTCTTTATATTGTTCTGTATAAATGTTATTGTAGATTCACTATAATGTGTAGGAATCCATTTGGCAAATTCTACCGTGAGTAAATTCGTTCCTAATAAAATGGCACTCCCGAAAACAATCGTAGTATCTGCTGTTGTAATAATATGTCGGGTTCGAAACGGATGAAACCGAATTGCCAAGAACAATACGATAAATGTCTGTATAAATACGTTCAAATAATTCACATATATTTGGTCTACAACAAACACACCGACAAATGCAGTGAAATATAATATATGAATCAGCGCCATTGTTCCTATATAAAAGTATTTGGCATTGTCGATATTGTAGTATTCCAGAGGCAAGGAGGAACGACTTGCGTAGGCGAATATAGTATTCCCGAAGAAACGACGAAGGAGTTTCGAAGGTGAATTGGTTATGGATTCGAACATACTCTCGAATTATATATAGTATATACATTCTCCTACGATGGTAAACCATCGAATGTTATTGTCACAATTTACTATGCAACTTTACCACGAAGCATATTTGGACGACGACATATATGGTCTCGTTGCATTATAGAATTCAAACGATTTGTCCAACGTTTTTTCATCATCACGATTGACTTCGTTTGAATGCATTTCCATACCTTTATAATTTTCCGTATATGAATACTGCGTAGGGTCTCTAGTATCTGATTTCGAGAGTTCGACGATGTACGGGTCAACTGTTCCATCGTGTGCTCTATATGCTGGGTCTCCACATTTTCGGGAATCATTTTCTCGAGGATTATTCTCTCGAATATGTTTCGCAATTAAATAGAATGAATAGTGCGGGAAGATACTAATCATATTTATAACGTCTACATATGAGTTATATTGCGTAATAGCGGATTTCTTATTTTCAGGTGAAGCGTTCATCTGTTTTTTAGACTCGTCTAGTTTTAATAGAATCTTGTTTAATAATCGAGACATAACTGACCGAATAACTAACACACTCCCGTCGGTTCGCAACATTTGGTCGTATTCATTCACCGTTAATAAATTCGAAATCATACAATAATCGAACGGTATAGGTACATTTCCTATACGACTATCTGAGATTTGAGCAACAACAAAAGCATAAAACAATATTCGTTTCATTTCCATTTCGGTTCGGTTTGGTTGAGCAAATATTGGTTTCCCATTAAATAATGGTTTTAGTTTGTTCGGGTCTGCTTCGTCGATTTCATACATAAAACTGGGTAAAGAGGACCTCTCGAATAATTTGCTGTATATATTCGTTGGAAAAGACGCCAATGTTGGTGGAAGAGGTAATGATGTATCATAGAACTTTCCAAATGCGGTTGTATCGGAATTATTATAAAAGAAATCGTTACGGCGAATAATTAAATCACGCATATTTTTGTTTAACTGTGTTTTATCCGGAACGATATTGGACGAACTGTATAAATCCACATCTCGATTTAATTTTTTTAATAATTGAATTGCCAAGTTGTTTGTTTTATCACCGAATAAAGGCATTTTGATTCCATCTAACGCCAGATTATACAAACAATTACTTATTTTGGTATTACGTGTGTCATATTTGTATTCATAGGTAATGTCGTATTTTATTAGGATGTCTAATGTAAAAAACAAATAATCCGTCATTTTATTTTGAACGTCTTTTGTTCGAACAAAACCGAAATTCTTCAAATTGTTAGTGAAATTCGGCAATGATGACATAGTAACCTTTAATTTCACAAGTTTATCTAAAAACGTGATGAAATTGGCAGAAATGCCGAGTTTATAACCCGCAATTTGACCAGTAAAATCGGTTAGACTCGATGTGCTGACACCGAATTCCTTAATACTTTTTAACACTTGGTCTATTTGAATAACCGGTAGTTGAATACTCCCGAAAAAACTCAATAGTTCAACTATTTTCACCATTGATTGATTATCTGGTTGGTTTCTCTCAACGACGGATTGAGAACCCGGACTGATTGCGTCTACTAATATAGCTAAAAATTCGACATCATTGACTTTTTTGGTTGAACTAATCATTATGGCGTTTGTATCCGTTACACCTAATGCTTTTATCGAATTTAAATAACCCGTTGTGATTGAGACATTGTTCGTTAATGATTCTTTAAGAACCTTCGAAGATAAATCTTCTCCTGTTCCTCGAACGCCAACCTCTACGAGTCCGGCAGTCTTCACATATGTGTTCGAAAATAGTTGTGTAAATGGTGAAATTATTTTCTGGAATAAATCATAATAAGAATCGTCACCTGAACTCATGATGGTGAACCCGTTTTTGACTGTTTGAACATAAAAATTATATAAAATCGGGTTGGTATTATCCACCGGATTTGTCTCAAGTAAATTCAACATATATTTCGGTCCATTTATTAAACTTTTAATGAAATATCCGAAACAACCGTTTTCCGAGAATTGTAATGACCGAAATGTCGTTAAAAATAAACCAATTGCTTGTATAAGCGAAATGGTCGGAATTGTATTTTGATTTATGGCGGGGTATTTTTCGGCAAATAGGGTGCTGTATGGTTTGGGTTCTTGATTACCCGTCGTTGTTCCAACTGAAGTAATTGGCGATTTTGGTAGATCCGGTGGAAATCTATACTCGTTATAATATGTTTTGAACAACCCAATAAAAGTGTATACATCCATTGATGTGAGTTTTACACTAATATCGCCCGATTGAATCTGTGTGGATTCATTGTTTTCGTATTTAAACATGGACGTGTATTCTTCATATGTATTGATTCCCGCATCTCGCAAAGTTTTGATAAATTCGTCCAATTTATTATTGGGTGTATTTATGTTTTTGGTTGAATTTGTCAAATGAAACGAATTTACACAATCCAAAAATATCATATATTTTGCTTTATTTAATGCGGTATAAAACCCACTTAATTTATTTACATAATCAACCAACCGGGTGTTCGAATCAATTCCAAAGCCTCGGTGTTTTATCATAAAATAATTGTATGAAAATTCGGATTGAGTGCCATCTTCATTTTCCATGATTTTTAATTCATAACACTTATTTAAAAAGGTTTCTAAATTCGCAATTTTACCATAGTTATCGTAATTTTCTAGAAGAGTGTTGTATGCTGGTGTGTTTAGTATAATATTTAATGCATTGAATTTTCGTAGATAGAAAAAGATGGATTTTTCTGTATTGTATCCGTATTTTGAGAGTTTGTTTATTGTTTCCACTAAAATTGCACTAGTAAATATGTTGTTTTTTGTTAATGGGGTTGCACATTGTTCGATAAATATAGATTTAGTAAATGTAGCCGTACCTACAGATTCCTTTATGAATTTATTCAACTCGTCATTTACTTTATCGAATATTTTTCGGTCGATGACAATTCCGTTACTCTCGAATAACTTTATGTTATTTTCCACAATTTCAGCAGATACTTTTACGGTGGATGGCGATACATCGACGAATCCTTCAATTTCGTATAAATCATCTCCATTTTCTAAACCGTAATTAGTAGATAATACTTTTAGTATTTCTTTTTCGAAAATAAGACTGGGAGAAGTATTTGACGGACTGAGTTGATTTAGTTCGTTTATGTATTGAATAGATACGTTAAAAATACTACCGGATCGTACATATGCATTATAATCATATGTAGACATTTGTCGAATACTACGGACTTGAGGTGCTAAAACATTTACCATACTTACGTAATGGGTTTTGTTTGAATTATTTACTTGTATATAACTTGTTAATGATGTATTAATTTTCTCAATAGGGTCTGTATCCAAATTTATATTTAAATCTTCAATAGAGACACCCGTTTTGGTTGCGGTTGTGTTAACGACTGTTCCTGCACTAATGTTGTTATCAAACATGGCAATTTTGGAATTTATTATATTAATTGTTGCTTCTACTGCAGATAAATTCTGATTTATTTGTCCGGCATAATTTGGAGGGGGAGGAGGTGGCGGTGGCGGTGCATTCTGTGGTCGAGGAGTAAACCATCTTCTTATCGGAGGCGTCCATCGAGGAGGTAACCATCTCCATCCTTCTTTTATAATCGGGGTTTGAGAAAATATTCCGACAACTTTCGAATACGATATATGCGACAAGACGATAAATAAAATTATAAACAGAAGCAACCCCACACTTATCGTTATATTACGAGTGTTCATATAAATATATAATTATGCTATATATTTTATATAAACAACTCGATGATATTATTGTAATTCACCTACGTTCGTTCCTCACTCCATAAATACTACAATCATACATAGAATGACAACTCCAACGGAAAAACAATACATTATCCACAACAAATACATTATTACGGATAAACTCGGTAAAGGTAAATTCGGTGAAGTGTATAAAGGACACGATATACATACAACCGAACTGGTTGCCATTAAATTAGAACATCATACTATTCAAAAACCCAATCCTTATTCGAAATATGCAAACAAACGAAACGACCTCCAAATATTAAAGCACGAAACGCAAATACTGAATTATTTACATAACCGTCGATGCCGTAACATTCCACATATTTATTGGTTCGGTAATCAAAACGATATTCCGGCATTAGTGATGCCGTATTACGAATACTCTCTATTTGATTTATTTACGCAAACTGCACACAATCATACTAAATATTCATTCTTTGCACAAATACAAAAGACACATGATTGGACGCCAAATACCATTATGAGACGTATTATACGTATATTAGAAAATATTCACGCGTCAGGTGTCGTCCATCGTGATATAAAACCTCACAACTTTATGGTAAAAAATCGAGAGTTAATATTAATCGATTTTGGAATGGCAACGTTTTATGTCGACACAAATAATCGTCATATACCCGAACCCGAAATGGTAAAAGAACATTTGCTTGGCACTCAAAAATACATTAGTATCAATATTCATTATGGAAAAGAATATACGAGACGTGATGACTTGATTTCGGCAGGGTATTTGTATTTGTTTTTATGTAATTGGTTGTTTTGGGACAGACTATATATTCCGGCAGACATTGTGGGAACGCCGGAGCGAGGCGTAAGCGAAGCGGGGAGCGAAGCGTCAGCTACGCAAAGCGTAGGTGTTCGAGGATTTGCCTGCGCTTTAGCTACCGCAAAAAGCGTGTCTGGTTGGTGTCCCAATACGCCAACCGGATTATCAGGAGATGGTTTACCATCGAAGGATAATGGTTTACAAAACATAATAAGTATTAAAGACCAATATCCAGATACACATATATGCCACCCTAAAAATAATTGTTTCAAAATGGCAAAAGAACTCCCGAACATTGAGAAATGTTTGGCAGAAATAACGGATAATAATACAGGTCGACCGATTCTCGAATTTATTCGATACACATATGGATTAGGGTTTAATCAAAACCCCAATTACTTGGGGGGAACGTGGTTCCCCCTGGGGGGAACGTAGTTCCCCCCTAACCCCCTGAGGGGAACGTGGTTCCCCCCTAACCCCCTGAGGGGAACGTGGTTCCCCCCTAACCCCCCTCCTTTAATAGGTAAATGTGAGAACGCCTTAAGTTACGCAAAGCGTAGGTGTTCGAGGATTCGACCGCTCTGCGGTCGTGTCTGGTTGGCGTCCCAAGACGCCATACGGACGAACCAGAGATGGTAGATACGAAGTGCCCATAGAAGGTTATTGCGTAGTTTAAGGCGTTCTCACAATACGAGATACCGAAAAAATACTAGACAAAACAATATAAAAAGACGTGGCATTTATAACGTATAATAACCCATCTCCATCTTATCTTTCTCTCGAATCACACAAAAATGAGCACTTCTACTACTGACATTTCAACTTCACCACTTCTTACCGGACAAGTTAAGTGGTTTAACAATAAAGCAGGATTTGGATTCATCACCGTGTTGAATGAACACGAAGCACTTTCTGGCAAGGAGATTTTCGTTCATTATACATCCATCGATGTTAAGAACAACCAATACAAGTATTTGGTTCAAGGTGAGTATGTCGAGTTTTCACTCGTAAAGTTAGACGGCGGAGACCACGAATTTCACGCAGTGAATGTTCACGGAATCAAGGGTGGCAATTTGATGTGTGAAACCCGCAAGCAAACCAATGAGGAGAGAAGTGCCAGACCAGCAAAGGAGACTGCTCGCAAGGAAGTAGCGGAAGAAGTTGTAGCAGAAGTTCGTCGTAGAACAACTGCTAGAAGACCCACAGTGCCTAGACCAAAGAAGACCGAGACATCTGCTACGGATGACGGCGAGTATAAGAAGGTTGTTCGAAAGCGTTCTGCAAAGAGTGCATCGACCGAACCTGTCGTCGAAGCGTCCAAGTAAATGTATAAATGAATCGGATAATGTGAGAACGCATTAAGCTACGCAAAAGCGAGGCGTAAGCAAAGCTGAGAGCGTAGGTGTTCGAGGATTCGACCGCTATGCGGTCGTGTCTGGATGGCGTCCCAAGACGCCATCCGGATGATCCTGAGATGGTAGATACGAAGTGACCATCGTAGGTGAATTGTAGTATTCCCGGAGAAACGAGGAACGAGTTTCGTAGGAACGAGTTTCGTAGGAGAATGTGTATGCGTTTAGTGTAGTATGTTAATATTTGTATATATTCTATAAATATTAGACAGTCATGTTCTTCGGTGCGTTTATTGATATAATAACCCAACCATTGGTAGGGGATGCCGAAGATTCATCTTTTAATGAAAATGCTAATGTGAGAACGCCGGAGCAAGGAGGAACGACTTGCGCAGGTGTTCGAGGAATCGACTGCGCTTTAGCTACCGCAATAACCTTCGATGGTAAACCATCTCCGGTTATTCCTCGAACACCTACGCTCGTGCCTCGCTACGGCGTTCTCACAAAAGGCGTGTCTGGATGGCGTTTTAAGACGCCATCCGGACGAACCGGAGATGGTTTACCATCGAAGGTTATTGTCGAAGAAAATCCTCAATGTCCCGTAGAATTAAAATGCTTATTTGGAGAAACCCAGAACAACGATGAAGGGCACGCAACGAAATTACCGGAATCCATAAACGTGCCATTATATAACGGGTTTCGATTGCCAATAGAATACGTACCCCCAAGTGAAATATATAGTGTGACGGACATAGTATCCAACGATTTAGAGTTGTCATCTACCGATTCATCGTTTTGTTTATTTGAAGGGAAAATAACGCCGAATATGTATTCCGGTGGGTGCGGGGTATGTTGCCCGAATCAGTCGAATGCGTCCATATATGAACACTTTATTTGTCCAACCAATATTTTTGCGGGTGAAATGACGAGAGAAATACAAAAACGATATACCACCAATATTCCGTTTTTAGAAGATACACAACAAGTATTGACCGAGACTACGAAATACACTTCGAATATACAAGAATACATGGCAAATGAAATGCCCGACTTTCAACCGAATGCCGAAACATTATTACAATTATGGAAAGACACGAAAGAAGATGCCGATTTTTTGGATAAATATTCGTATTTGGAATGGCCAATATTGGAACACTTGAATCATTCTGCCGAATTTCTACAAATATTTTCGGTGATAAACATTTTGTCGCCCATTTTCAGTTTAATGATTCCGTTATTGTTTCTGGTATTTCCGTTTGTTTTATTGCGTTTAAAACAAATCGAAATCACGATGGAACAATACATTGATACATTGCGGGATATTGCGAAACATCATTTTATTGGAAAAGCGTTGAGTTCCGATTTCACGGTACAAGGGATTGGATATTTACTCATTACTGCCGGGTTATATTTTATGCAAACCTACCAAAACGTGAATTCGTGTATCCGTTATTACCGCAACATTACCAAAATGAACCAAGATTTAGAACTGATGCGAGACCATGTTCGACATTCTATCAAACGGATGGAAATATTCGTTTCGTTACATAAAACGAAACCAACCTATACTGAATTTTGTAATACAACCGAAACACATGTATCCCAATTGAGAGTATTGTATAAGAAATTATCGTGTATTACTCCCTTTTCGGCATCGATTACCAAAGCAGGAAGTGTCGGGTATATGTTGCAATGCTATTATCAATTGTATTCCAATCCGTTATACGAAAAAAGTATTCGATATTCAGTCGGGTTTGGAGCATATATGGATATTTTAATTGGTATTTCCATGAAACTGAAGGAGGGTCATTTAGGGAAAGCAACGTTCGTTGAAACCGACGATTTAGTGTTTGTGGATCAATATTACCCAACACACTCTCCATATACTTGTATACGAAACACTTGTGATGCCAGTCGAAATCTCATTATAACGGGAGTCAATGCTTCTGGTAAAACCACCTTCTTGAAAACAACTGCCATTAATATTTTGATTACACAACAATTCGGTGTGGGGTTTTATTCAGATGCGTCGATTCGTCCATTTACACATATACATTCGTATCTGAATATACCCGATACATCCGGTAGGGATAGTTTGTTCCAGGCAGAATCGAGACGATGTAAAGAAATCATCGATGCCATTGCTCAGTCGAATCCAGAGACCGACCGTCATTATGTATTGTTTGATGAATTGTATTCCGGCACGAATCCCGACGAAGCAACCAAATCGGCAGTATCGTTGTTGCGTTATTTATCGAAATATCCAAACGTTCGGTTTATGTTGACAACTCATTATCTAAAAGTATGCAAAAAGTTCCGTAAATCGGAAAAAATAAGTAATTACAAAATGGCGGTGGAAATGAATGAAAATGGCAAGATTCGATATTTGTATAAACTCAAAAAGGGAATCTCGAAAATACAAGGCGGTGTGGAAATACTAAAACAAATGAATTATCCAGAAGAAATTCTTCGGGATATTCGAGACTCTCGCTAATTTTTATATTTTTTCATTTTATTACGAAGGAGTTTCGAAGGTTATTTATGCAGTTGCTTCGCAATACGTTTCGGTTTGGGTTTGCGTTTTTTTCACAAAATGTCGGTTAATGTATTTTTGTATAGTAAAATAGGTTATTTCAGTATCGGTTGCTGGATTTCCTAGCAAATGTAGTAAATTGTCATCTGGTAAAATAACACTCTTGTTGTTTTCGGCATAAAGACGATTTTCGGTTATATATGCGGATAAAAATTTGCTTGTTTCTGTTCTTGAGATAAGAGACCCTACTGGTTTCCCCATAAATACGCATAAATCGGTAGAAACGGTTGTGGGACTTGCAAATCCAGATGGTTTTCGTTTTGGTTTATCGGCAGTTGTTTTGGTTTGTTGTTTTGCAATTTTGGAAGCATATTTCTCAAACGATTTTTCCAACGAAACCATTTCGGCACACATCAAACTCGTTTCTTTTCGGTGTTCGTGTAGTCGAGTTTTCAACGTTCCAATTTGTTTCAGTATTTTCTGCAATTTTACGGGTAAATTCGACACATCGTCTTCTACTACGAGTCCCGTTTCATTTATCATTTCGTTTTCATATAGGACATTTGTAGGGGTTTGCATTTGTTCGTATTTTATATCGCGTGACTGGGTAAACATATGTTATTTTATGAACATATTTTTATATTGTTTTTGATAAAATGTCTTATAGTTTTTATAATATTATGCCTACATATATGTAATAGATTTATTCATAAATAAATATAACAACACGATTGCATAAGAAAGAAAACGCCTTTGTGAGAACGCCTTAAGCTACGCAAAAGCGAAGCTAAGAGCGTAGGTGAATTGTAGTATTCCCGGAGCAAGGAGGAACGACTTGCGTAGGTGAATTGTAGTATTCCCAGAGCAAGGAGGAACGACTTGCGTAGGTGAATTGTAGTATTCCCGGAGCAAGGAGGAACGACTTGCGTAGGTGAATTGTAGTATTCCCAGAGCAAGGAGGAACGACTTGCGTAGGTGAATTGTAGTATTCCCAGAGCAAGGAGGAACGACTTGCGTAGGTGAATTATGAAAAAGAAAAATCGCTGGGCAGTTCTTTGATGTCGATTTTGTAATGTCCTTCTATGGTTTTCATACTATACAAATCGTATTTAGTAACAAAGTTGATGGCAATCCCTTTGCGACCCCAACGACCGCTTCTACCAATACGATGTAAATACGTTTCTGGACTTTTCGGGATATCGAAATTAATGACGGCATTCACTTGTTGAATATCCACGCCCCGGGCAGTTAAATTCGACGAAATCATAATACGGTATTTGCACTCACGAAATTGAGTGATGACGGTTTTGCGTTCCGGTTTGGTCATATTACTGTGAATACTACATACGGAAAACCCTTCTTCCAACATTGCCTGGTATAAATCGTTCACTCGAGGAACACTATTGACATAAATAATCGTCTGGGATGCCGACATTCGTTGATATATGTCTTTTAACACCTCGAATTTAGCGTGGTCGTCGAAAATAGACACATAGTATTGGTTAATTCCTTCCAAGTTGAGTTTTTCGGGTTCCATCATAATCTTCACGGGGTCACGCATGAATTTTTCGGTGAGTTTGAGGATAGGTTCTGGCATAGTCGCACTAAACAACGCAATTTGCACGGATGGGGACAATGATTGGAAAATATTGTAGATTTGGTCTTTAAACCCAAATGATAACATTTCGTCGGCTTCATCGACTACACATATTTTCACTTCGGAGGTGTCCAACGCACGGCGTTTCATCATATCATATAAACGCCCAGTACATGCTACGATTATATGAGGCACTGAATTTCTCAACTCATTAATGTCGTCGTTGACAGATGTTCCACCGACCAATGTTTTCACACGCAATTCCGGAATAAAAGGACTAATAGCTGAAATAAACGCACATGTTTGCGACACTAATTCGTGGGTTGGTAATATAATCAACACTTGCGTAGTGTTTTTCGTAACGTCTATGTGCTGGATTGAACCAATCGTAAATGCACCGGTTTTTCCAGTTCCCGATTGTGCCTGCCCAATAATATCTTTGCCCGCAATAATATGTGGTAATGCTTTCTTTTGAATTTCACTCGGTTGCTCAAACCCATATGTATAAATTCCACGAAGCAATGTTGGTTTTAATCCAAAATCATCCCAGGTGATTTTGGATAAATCGGGAGAAGTCTCTGGTTCTACTGCTGTGCCAATGGAAGGAAAGTTGCCGGTATTGAAGTTCATTTTTTCTGTAAAAATCTGGGGTATAATATTAATATATCATCGGGTTATGTTTATATGTTTTTCAAAGATATATTTATAACTTCATATAAACTATATAAACCGTATTGGATATATATATTTACCATACACCTGCTCATTTATATATCCATACCAACCACATATCGTAATACATACACCATATATATCAATCCAATAAAATGACACTTTCAGGAAAACCATATACTTTCGAAGATTTTAATAAGTTGATTTTTAGTGAGCATAAATATGAATTACCCGAATCGATTTTTGCGATATTCAAGACCATCGAGAACAACATAGACATACCCGTATTTACTGCACCCACCGCAGCAAGTGCAACAACCCATTATCCAGCAAATCGAGATACATCGCGGTCGTCGTCACGTTCGCACGAAGACCCGTATAGTCATCATGGCGGAGGAAGAGGAGATAAATCGCACTCTCATTACACACCTAAACCCGGACATGCTCATTCAAAAGATACCGGAAAAGCGAGAGGGAAAGCAACTACTGCGACAGCACCTGCCGAAGATTGGGGATTGATGCGTAGTTTTAAAACAACAAAAATCGAAGTGAAGACCGGAGCAGATAAGACGATTAATGATTTGCGTATTCATTTGAACAAAATGTCGACATCCAATTACGCAAAGCAACGAGATACGATTATTACCGAAATTCGCAATTATTTAGAATCCGAAAACGCAACCCACGAAACCACCGAAAAGGTCTCTTCTGCGATTTTTCAAATCGTCAGCACAAACAAGTTTCTATCGGAGTTGTATTCGGACTTGTATATCGAACTCATTCGGGAATTTCCATTGTTTGGCGAATTATTACACGATTTTATCGTGTCGTTTTTCGAAACTATTCATACGATTGAATATGTAGACCCAGAAGTGAATTATGACGAGTTTTGTCGCATAACAAAGGCAAATGACCGCCGTAAATCGACTACTACATTTATTGCAAACACGATGAAACGAGGTGCTGTATCGGCAAATACGGTAATGAATTTATTGTCTGTATTTATAAATGCGGCAAACACTAATATTCGTACAACGGAACGTGCTTTCCACGCAGAAGAAATAACTGAAAATATTTTCATTTTAGTATCGCTGTGTTATGGCGAGTTGAAACCCCAACCGGAATGGGTAGATGCATTTGGTATTATTCGAGACCTTTCAACCCAAAAAATGGGCGAAACATTTCCAAGTATGACGAATCGTGTTCTGTTCAAGTTTATGGACGTTTTAGATTGTGCTAAGAAATAATGCGGTATTGTAGTATTCCCGGAGAAACGAGGAACGACGTGTGCAAGCAGAAGCGTAGGTGAATTGTGAGAACGCCGGAGCAAGGAGGAACGACTTGCGTAGGTGTTCGAGGAATCGACTGCGAAACAGGCGTGTCTGGATGGCGTCTTAAAACGCCATCCAGACGAACCGGAGATGGTTTACCATCGAAGGTTATTGTGAGAACGCCTTAAGCTACGCAAAAGCGAGGCGTAAGCGAAGCTGAGAGCGTAGGTGTTCGAGGAATAACCGGAGAAACGAGAAACGAGTTTTAGCTTCGCAAAAGGTGAATTGATATTTCATACATTTATATATAATTCCCAATACTTATATATAAACATTCTTTCATATCGAATATAATAAAATGGTTGTTTCAAAAATAAACCCCGCGGTTATTTATCCCGAATTAAAAACCATCGACCCAGAAGATGTAGGAAGCACGTCGTACCCATATGAACTCGATGTATATAGCGGTCAAACCATATCCGTTATTTTAGGTAAACCGAAATATATATTCACTGAAAAAAACGTCGTGTTTTTCCCAATATATGCTGTAACAGAAGAGATTGTGAGATCGCAGATTGGGGTCTTTGAAATTGAACCCTCGAAACTTCAAAATATATTCAAGAATGGAGAGTTGGATGTCTCTCGATTATCTCGTCCTATATTGTTTTCATTCGCAACCGAAAGTTATGTTAAGAAATTGGGAGCAGACCCGGCATTGTTTCATAAACGTAATGTCAGTATGGGTGCCCTTAGTATCGATACATCGCAACCAGAGTCCCAACAAGAATCGCAAGAACTGACGGAAGAAGACGCACGATTTAAAGTAACCGTTCCTACATCAAAAGTTGCACCAGGGAAACGTGCTGCCGAAACTACTCTCGAAAATGGCGTTTTTATAGTAGATAAGAATAGAGAGTCGTCGAATAGTTTGATAGAAGAAACCGAATCAATGGCGGATGAAATGCGTAAAGAATATCGCGAATCGGCAAACAATACGTGGATTGAAAAATATATGAAAAACAACCATTACCGTATATCCAAAGTTGCCGGAGATGGCAATTGTTATTTCACGTCGATTATCAATGCATTTGACCATATAGGTCGCAAAACAACCGTAGATAAATTACGTGCTATTTTAGCAAATGAAGCAACCGATAATTTATACAAAGAATTACGTGATACCTATTTACGATATGAAACGGTCATTAAACAAATACAAACCAAAATGAATGCTATACAAAATGCGCAATCCAAACTCAAAAAGGAAATCAAAAATTCGGTGGATACTTCTCCCGAAAAAATCGAACAATCGAAACAAAATATCGAAAAGTTCAACCGATTCAAACGAGAGAGAGACGAAGTCAAGCGAAACCAAACCGAAGATATTGGATATATGGAAAAAATCGACTCGCTCGACGCACTCCGTAACCATATTAAACAATACAGTTATTGGGCAGACGAATGGGCAATTTCGACTCTCGAACGTATCCTCAATTTTAAGACCATTATATTATCAGAAGAATCATTCACATCCGGTTCGACCGATAATGTAATGAAGTGCGGTATAATCGATGCCGGATTAGAACAACGTGGAACATTTACTCCCGAATTTTACGTAATGGTGAGTCATAGCGGTAATCATTACGATTTAATCACATATCGAGACAACCCGATATTCCGGTTTAGCGAAATACCATACGACATTAAAATGTTGATTTTGAATAAATGTTTAGAACGAAATGCTGGACCTTATTATATCATTGAAGATTTCCGTAACCTAAAATCCCGGTTTGGATTGGATGCAGATGAAGGTAGACCGAGAGATTTTAGCGACGAAGACGGCAGCGGCGATTTATACGACGATGCCGTCCAATTTATTATACATTCGAGAGCGCCGAACGAAAAAACCAAACCAGGTAAAGTTGCCGATGACGAAAAAATAACGGCAAATAAGGTCATTGAATATATACCACTCTCGAAAATACCCGAATGGAGAAAGAAATTAGATGATACTTGGACGGATACCATTCGCCCGATTAAAATCAAACGGGATACTACCCGTTCATGGGCATCCGTATTCCATTATTTGGAAGGATCGAAATTCCGTATGGGACATCCAGACATATATGCACAATTTTCAATGGAGAGTGGTAATCCAACCGCATCGAATATACAACTTGCCAAATCGCACAAACAACTGGAACTCGGCACAACGAAACGATTGAAACCCGATGTAGATTATGTATTGGGGCGAGATGCAGAAGAACGTGATGCAGCACTTCGTGCAAAGTTTAAGAATGACCCGGAAATGCGGTCGATTTTATTATTGACCAAGAATGCATTATTGCTAAAAAAGATACATTACGGACAACCTGCCGAACCGGATATGCAACTCATGCAAATCCGTAAAGAATTGCAAGCCGAAGAATAATCCACCAATTCATCTACGAAGGATAATTATCTTCGAAGGTTATTGTAGTATTCCCGGAGAAACGACGAAGGAGTTTCGTAGGTGAATTGTAGTATTCCCGGAGAAACGACGAAGGAGTTTCGTAGGTGAATTGTGAGAACGCCGTAGCGAGGCACGAGCGTAGGTGTTCGAGGATTTGCAGTAGAGAATTTATTCTCGTAGGCAAATGGTGATATCACGTAGTTCAAAATCATCTATATCATTCACATCGTATCTATTAAAATAGTTTTCATTCCGGTGATTATATACATTGTTGACATCACCACGGGTAATTTTGACTTCAGTGAACCATTTTTTAGATTGAACAATATAATGATTCATATGCAGAAAAGATTCTTCTAACACATGCTCGCTAATTTCGCCTCCGCCGTTTATTGTGTATAATCCTTTAGATGATATTTCATGAGTATTTGTGGTTTCGTGGTTATGTATTCCAAAACGCACTAATTCTTTTGTTTTTACAATTTCTTTACCACCCGTATGTTTTTTATTACCATTAAACATCATATGTAAATAATTTCCGTCTTTATCGTAATTCTCTCTTTTCGTAAATGATTGTATTATAGACGACGGATGCCCTTTATCCATTGTGTTATATCCGTTTGAACCAAACATTTTCCAAGGAATATTTACTCGGGTAGTGGATGGAACCATCTTGTTTATGTCGTATAAATAATCTTTTATGGTGCGATACCCATTTCTGGCATAAATAAACTCATCTAAATCGCATACGATGGCCCAATCATATTGTTTGCATCTATGAAAACAGTGGTCATTATAACACAGTGCTTGCTTCGCAATTCGGTAATCTATAAATAGTTCGACCACCCCACTGGTTATATATGGTTGTAAAATTTCGATATAATTATCATTACTGTTGTTATCTATCATGAAAAAGTGGTCAATACCTTGTGAAATATAATGAGTAATCCATTCCGCCAAAATATGAGACTCGTTTTTAAACATTGCAACAATACAGACCGACATTTTAAAAGTATTATTTATTAATAAATACAATTCCTTTATATTTATTTACAATGAATTCTACGGACATGGTTGGGTTTTCTATCGTAGGATAATCCTCCAATAACCTTTGATGGTAAACCATCTCCGGGAATACTACAAAAACATACAGATAATATATAACAATATTGGAATTCAACCATACTCTCGTTATATTCGTAGATGGTAACCAGATATTCCAGAAACAAACCGCAACACTCTTCCCGAACACACAAACATAACCATCCAATATTTACTAATCATACACAACAATTATTAAAGTATATCGAGAGACAACCAATACTTCCATTTCGACTCTCGAATACATCCCAAAAATGTTTGACACATATTCTCAAAATGATACATCATGCATCCGTCCATACACCATCGTATGAAATAGATAATATACCGCCAACCGAAATGAATCGGGTCATGACGGAATTTGAAAAATCAAGAGAGAGTAAATCGATTCCACCAACTATATGGTCCGATATATCGAGTAGCGAAAAAATCGGTCGAATCGTAACCTCACAATTGCACGGTCGAACGATTCATTTGTATTTGATTTTGCCCAAATCGCAAACGCACTCTCGAATATTTTCGTCAGCAAAACTTGCCGAATCGTTTTTCCATACGTGTGCTCGACGCATTGTTGTATGGCTAGACGTTGCGCTACAATTTGCAGGGAAAGAATGTGCAGATACTCTCGATTGTTATTTGTTTTTCACAGACGATTTAAAGAAATTACCGAAAAAATCAAGTGACAATGAAGGCGGAGGAGTCGGGAAAAGCGAAACTATTACACCAAGACATGCCAATACTGCATTTACGTATTCATGTATCTCGACGGCAAAAATCGTGTTATTCCGGATGGAAGAATGGTTTAAAGTGTTTATTCACGAATCGTTTCATTGTTTTGGTCTCGATTTTTCCGAAATGAATATTATCGAATCGAATAAACACATGTCGAAATTGTTCCCGAAATGCCATTCCAATATGGATTTCCGTATTTACGAGACGTATTGCGAAACGTGGGCAGAAACAATTAATGTTATTTTTATTGCGTATTCCAGAGTTATAGAAGAACCTCATTTAGGAAATAATAAGAATATACCAAATCGCACTCGTAAATGTTCTATGAAATGCCGAAAAGAATTTAGCATCCGTGACTCGACTCGTATCGGTCAGGTGAGACATTTAACCCATTCATTAAGTCACTCTCGTATTTTGCATATACTACAACAAGTTGAACATATGATTCAACGAGAGAGGATGTTTAGCATGTTTCAAATGTCGAAAGTATTGGCACATCATTCGCTGAAGTATACCGATTTTGTGAGAACGCCGTCTCGACGTTCAATCGAAGTTAAGAGCGTAGGTGTTCGAGGATTTGCAATCGATGGTTTACCATCGAAGGATAAATGTTCGACTTCGACTCTCGATAATTTACCAAAATATACTGAAGAAACACAAGTGTTTGCGTATTACATTGTGAAACCAGTATTGCTATTTCATTTGAACGAATTCATCGAATGGTGTCATACACATAACGGGCATAACACGGCATTGTTTTTTAAGAAGACGGAATCAAATGTTCGAGAGTATGGAGATTTGATTGAGAGATTGTATATGTTACCAGAATTTATAAAAACGGCAGAAACCGAACACGCAAACTACTCTCGATTATCTTCTATATCGAATGCATTTATAAAAGATACGTTACGAATGTCTTTATTTGAATATACTACGTAGCTCCTTGCTACGGGAATACTACAAATGCAAACGACATAAACGCATTGTTCTTACTATAGTAATAGTATTGATTTTTATTAACTTACGACAAATAATAAACACCCCGCTTTATACAACCAAAAACAATAATAAAATGGGAATTAAACATCTAAACCGGTATTTGACTAACCATTGTTCGGCAAATGCTATTTCGAAACGGGCATTAGGCGATTTCCGGAACAAAGTGTTTGTGGTAGATGCCAGTATTTATCTGTATCGGTTTGCTGAATCCAACGTGTTAATTGAAGGATTTTACAATATGATTTCGATTTTTAAAAAATACCGTATTACTCCCGTGTTTATTTTTGACGGAAAACCCCCCATCGAAAAAAAGGATTTGTTGGAAAAACGCAAAATGGAAAAGGACCACGCCGAAAAAATATACAATGAACTCAAAACCCAACTGAATAATATTTCGACATCTACAGCAATTGATAATACCGAAATTCGAGAGAAAAAACAAGAACTTATGAATGAAATGGATACATTAAAAAAACGCTTTGTTCGAATTAAACCGCAAGATATTCAAGACGTGAAAAACTTAATGACCGCATACGGAACATTGTTTATAGAATCATTTGGCGAAGCAGACCAATTATGTGCTTATTTAGTGAAACAAAATCTTGCGTGGGCGTGCGTAAGCGACGACATGGATATGTTTTTATATGGATGTCCTCGTGTATTTCGACATGTAAGTTTAGTGAATCACACCGGCATTTTATATGATACGCAATGTATTTTCGACGAATTACAAATGACATATGAATCGTTTAGAGATATAACTATATTGTCGGGGACAGATTATAACATACATCAAAAAATACATTTGTTTGATATTATGAAATGGTATTATGTGTTTTTAGACGAAACTTTACCAGAGAAAGATATACATTTTTATGATTGGTTATCCGAAAACACAAATGTAACGGTCGACACATTACGAATCAATAAAATACGTGATATGTTTAACTTGGATGATTACCGACGGTCAAATGAATCTTTTTTGAATCAAATTGAAGCAATGTCGTTTCGTAACCGAGAAGTAAATAAACCGGCACTTGTTGGTGTGCTACAGCGTGATGGGTTTATTTTTGTTCCATAGTGTATCAATCGAAGGTTATTCATCTAACAATTCACCTTTTGCGGAGCTAAAACTCGTTCCTCGTCACTGCTTCGCTTGTCCGGGAATACTACACATACGTTCTCCAGCTTCGCTGAAAGCACGCATTCTCACAATTCACCTACGCATCTCCTTCGTCGATGCTCCGGGAATACTACAATTCACCTACGCATCTCCTTCGTCGATGCTCCGGGAATACTACAATTCACCTACGCATCTCCTTCGTCGATGCTCCGGG
>Ga0209188_1000828_pt1 | contig 27552 bp, 25 predicted proteins | sample C_130625_EF_Meta_FD_187307 | JGI IMG/M metagenome (GOLD analysis project Ga0209188, IMG submission 187307) | Freshwater microbial communities from Lake Croche, Canada to study carbon cycling - C_130625_EF_MetaG (SPAdes) (version 2) | ecosystem: Environmental > Aquatic > Freshwater > Lake... | reverse complement strand
GTGTAACAGGTTCTACAGGAGCAGTAGGAGCTACAGGTGCTACAGGTTCTACTGGTTCTACTGGTGCAACTGGTGTAACAGGTTCTACAGGAGCAGTAGGAGCTACAGGTGCTACGGGTTCTACAGGTTCTACAGGTGCAACTGGTGTAACAGGTTCTACAGGAGCAGTAGGAGCTACAGGTGCTACAGGTTCTACAGGTTCTACAGGTGCAACTGGCGTAACAGGTTCTACAGGATCAACTGGTTCTATAGGAGCAACAGGATCTACTGGCTCAACTGGATCTACTGGTGCAACCGGTTCTACGGGATCTACAGGTTCTATAGGAGCAACCGGATCTACTGGTTTTACAGGATCAACTGGTGCAACTGGTGTAACTGGTTATACAGGTTTCACCGGTGCAACAGGAGCAACTGGAACAACTGGAGCTACTGGAGCTACTGGAGTTACTGGATCAACTGGTTCTATAGGAGCAACAGGAGTTACTGGTTATACAGGTTTGACTGGTTCTACAGGTGCAACTGGTGCAACTGGAGCAACTGGAGCTACTGGAGTTACTGGAGCTACAGGTGTAACTGGTATAACTGGAGCTACTGGAACTACAGGATCAACTGGATATACTGGATATACGGGAGCTACAGGTGTAACAGGTACAACTGGTTCTACTGGTGTAACTGGTGCAACTGGTGTTACAGGATGGACTGGAGCAACTGGTGTTACAGGGTTTAGTGGATCAACTGGTGCTACAGGTTCAACTGGATCGACTGGTGCAACTGGTATAACTGGATGGACTGGATCTACTGGTGCAACAGGGGAGATGGGAGTAACAGGTGCAACAGGTGTAACAGGAGTAATAGGTGCAACAGGTTCTACTGGTTCAACAGGAGTAACAGGTTCAACAGGAGTAACTGGTGTAACTGGAGCAACAGGATTAACTGGTACAACAGGTGCAACAGGAGCAACTGGTGCAACAGGTGCAACAGGAGCAACTGGAGCAACAGGAGCAACTGGTCCTACAGGTTTTACAGGAGCAACTGGTGCAACAGGTGTAACAGGTGTAACAGGAGCAACTGGTGCAACTGGTCCTACAGGTTTTACAGGTTCAACAGGTGCAACTGGTGTAACAGGTGCAACAGGAGCAACAGGTGCAACAGGTGTAACAGGAGTAACAGGTGCAACAGGAGCAACTGGTGTAACAGGTGCAACAGGAGCAACAGGTGCAACAGGTGTAACAGGAGTAACAGGTGCAACAGGAGCAACTGGTGTAACAGGTGCAACGGGAGCAACCGGTGCAACAGGAGCAACTGGTGCAACAGGAGCAACAGGAGCAACAGGATTAACTGGTACAACAGGTGCAACAGGATCAACTGGTGCAACAGGTGCAACAGGAGCAACAGGAGCAACAGGATCAACTGGTACAACAGGTGCAACAGGATCAACTGGTGCAACAGGTGCAACAGGAGCAACTGGAGCAACAGGATCAACTGGTACAACAGGTGCAACGGGAGCAACTGGTGCAACAGGTGCAACAGGAGTAACTGGTACGACAGGTACAACAGGATGGACTGGTGCAACAGGATGGACAGGTGCAACGGGAACAACAGGTGCAACTGGTGCAACAGGTACAACAGGATGGACTGGTGCAACAGGATGGACTGGTGCAACGGGAACAACAGGTGCAACTGGTGCAACAGGTGCAACAGGAGCAACAGGTGCAACAGGTGCAACAGGAGCAACTGGAGCAACAGGATCAACAGGTACAACAGGTGCAACAGGTGCAACAGGAGCAACTGGAGCAACAGGATCAACAGGTACAACAGGTGCAACGGGAACAACAGGATGGACTGGTGCAACGGGAACAACTGGCGCAACAGGAGCAACAGGTGCAACAGGATGGACTGGAGCAACAGGATGGACAGGTGCAACGGGATGGACTGGTGCAACTGGAGCAACAGGATGGACCGGTGCAACAGGACCTACAGGAGCAACAGGATGGACTGGTGCAACGGGAGCAACAGGGGCAACAGGACCTACAGGGGCAACAGGATGGACTGGTGCAACGGGAGCAACAGGAGCAACCGGTGTAACAGGATGGACTGGTGCAACTGGATGGACTGGTGCAACTGGATGGACTGGTGCAACTGGATGGACTGGATGGACTGGACCTACAGGAGCAACAGGATGGACTGGATGGACAGGAGCAACTGGAGCAACTGGTGTAACAGGATGGACTGGTGCAACTGGATGGACAGGTGCAACGGGATGGACTGGGCCTACAGGCGCAACAGGAGCAACAGGACCTACAGGAGCAACAGGATGGACTGGTGCAACGGGAGCAACAGGAGCAACTGGTGTAACAGGATGGACTGGTGCAACTGGATGGACTGGTGCAACTGGATGGACAGGTGCAACAGGATGGACTGGATGGACTGGACCTACAGGAGCAACAGGATGGACTGGATGGACAGGAGCAACTGGAGCAACCGGCGTAACAGGATGGACTGGTGCAACTGGATGGACTGGTGCAACTGGATGGACTGGTGCAACTGGATGGACAGGATGGACTGGACCTACAGGAGCAACAGGATGGACTGGATGGACAGGAGCAACAGGAGCAACCGGCGTAACAGGATGGACTGGTGCAACTGGATGGACTGGTGCAACTGGATGGACAGGAGCAACAGGAGCAACCGGCGTAACAGGATGGACTGGTGCAACTGGATGGACAGGAGCAACTGGATGGACAGGATGGACTGGGGCAACTGGATGGACAGGATGGACTGGAGCAACTGGATGGACTGGATGGACTGGAGAAACTGGACCAACTGGACCGATTGGGCCATTAGTAACTACAGTAATAAATAGTTCAGCAACAATTGTAAGTGGTGGAACTGGGCAAGTGCAGTTTCAAACAAGTGTAAATAATACTTATTTTACCGCAGATTGTTATATTACAATAGTAGATATATCGGCTAGAACCGCATATTATAGAATATTATCATTAGATTCATCTAATCCATATAAAGTAACTATATTAAATGTAGGAAGTGGTACAGCAACAATTGTACCTGGATTAGCAGTAGCTCTTGTTGGACCAGTTGGAAATACTGGAGCAACAGGATGGACAGGATGGACAGGATGGACAGGTGCAACTGGATGGACTGGCTGGACTGGAGCAACAGGATGGACTGGATGGACAGGAGCTACAGGATGGACCGGATGGACCGGAGCTACAGGAGAAACTGGAACAACTGGATGGACTGGTGCAACAGGATGGACTGGATGGACTGGTGCAACAGGATGGACTGGATGGACTGGACCTACAGGCGCAACAGGATGGACAGGTGCAACAGGTGCAACAGGATGGACTGGATGGACAGGCGTAACTGGATGGACTGGTGCAACTGGTGTAACAGGACAAACAGGATGGACAGGTGCAACAGGATGGACCGGATGGACCGGAGCAACAGGCGTAACAGGACAAACTGGGTGGACAGGATGGACAGGATGGACTGGATGGACAGGTACAACAGGATGGACAGGTGCAACTGGTGTAACAGGACAAACTGGATGGACGGGAGCAACTGGATGGACAGGAGCAACTGGTGCAACGGGATGGACAGGGTGGACAGGAGCTACAGGATGGACTGGGTGGACTGGAACAACTGGACCAACTGGACCAATTGGACCATTAGTAACAACATTAACAAATAATTCGATAACTATTGCAAGTGGTGCAACTGGACAAATACAATTTCAAACAAGTGTAAATAATACTTATTTTAGTGCAGATTGTTATATTACAATTGTAGATATATCAAGTAGAACTGCATATTATAGAATATTATCATTAGATTCATCTAATCCATATAAAGTAACAGTATTAAATGTAGGAAGTGGGCCAGCAACCATAGTACCTGGATTAGCAGTTGCTCTTGTTGGACCAATTGGCAGTACTGGAGCAACAGGTCCAACAGGATATACAGGTGTAACTGGACAAACAGGTTCTACAGGACCAACTGGAGGGGGAATTACTGGTGCAACAGGTAAAGATGGTCCAACTGGTCCGGCGGGTTCATCTTATACAACAACTTATACAGTCAGTCCAGTTATAACATATAATTATGGAGGAAATCCAACATTTACAATTATTCCAGGAAATTCTTCAACAGATTATGATATATATCAAGTAAGTTCAACAGATATAAGTAATAATTCAGAGACAATAGAATTACCATTGATTAGTGAATTACTAACTTTAAATAAAACAAGAATATATACAATATGTGATTATGATGGAAACGCAAGTGTTTCTCCTATTACTATTATTGCAAAAGCATCAAATTATATTAAAGGTTTATCATCTACAACTATTAATCAAAACTACGGATCTATTCAGTTAGCATCAAATGGCGCTACTTCATGGATACAAATTTAAAAAGTACACGACTAAAGTACACGACTAAAGTACACGACTAAAGTACACGACTAAAGTACACGACTAAAGTACAAGTAAAATATTTTTTAATTGATTAATTTACGATAAAATACCGATCATAAGTAAAAATATTATTAAATTAAATAATATTTTTAGAAACTTTAATTAAATATTTAATTGCAAGTATTATATTGATATAATGCTTTAGTTGGATTAGCTTCAACTGACATTGTTTGTGAGCATTCTTTTTCTTTTTTTTCTACTGGATTCATGTTATTAATTCCAGGTGCATATACACATGGACGATGATTATCTTTTACAACAATACGAGTACTAATCATATATTCTCCTGGGAAAGTAACTTCATCTTGAGGATCTTTACATAAAGGAACAAATCTATTCCAACCAGTTCCTCTTAAATTATTAGAAGGATTACTTAAGCGAGTATCTTCAGTTTGAAATTTGCATTTAGGAAAATCATATAAATTATTATCACCGGGACGATTCCATGGATTTCTTAAAGAATTTTCAGCATTAGTGCATGTTTCAGAAACTCCAGCTCCACATGGATGTCCTTGATTAGCACAATCAGTGCTTAAGCATTCAGGCTTATATTTTTTATCAGCACATTTAGTACCTGGACGATTTAAATTAAGTAAATCTGATTCAACATCAACTGGGCCGGCATAAAATCTCCAATCAACATTTTTATCAAGTGATACACCAATTTTTTGATTAATTATTCTTGGATTATCATTAAAACAATTATCACAAATAAGAGGAGTATTATATAAATAATTACCTGGTCCTAAAGTTTCTTTATTATAAGCTTTTAATTCACAATTATCATATTTTAATCTATTAAAACTCATATCTGATATAAATATATAAAAGATATTATTTATAAAAAAATAATTTATAATTAATTAATTATAAATAAAAATATTTCTATATATTATTATATAGAAAGAATGAGTTCAAACAGATTAACTTATGACGAATGCGCATATAAAAAAACAATAGAACAATCAACTGGTCCATTAAATTATAACCTTTACCCTGGTAAATATGAAAATTGTTCTAAATGCAGAATGGAATTTGGTGTTGTTGGTGGAAACGGAGTTTCTTTATTTAGTGGAAACTTAGTTGATTTAGAAAGTGATTTAAGAGGCCAAACTAGACTTAGTTCTAAATGCCCATCAAATTTCTATACACCTTCTTCCAAAAATCCATCATGCAATAATGGTTCTAATGGTATTCCATACTCTTCTCCAGATTGCCAAGTAAAATTAAAACACCAACCATCTTGCCAAATGCAATATTTTCCTAAAGTTCCTATGCCTCCAAAATTTGAGGCACCTAAAGGATGTGAATGGAAAAAATAAAGAATATAATAAACAAAAAATGAATAAAATTTTATTCTTTATAATTTTATTTTGATATAATATAAAATGGGAAACCTTAATATCTTTAATTCTTTTTCTTCAAATAGATTTGTATATATTGTTGTAGAAAATGGAATAGTATATAAAAATGGATATATTAACTATAATTTAGCCATTAATGCAGTTAAGGAAAAATATGTTGATTGGGAATCAAATGAAATGAACGAAGTTGATGTTCCAGAAGGACATAAAATATATAATAAAAAAAATTTTAATCCTAATCAAACAGACCTTTATTTAGAAAAGCAAACATATATAACTATCTATAAACTTCCTATTATTGAATAAAATTAAATACTAAAAATCCAGAAGTATAATTATTTTGAGGATATTTTCTATGAATTCCATTTTGATAAGAAATTAAACAATCTCCTTTTTTTCCTAGAAATATTTTAATATCACCACTTTTAATATCCTTTTTATTATTATGTGATTTTTCAATATACATTGGTGGTCCACAATCATTATTGAAAATATCAGATAAATAAATAGTAAACTTAATACATTTATCTATATTATCAAAATGAAAAGAATTTGAATTTTTTACATTACTACATATTTGAATATTTGTACGGTGAAGTTTCCAATTTTTATTAGTTATTTTTTTTAAGATACTTGTAATTGTATTAATATTAAAATAATTATATATACTTGGAAATAATTTATCAGCATTATAAAAATCAATCATTCCTACATCCGTGCTTCTATTAAAAGAACCTCTATTATCAATAACAGGTAAATAATAATGCTGTATTTTTGTATAATCACTTAATGTAGAATAAGTATTATTAACATAAAATCTTTCTTCTGGAACATCATGTCTTTTTCTTAAATGTGTATAAATTTCATTATCACTCATAAATTCACGAATTTCTTTATTTATTTTTTCAATAGTTTCTAAAGAATAAACAGATTCTAAGAATAAATGCCCATTTTCTTCAAATTTTTCTGAAATATCCATTATTTTTAATTATATATATAATTTAATTTTTAAATAAGGGACGTTTCACGCATTATACCTAACAAAAAATTAATACTAATTTTTTGTTATAGATAAAAAATAAAGGATAGTCTATTAAAAAAAGGAGGAGTTGTAGGGGGAGACCACGCTACGATCGGTTCCCTACTCTACTTTTTAATTCCACATGATTTCATATAATCAATATTTCTAACAACTGATCTGGTGCTCATTCCACCACGAATCCAATATGTAGGAATAATATGATCAGTATTTTGAATATTATTTGCTATAGATGGAACAAGAGGAATAAAATTATTTACAGAGTAACTAGATGCAACATTTGTTGATTTATGAACACGTGTTTCTTCGCCCTGCATTAATCGGGAAGATAAATCAGGATTCTTTAAAATAGATTGGCCTCTTGCTAATAAAGGAGATCCTGGAAATAATCGAGTATCTAATCCATGTTTTACAACTCTATTTTTAAAATCACCATTTCTTAACATAGTTGATTGATCAATATAATCTCCATTAAGATCACGACTATGATCTTGTAATAAACCTCTAATTCCAGCAGAATTAATATATTCTTTTTTATTGTCTTTCTTAATGTTTAATGGGAAAAAAGATAAATCAAGCATTTTATTATTACTTTCTTTATAAAAGTCTTTTCCACATTTATCATTTCTTAAAGATGTTTGCTCATTTATATCTAAACTATTATTCATTAAGATATAGATAGAAAAAAATTTTCTTTATTTATTTATAAATAAAGAAATTAATACATAAAATAATAAAAATTAATACAAAAAATTAATAATATTTATTATCTAAAGATAATGGATTAGTATTATCAATATATGGTACAGCATCCATCTCTGGAGAGCAGTAAATTGCTTTCTCTTTACATGTAGGTCCAGTTGCATAACACCATTTTGCAAACGATGTTTGGTTATTAGGAATTGTTGTAGAAGGCATTGTATAAAATTCTCTTTGACTATTTGATTTTCCATATAAATCTCCTACATCTCTATATAAATTATATCCAAATTTGTCTTCTATTTCTTTTTTAACTTCATCATTATTCCATGAAGGTTCTGCCATAGGTTTTGTTTTATCGTCGGTAATTAAATTAATATTCATAAATGGATTATTTACAGTTGGTTCAATAATTCTTTTATTATTATCAATTTCGCTTTTTTGAATTATATTTTCATTACTATTAGGAATTGAATTAAAATATAATTCCATATTTTCTTTTTGGGTTTTATAAATATAATATGTTATCAATCCAATTATAATCATGATATAAAGATATTGATAAACACCTGTAACTAAATATAATATTAGACTTAAAATAATGCCCATTCTCATAATAGCATTTAATTTTTCTATTAATGTCATTTGAACAAGTGGGAAAAAATCAGGTATTCTTTCTTTATAAAATAATATTTTATAATCATTTGTCCAGAAAGGATCGTTTAAATTACTTTTTTCCATAGATTGTGTTTTTTCATTTTCATTATCCATAATACTAAATATATATTATATAAAAAAAATTTTTTTAATACCACTTTATTTTTTATTTTTTAATATTTGAAAAAATCTCTGCAATTTTACCAAAATCAAATCCACCTTCACCGTCTCCACCTCCCATCATTGACATTGGGTTAAATCCAGACATATTTTGAAATTTACCCATTATATTTTGTGCTTCATTTACTAAATCTTTTTCATTCATATTTTCCTTTTTAAAAGCATCTTCAACTTCACCTACTACAAATTTTAATAAATTTTGAATAGAATTACCTGAATCATCACCTCCTTCTGTATTATTTGATAATGAGCTTAATAATTTAGATGGGTCAGATAATATAGGGAAATCTTCTGGTTTTATTTTTTGACTAATATTTTTTGCTAATTGAGCAATCTTAGTTGTTTCTAATCCTTTAATAAAATCTTCACCCATTCCTTCTATTCCATCTAATCCAAAACCTTTACTTTTTTTACCTTTTACTTTTTCTTTTTTATCTTTAGACTTCTCTTTTTCAATATCAACTGCTAATCGAGTATCATTTTCATCAGGAATATTACTAAACATGTCGTCAACATTATCAAATACCATAATCATTTTGCTGAAATTTTTATTTTCATTAAAATTTCCTTTTACATATTCTGTATATTCATTAATAAAAGTTAAACTCTCATTATTTTCAGTATCTTTCACTGTTAATAATTGAAATATTTCAATTAAAACAGTAAATATTTTAGTTGTACTCTTATTATCTAATTCAGATAAAACTCTTTTAAAAATTGTTTTGTTTCCAAGTTTTGAAATTTTATTTTTATAATATTTACCATTCTTTTTAATTTTATCTGTTTGATATTTAAAGTAATCAATATTATGTTCTGTTATTTGTTCAAAGCAAAATAAAAAATTATCTGTTAATCGATCAATAATATTAAAATTATCTTCCTTAAGTGCATCTTTAATATATTTTAAATCAAACTCAAGTTGACCAGATATTTCTTCATGATATTTAAATTTTTCTAATAACTCTTCTAATATATTAATATATTTTTCATTAATTAAATTTATTTTATCATTAAATGATAGAATTTCTTGTTCATCGGCTTTTATAATTTCTTCGGACATTATATTTATATATTTATTATATATTTATATTATTTTAAATACGCAAAATTATTTTTTTCTAATGTTTATTATATGGTAAATAAAAATATAAAAAAACCTAAAAGGGAAACTACTCCTAAACCTAAAAAAGAAACCAAGGTTAAAAAAGTAACTAAACCTAAAAAAATAAATAATACTAATTCCGAAAATAGTAATTCAGGAAATACTAATTCAGGAAATACTAATTCAGGAAATACTAATTCAGGAAATACTAATTCAGGAAATACTAATTCAGAAAATAATAATAAAATAAAAAATATCAAAAAACCTATTGAAAATAAACCGGTTCAAAATAAAACTGTTCAATTTAATAATAAAAATATATTTAATAAATTATTATATAATTCTTTAAAAAATAAAAATATATCTCCTCCAGAAAATACAAATAAGAATACAATTATTAAATCAGAACAAAATTATAATGAAAGCTTTGAAGATATTTACAGTTTTAGAAAAAAATTTAAGAAAGAAGATTTAGATCAAATAAATGCAATTATATATCATGATGAAAATAATGATGGTATGCTTTCATGTGCAATTGTTTATCATTATTTAAAAGAACAAAATAAAAATAAAGATATCCAACTTATTTTTACTAAACCTGGTAAATTCATTCAATTTGATAATATGATAAGAGATAAAAATGTTATTATTTTAGATATATCTTTTAAAGAAGAAGATTTACAAAAAATTATACGATTAGCAAAATCTGTTATCTTAATTGATGATCACGAAAAATTATATAATAAAAATACATTATTTAATGGAAAAAATCATGCAGCTTGTGCATATACCTGGAAATTTTTTTATCCAGATCAAATAGTTCCTAAAATTATTCAATATGTTGATAATTCAGATGCTAAATTATTTTTAAAACATCTTCCTCTAAAATATATTAATTTATTTAATGAAGCACTTGGTTTTAGATATATTCATAATAAATCAAAAACAATTCAAATAAAGAAAAAAGATGGACGGCTTTTTGAAGAACTATGGAATATAATACATACTGATCCTAATTTTTTAATTATGATTGGACACTATTATGATCAAGTTATTGAAAATTTAAAAGATCAAATTGCAATTAATGCAGTTAAAATGAAATTTCAAGGATATGATGTAGGTGTATTAAATTTTGATGCACCTGCATTAGCAAAAAAAGTTGGACGACAAATAATTAGTAATTTTAAAAAAAGAAATGAACATATTGATTTTGCAGTATGTTGGTCATATCAATATGTTCATAGAATGTATCGTGTCCAAATTATCGATGATCATGTTCAAACAAAAATTAATATGGCAGATATGGCTCGTAAATTAGGATATATTGGCGGTACATCTAAAAAAGGAGAAGGACATGCGCATATTGGAAATTTCTATTGGCCTAAATCAGAAAATAAAGACATATGGGATTTATTTAATAAAAAATATTTGTAAATTCTATTCTAGAATTAATAAAAAATATTTGTAAATTCTATTCTAGAATTAATAAAAAATATTTGTAAATTCTATTCTAGAATTAATAAAAAATATTTGTAAATTCTAATTAATATTTTCTAAAACATATTTCTCACATAGTAAAACAAAAATTTTAAAATACTTCCAAACAACTTCTTTATTTTGAGGTGACATTTCAGATACCCATAAAGATTTAATATTATCTCTTAATTTAATACCACTTGTATCTTTAATTTCTTCTTGACCGCCTCCATTCAAAAAAAATGATTCATCTTCTTTTAAAATCATATCTTTTAGGGGATAAATATGTTGAATAATATATTCAACAATTAAATTTGAATTAGCAGATTTAATCAATGCAAATTTCTCTCTAAATAAAATAATATCTATAAAATTTGGAAAAGTAGTACATAATTCATTAATTAGATTATCAATTTGCTGTAGTAAAATTTTTTTAGTTGAACTCATTTCTTAGATATATATTTTTATTATTATTTTAAATAGAATTTAAATTAATAATTTAATATAAAATAAAATGATTCAAAAAAGCTAATAGATTTCTTTAGGATAGTTTATAATGATTTTCAACAATAGTAAAGATTCACTTAGGATGAAATAGGAAGGATCCTATGCTACACTTGATTCCCTCAGGATGGAATAGGAGGGTTTATAAGGGAACCTTAGGTTCCCTTATTTAGAGACTAGTATTAAAACTATTACAGTTTATACATTCATTTCCTAAATAATGGAATGTTGTAAATCCTTTTTTGCAACAATCATTACAATATATTTCAACTTTTTTATTTTTTTTACTTAATAATGTTCCACTTAATACAACTTCCATTTTATTATTTGTTTCATTTTGAAATAATTCTCCTTTAAACATATTATTATCTAAAACATCTGAGACAATAAATAAAACATTTTCAATCAACAAAACTTCAACAATATTTCCGATTTTAATATTTTCTTCTGGCATAGGCTGATTTGAAATTAAATATCTTGTATGAGACCAGTCAAGACTACATATACTTTTTTTACACAGTGGACATTTATATTGTTCAGAATGAAGTGCATTTTTATAACAACTTTCATGAATAATATGATCACAACTAAGAGGAATAGATTTATCTTGTGAATTATAAATATTTTTTAAACAATATCCACATACTTGATCTCTATATGAAATATTTACACATCGATGAAATTCAGAATTTGTGGTTTCAAAGCAAGAATTACAAGTATGACAATGATACCTAGTATCTTCTTTTCCACTAATACAAAGTTCACAATATTTGCAATGATACATATCTTTCTCAGACCAAATATTACATATTTCACAATAACTTTTACTAAATTTTATATTACATGTTGGTTTTATACATCTTTCAGAAGGATGTTGTTCTAATGAACAACTTTTACAAGTTATTAAATCTATTTTTGGTGTGTGTTTATTGTTTAAATTATTTTCATTATGACATCTTATACATTCTGCGTAAGTATCACAGCATGAAAAATAAAAATTGCCACATTTTTTATAAGGATAATGTTCACATTCTTTTTTATTATCATTTTTAATAAAATTCTTAGTTTCATTTCTATTTTGTAAAAGAAATAAATCACTAATTTGTTTCTTTTTTTCTTCTTCAGATAAAGATGAATTATTTCTTATACTACTAATTTTTTTACGAAATTCTATTTGATTATATGTTTGTTCTCCAAAGTTACTCATAACTAATATATAATTTAATTATAAATCTATTAAAATACAAAAAATCAGTTTTTTTTAATTTTATAACAAATAAGACGGATTATAAGGGATGAATTTCTATTATTGGTTCACCTTGATGGAATAAAAAAAACACTAATATTTGTTCCCCTTGATGGAATAAGAGGGTATCGTAGGGTGTGCGAAGCCACTAGGTTCCCTCGGAATGGGAGGGATCTAAAGGGTGCGCGAAGCCAGTAGGTTCCCTTTGTTCCCTTATTGTTAAGATAATATGATTGAATACAAAAAAAACAAATGAAAATAATAATAAAAATTGACATGATAATATTAGAATTACAAAAAGCTGTAAAAATATTTTCATATAATTAAAAAATGATGAACTAGTTTGATCAAAAATATTACATATATTTTTAAATTCTTCTTCGTTCACAATTGAAAAATATGAATTATTATTAGAACATTCCAATTTTACATAATTATTATTAATTTTTAATATTGATTCAATAAATGCATATAATATAACTCCAGTTGAATAGAGAATAAATGAATATAGTCCAAAAACAAATAACAGAATTGGAATATAACGATTCATTCTAAGATATTTATAATAAATTTAGTTATTTATTAGAATCTTTAATAAAATTTATTCATTTTTTAAGTTAGATAATATATAAAACTTTAATATCATATTAAATCTAATGTCTACTATTATACAAAAATTAGAAGATGCAAAAGATGCAAAAGATGCAAAAGATGCAACAGATAACATATTATATAAAATTAAATTATTACCTGAAGAAATAGAAGATTACGTATATTCATTTATAAAAAATGATTATTCAATAAAATTAAGATTATTAAAAGAAACATATAATTTACATAATTGTTTAAAAATTTTTCGTAATTATGGATATGAAAAATATATATTAGATGTATTTTACGATATTTTTCCTGCAGATAATACTTCATTTCCATTATTTTTATGTGAATGCGAAGGATTTATAGAAGATAGAAGTAATTATGCAATTATTAATTATATATTATTAAAAAGGATAAATGAAGTTGAAGAAAAAAATAATGACTATGAATCAGTTTATAAAATATATAGAAATTATATAATTTTATCAAATAAAATAAAAAAAAAAAATAAAGTTAAAAAAACGAGTTATTATGATTTTCATGAATATTATGATATGAATTAACTTTACAAAAAAATTGAAGAGAATTATTTCTAAATTCTAATACACGTATATTATTTACTAAAATATGGAAGATAAAGATTACGATGGAAAAACCTTATTTTTACAAGCATGTTTACTTGCTGATATTCCATTAATGAAAAAATTATATAACTCTGGTGCAAATCCAAATAAAACATCAGGTGGCGGATCCTCTATTCATTGGTTTCTTACAAATAGAGAATTTCTTTCATTTGAAAAAAAAATAGAAGGAATTACTTTTTTATTGGAAGTTGGATGTAACATTAATTATCAAGATTGGAGTGGTAATACTCCACTTCATATATCTACTTATTTAGGTGATTTAGAGACTTCTCTTATCTTAATTAAACTTGGTGCAAATCCAGAAATTAAAAATATAAATGGAAAAAATGTATATCAAAATATTGCAGAGTTTTACAATAAATCTTTAAAAGAATACTCTTCAATGCAAAAAAGTTAAAATAAATATGTTATGTTTAATTTCTCAAAAAATATTTATATTTAAAATAATTTTATTATAAATATAAAATTAATTATGTCACAAGAAGAGCAGTTTTTTCAAAATTATCATACCAGCGAAAAATTAAATTATTTTAATTCATTTGAAGATGAACGATTATCATTGAAAGATAGTACATTAAAAGGAATATATAGTTATGGTTTTGATAAACCATCCCAAATTCAAAGAGTAGCAATTAAACCAATTATTGATGGATATGATGCAGTTATTCAGTCACATTCTGGTACTGGAAAAACAGCAACTTTTATCATTGGTCTATTAGAAAGAGTAGATGAAACAGTTTTAGAACCACAATGTATTATTGTATCAAATACAAGAGAATTAGCCATTCAAACCCAAAAAGTTTTTACTGAATTAGCAAAATATACAAATATTAAATCTAATTTATGTATTGGAGGAGATCTTCAATATAAATATAGTTCAGAAAATATTAAAGATCAAGTTATTATTGGAACACCTGGAAGAATAAGTGATTTATTAAATAAAGAAATAATTAATACAACATCAATAAAACTATTAATTGTTGATGAGGCAGATGATGTTTTATCAAATAGTTTCAGAAAACAAGTTAAGAAAATATTTTTCAAAGTACCTAAAGAATGTCAAGTTGTATTAATTAGTGCAACTATTCCTCCAGAAATGGAGTCATTATTAGAACATATTATGAAACCAAATTATGTATCTATTTTAGTAAAAGATGATGAATTAACTCTTGATGGAATTAAACAGTATTATATTGCTATTTCTGAAGAACATAAGTTAAGCGCACTAACAGATTTATATAAATATATGGATATTGGACAAGCTATTGTATATTGTAATAAAAAAAATAAAGCGGACGAATTAAAACAAGAGCTTTCTCAAAAAGATTTTGCTATTTCAATTTTACACGGAGATATGATGCAAAAAGAACGTGAAGATATTATGAAAGATTTCAGAATAGGAAATACTCGTCTATTAATTACCACTGATATTTTATCACGTGGAATTGATATCCAGCAAGTATCACTTGTTATTAATTATGATATGCCAAAATATCCACAAACTTATATACATAGAATTGGGCGTTCTGGACGATTTGGACGAAAAGGATGTGCAATTAATTTTGTAACAAAGAAAGAAAGAAATATTTTAGGATTTATTCAAAAATTATATAATACTGAAATTAATGAATTGCCAGCGGATGTTACTAACCTCTTTTAAAAAGGGAACCTAGTGGCTTCGCACACCCTAAGATGCCCTCCTATTCCATCTTGAGAGAACCGAGTGGCTTCGCACACCCTACGATACCCTTCTATTCCATCTTATAATAATAGTTATAATAACAGTTATTATATATATATTTTTTTAAATATATTTTTTAATATTATATTTTAAATATATGATAAATATAGGATGAAATATATAATAAAATATATTTTTGTTATTATATTTATTTTTATATTTTTTGTTTTAATAGAAGAATATATTATTAAACAAAAAATAGAATTATTCCAAGATGACTCTATTATTTTTTTATCAAAAGAAGAATTATTTACTATTTTAAGTCAAAATAGTGATAATTATTATAACAAATTTTTAAATAATGATTTTATTGCAAGAAATATACAAAACATAGATGAATATATTAATAAAATTCAACAATCTGTTACTGATTTTACAGATTATGAAAAAGAGAAAATAAGAAAATGCATTCACTTAGCAGATACAAAGCTTTTGAATACAAATTTAGATTGGTTTAATGGAAGAGATACAATGGATATTGTTTGGAAAATTGGTTTAGTTAATGGAAAATTATATGAAAACGGCCTACCTCATACTCGTAATGATACAATTATATTTTCAAGAAAATATATTAACAATTCTTGTATTAAAAATTTAATGAAAACATTAATACATGAGAAAATTCATGTATATCAAAAAAAATATCCTGATAAAATAAACAATTTTTTAATAAAATATAATTTTACAAAATATAAAAAAAGAACTGTTGAAGATAATACCCGTGCTAATCCTGATATAGACGAATGGATATATGCAAATGATAAAAATGAATTATTTAAAGCAGTTTATATAAATAATCCTAAAACAATTGAAGACGTAAATTACTATTCAGGAAGTGGACAAAGTTATGAACATCCTTTTGAAAAAATGGCAATTGAAATAGAACACTATTAAATTAATATAAGATTTTTATAATAGTTAATATTATAATGTTTCCCTTATTTAATTTTTATAATAATATTTTTTTTATGGGTTCATGTACAGTTTTATTTAACTATGTATTAAATTATTTTGATATAAAAGAAGAAATATTTGGAAAATACACTATTGGATTAACAAGATCTTTAATATGTAGTGCAATTTCATATAATGCATATAAAAATATTTTTTTAATATCAAATGATATATGTTTAGAAAAATCAGAAAATTTAATTTTATATAAGGAATATAATTTAATGTTTTTATCTTATTTTGTATATGATACTATAGTACTTTTTTATCAAATTTATTTAAATATAGAAAAAAAAATTAGACTTGATTTATTATTTCATCATTTACTAGGTATTTTTTCATTATTAATGATAGACAATTATAAATTATATAATATATCAATATTTATTGGACTAAGTGAAGGATTATCTATTGTTGCCGGTCCAAAATTATTAAGTATTCATTTTGGAAATACATATATGAAAAATATTTTTATCATGTATCGATTATTTTATATTTTTTTTATAAGATTCCTTCTTATTTGGCCAAGTCTATTATATAATTATCATTATATTACAAAAAATTGTGATCAGTATAAAGAAAATCGTAATATTTATTTAGTTGGAGGATTATTATTAATGATAATAAATACAGAAATATTATGGATTTTTAATGGCAGAAAAGAATTGGAAAATATATAAATTTAAATATAATGTTAAATATAGAATATAATAATATTATTATATATTATTATATAATGGAATATTTAATAGCCATAGGTGTTGTTGGATTGGGTTATGTATTACAAAGTGATGTTAAAAAAGAAATTAATAGAAAATTTACTAAAAAAATATCAAAATCTGAATTACCCAGTTCACAAACACAATATACTTCTAAAAGAGCTTATAATATTTTTCAAGCTGAACAAAAAATGGCAGATGCATTATTTGATAAATCAAAATATCCGGAAGATACTAATATTGTAACTCCTGGCCCTCCTTTTCCAATTGTTTATAATAAAGTAGATTATACAGATAAAAATCTTCCCATTGAATTTAATAGTTATCAACAATATGATAATATTTTAATAGATGATAACAAAAAAACTATACTACCAGAAAATTTATCTAAAAATAATGATTCACCTCCAAATGCAGGTGGATCTTATGGAATATCTTTAACAGGAGATGCAATTAATCCGAATGCATTTACACATAATAATATGACACCCTTTTTTGGTGGTGCTGTACGTCAAAATTTAGATGAATTTTCTACTCGTGGTATATTTGAAAACTTTACTGGAACTCAAGATAATTATCAAAAGAAACAAGAACAAGGATTATTATTCTCTCCTCAAAAAAATATGACAAATGTATATGGTACAGGAAGTTTAGATGGTTTTATGTTAGATCGATATTATGTTTCCAATATTAGATCAAATGAAACACCAATTGAAAGAGTATATGTTGGACCAGGCTTAAATCAAGGATATACATCAGAACCATCAGGTGGATTTCAACAAGCTGATTCGCAAGATTATGTTATGCCTAAAACAGTTGATGAAATTCGTGTTAAAACAAATCCTAAGATATCTTTTTATGGACGTGTTATATCTGGACAAAAAATTGCAAAGCCTGCAAAGATTGGTACATTATACAAAAATCGCCCAGATACATTTTATGTGCAAGAACCAGATAGATATTTTACAACGACTGGCAATGTTATTGCACCAGAACAACGTCCATGCATTGTTACTAAATATACAAATCGTAAAACAACGGAATTAAAAACAAGAAAGGGTCCTGCTGCTCCAACTCATGGCACTGTTGCGCAAGTACGATCTAAATACAGAGTATCACAAAAAATTAGTTATCAAAATGATGGTGATAGAAATAAGGGTTCTAGTGGAAAATGGTCAATTATGAACTTATTTGGATTAAATGGTAAAAATAATTCTGAAGAACAACAACAAATTCCAAATGATTATGGTAAAAAAGGTATTCGTATTAGAAATAATAATCGTATAGTAAATGATAATACACCTAATATTACTAGAAATTTTGCAAATGAAATTGAGAAAGGAGCACTTCGTCCTACTCAAAAATTAAAGAATCCTAAGAAAAACGAGCTCATTAAAAATAATCGTATTAATGGTAATTTTCAAGGTCGTCAAAAGACAAAAGTATATAATCCTAATGATGTTCCTAAAACAACTATTAAAGAAACTCAAATACACAATGATTATAGTAGTAATGTTCAAAATATGAATAGAGGTAATACAGTATATGATCCTAATGATGTTGCCCGTACAACAATTAAAGAGACCAATCTATATAACGATTACAGTAGTAATGTTCAAAATATGAACAGAGGTAATACAGTTTATGATCCAAATGATGTTGCCCGTACAACAATTAAAGAGACTAATTTATACAACGATTATAGTAGTAATGTTCAAAATCCTAATAGAGGCAATACAGTATATGATCCCAATGATGTTGCCCGTACAACAATTAAAGAGACCAATTTATATAATGATTATAGCAGCAATGTTCAAAACATGAACAGAGGTAATACAGTATATGATCCTAATGATGTTGCACGAACAACTATTAAAGAAACAAATATTCATAATTTACATAATGGTGTACTAACTTCTAGTAGTAAAAGAGGAGTTGTATATGATCCAAATAATAAACCAAGAACAACAAATAAGGAAACTCTTACCCTTAAGAGTAAAGGTGGTGCTAATATTAGTAGCACAGATAAGAAATCATATTATCGTAATAAGGATCCTGCCAAGAAAACAACAAAAGAAACTACATTATCAGCTGGTAAATTAGGTCCAGCAACTCAAGAAAAATATGGAGGACATACTATTAAAGAAGTACAAGTTCCAGATACATTAAGACAAAATAGTGTTTCATATGTTGGTATTCAAGATGGCCCTGAACTTGGTGCATATGAAGTAACCGAAGTAGATGCACCAAATACTAATCGTCAATTTACAGCGGATACAGAATATTTTGGTGGAGCCGGTAACGATGGAGTAAATATTAAACCTATATCTTATGAAGATGTTTATAATGCTGAAATTAAAGCTATTAGAGGTGTTATTGATGAAGGATATACACCAGGTGCAATGGGACCTAGTGAAACAGTCAGCTCAGATATGATTCATGTAACTACATCTAAAATGGGTGATATTCAAAATCAATATATTACAGAGCGAGGTGTACAATCTAATAAAGTATATAATTCCATACCACAATTAACAACTTTCAATATTACTCAAGAAAAAGAAATAGTACCTAATGAACCATTAGCTGATAGAATTAATCCAGAAATGGTAAAAGCATTCCAAGAAAATCCATATACTCAACCATTAAATAGTTGGGCATAAATATAAAATAAATATATGACTTTTATCACTTCTTTAATTTTATTATAAATAAAAAAATTTATTTATAAATAATAAAAAATATTTTATGTTTGTTAATTATATATGGCTTCTCAATTAGGTTCTATGCCACTATATATGTTAGAAAGCGCACCCGTTGTTAATTATGGATATTATGATGTACCAATAAATAACGAATTTTCAAATAAAGAATACCGTTCACCTCCAGTTGATGTTAATGAATACGATGTTAATCAAGTAATTAATGTAACTAATAATAATAATTCAGGTGAATATATTGTTGCACAAAATCCTGTCCGCCCCTCTCCATCATTATACATAGAATCAGACACAACAGCTGCTTATTATAATCCTCAAAATAATCCTAATCCTAAATTTTCATTAAAAAAAAAAGAAATGGATTATAAATATGAAAATTTTACAGGAAATAGTGCATTAGATAATTATAATTATTTAAACTCTCCAGCAGGAGGAGGTTATCAACCACCTAATCCACCAATGAATAGTTATACTCAATATTATGGTAATAATCCAGTAAATTCTAATTATTTAAATACTCAAACAATGCCAAATCCATCAGTTAATTCTTATCATTACAATAGTACGGGTATGAGACCAGTATCTGAACAAATGAGTCGACAACCAGTTCAAAATCATGATATTGGATATTTTAAATCAAATGCTAATAAAATAGAAAATAACGAATATATTAAGATAGAGGATCTTAAACCGTCTTATCCAAATTATCCAAATTATCCATTAAAAAAAAGATTATTACATAAATTAAAAGATAAAAATAAAGATAAAAAGATAATTAATAAAAAACAAAATAAAAAAGTATCACCTTGTCAAAGCCAATACAATGTAATATATATAATGTCTTTTATAATAATAATGTTTATTTTACAAAATATTTATATGTACTACAAATAGGGGGAACCTAGGTTCCCCCTACCCCCTCCTATTCCGAGAAAACCTAGGGTTCCCTACGATACTCTCCTATTCTATATATTTCACTTTAGTTCTCTTTGATCTATCATTTTTATAATTTATACAAAATTATAAAAAAATGCAAAATATAAAATATAAATATAAATAGAATATAGTTAATAAGAAAAATGAGCCTGCATTATCTATCAGAAATGAATAAGAAAACTAAGGAGGGGGCTAGCGGGGAAACTAGGTTCCCCGCTAAGTCATTATTTATTTTCCGTCGTGATTACCGTTTAATTGATAATTTAACATTAATAGAATGCTATAAAAAATCTGATACAGTCATTCCTATTTTTATATTCACGCCCGAACAAATTGAAAATAATCCTTATTTTTCAAGTAACGGTCTTCAATTCTTATTAGAATCATTACACGAATTAAACGAAGAATTAGAAAAATATAATTCGAAACTTCATTATTATTATGGAGATAATGTAGACATCCTTAAAAAAATATACAAAGATTTTCAATATACTGATATTTATTTCAATCAAGATTATACCGTTTATGCAAAAGAACGTGATGATAAAATAAAAGCTTATGCCACTGACAAAAATATTAATGTTCATTCAAACGAAGATTACCTTCTTCTTCCAATTAATTCATATTTAAAAGAAGATGGAACACCCTATGAAGTATATGGTCCATTTAAAAAGAATGCCCGTAAAATAAAAACTCCTAAACCATCCACTTTTAATTTTGAATCAAAGAATAGTAAATTTCATACAATAAAGACTACATTTAATCCAGATTCCCTTAAAAAATATTATGAAATAAATCCTAATATAGCTGTAAATGGTGGACGAAAAAATGCCTTAAAAATATTAAAAAATATAAGAAATTATTCATTTTATGCAAATGAAAGAAATGATTTAATAAAACCAACTACTATGTTATCCGCTTATATAAAATTTGGATGTGTTTCTATTCGTGAAGTATATACTGCAATATCAAGTATTTTTGGAATAGAACATGGATTAATTGACCAGTTATATTGGCGCGAATTTTATTATTATTTAGCTTATTATTTCCCCAAAGTTTTACATGGAAAAAGTCTAAAAGAAAAATATGATGGAATTAAATGGGAGAATAATAAAAAAAATATTGAAGCCTGGATGAAAGGAGAAACAGGATTTCCAGCAGTAGATGCAGGAATGCGCGAACTCAATGAAACAGGATATATGCATAATCGAGCACGATTAATTACAAGTGGAATACTAATCAAAATAATGAATGTTGATTGGAGAATAGGTGAAAAATATTTTGCTACTAAACTAATCGATTATGATCCAATTGTTAATAATGGAAATTGGCAATGGTCTTCTGGAAGTGGTGCTGATTCACAACCATATTTTAGAATTTTGAGTCCATGGAAACAAGCAAAAGATAATGATCCAGATTGTGAATATATAAAAAAGTGGATACCTGAATTAAAAGATGTTCCAAATAAAGATATCTTCAACTGGGATAAAACACATATTAAATATAAAAACATTAAATACCCGGGGCCAATGGTTAATTATGAAATAATGAGAAAAGATATTATGGAGGTTTATAAAAAGGGATTCGAATAGCGGGGAACCAAGGTTTCCCACTAGACCCCTCCTTTTCTAAAATTACTTAAAAGCAAATCTAATAAACTTAATATTATGGATGAATATCTTATATCTAATATAAAAAATGAACTTTTTTTATTAGATATTAAAAAAAAATTAGATAAAATAGAAAGAAAAATAGATAGTGCAATGTATTTTGTACTTTTTATATTTGGTTGTATAATTATTATTTATACACAATTTATTTTTGGAAGAAATATCTAGTATATACTTAGTATATATAATGGATGTTTTCTTACTTTTTCCAATCCATTTATTTTCAAATATAGATAATTTGAAAAATAAAAAAATATATTTAATTGAAGATCCTAGATTTTTTACAGATTTTAAGTATCACAAATTAAAATTAGCTTATCATCGAGCTACAATGAAAAATTATAATAATTTTCTGAAATTAAATAAAATAAATACCACCTATATTGAATTTCATGAAGCCCTTCAATTTTATAAAGAATTAAAAGCTAAGTCCATAACAACATATGATTTATGTGATAATGTTTTATCCTCCAAATTAAAGAAAAGTTTCCCATCAATAAATATACTTAATTCACTTAATTTTTTAGTTACTAAAGATTTAATAAAAGAAAATATAAATATATTTTATTCGAACTCAACTAAAAAATACAATCACGTAAACTTTTATAAATGGCAACGTATCAGACTTAATATATTAGTTGATAAAAATCAGAATCCAACTGGTGGAAAATGGTCTTTTGATGAAGATAATCGCAAAAAACTACCCCCAAATGAAAAAATTCCAGATAAACACTTAGCCCAGCTAAATAAAAACACATATGTAGAAGAAGCAATTAAATATGTTACGCTCCATTTCTCTAAAAACTACGGTAGCCTAGATAATTTCGTATATCCCATTGATCATGAAAGTTCTAAGAAAGCTCTCTTATATTTCTTAAAAAATAAATTTGAAAAGTTTGGAATCTATGAAGATGCGGTTTCACCAAAGGACCCTTTTTTATTTCATTCTGTTTTAAGCCCAATGATGAATATTGGATTATTAACAGATACAGAAGTAATTGAAGAAGCACAAAAATATGAACATAAAGTACCCATTAATTCATATGAAGGGTTTATTCGACAAATCATAGGATGGAGAAATTATGTATATTCAATATATTTACTTGAAGGTAAAACCCTACCAAAACAGAATTTTTTTAATCATAAGAATAAATTAAATGAAAAAATGATGTGGACAGGAACAACACAAATAGATCCAATTGATAATACAATACATAAAATAGTAAATTATTCATATGCACACCATATTGAAAGATTAATGTATTTAGGTAATTATCTTCTATTATGTCAAATAAATCCAAATGATGTATATAAGATATTTATGGAATGGACAATAGATGCATATGAATGGGTTATGATACCCAATGTATATGGAATGTCACAATTTGCAGATGGCGGAATGATGATGTCTCGTCCATATTTTTCATCTTCTAACTATATTTTAAAAATGAGTGATTATAAGAAAGGGTCATGGTGTAAAATATTAGACGCATTATATTATAATTTTATAAATACACACGAAGCTTATTTGGCCAAAAATTATGCAGCTTCTAGACAAGTTGCATTTTGGAAGAAAAAAACAGTAGAAGAAAAGAAAGAAATACTCAAAATTGCAAAAGAGTATCTAAAATAAAAAATTGACAGCTAAATTTTCTAAAAATCTTTTTCTTATTATAAAAGTATCAATTGATATTAAAAACATTAATTGATAAATTTCTCTTAGGTGCGTTAAAAACATTTAAGAGAAGAGTAATATAAAATGCCTATCTTCCTAAAAAAGGATAGGTATTTTATATTACTGGTCATGACTTATAATTTCAAAAAAATGTTCCAACTACTAGCTTCTAGGACCTTTAGTTAATAACATACATATAATAGCAATAGCCATTAAAAATAATAATATGAAAATGATAGATGTTATCATAATATATGGATATAACCTATCAAAAACATAAGACATGCTTGGTTCAATTAAATAAGTACTAATTTTCTTTTTAGTTTCTTCTTTTGAAATTTCAGTTATAAAAACATCTAAAATTTCATTAATAAAACCAGTTGTTAAGGTCATTTATGAACAAGTATAAAAAATTATATATTTTTTTACGCTATATATAATTAGTTTAAGGATAAAATAATATATAATATATAGATGAAACTAGATATCAATAAATTAGATTTTAAAAAAACAACAGATAATATCTATAAAGTCACGCATGATAATCAAGTTTTAAAATTCTGGAGCCCAGTAATGTTAGCACCATTTGGCATTGATAACGATTATAATAAATATGTTTTAAAGACAGAATTTAATAAAGAATCTGATAATTATATGGAACAGCTTCATTTTGAAAAAGTGCTTCAACACATTGAAAAATTAATTAAAAAAAAATTGGAAATAGATGATAATGAGTGGAAATCAATTATTAAATCAAGAGAAAAAAAAGAGCCGATTATTGAATATAGAATTAAAAACTTTAAGAATATTTTTCAAACTGAAATAGAATTTATGGATAAAGATAATAATTATCTAAAATCTGTTATTGAATTACCAAAAATGTCAAAAATAAAGGTTCAATTAGAAATAAATGGTTTGTGGGATTATAGAGATGAAAGTAAAGCAAAAAACAAAGTGGGACTAATTGTTTATGTAAATAAGATAATTGTTATGTAATGGTAATACATTGCGTTTTTAAAAAGAATATTTTTTATAATATAAAATTATTAATTATAATGGAGGAAATATTTAATAATCAATCATTAGACAATAATACTTTACTAAATTTAAAATTTAAATTTTCAATGTCCGAAAGATTCATTCATGCAAAAAATGAAGAAAATAAATATTTTCAATTTCAAACACCGTTTTTAAAGGTATTAAAACCAATATACGTAACGTATAATAAAAAAAAAAGTATTTCTAAGAAATATTTAATTTTAGAGACAACGCATGAAATTGATTTTAATAATGAAATAGATGACTTTATATATACTATTAATAAAATACATGAAGTTTCTCAAGAAAATATTAAGGAAAAATCACTTACATGGTTTAAAACAGAGTTTGATGATATTGGTTTAGATATGAAAGTAAAAAGACCAATTGACCAACAAAAAAATAGTGAATTTATTAAAATTTGTTTACCAAATAATAATACAGATTTAGAAGAAAAAGTATCAAAATTAAATAAAGGAGATTATATTTTATGCAACTTACAATTTAAAGGACTAAAAGTTTCGGCAGAATCTATTGTAGAAGAAGTTGAGTTAATTGATTTTGTTACACAACTTGATTTTGATGATTATCAAAAAGAAGAATATATTGATAATTTATTGACCGAAGATGTTGGTGATCTAAATATTCCAGATGGATATGAAAAATTAGTATTAAATAATAATACAACAGATGTTATTATTTATGAAGAAAAAAAAGATATAGAAGAAAAAAATCAAGAGCCAGAAGATATAAAAGAGCCAGAAGATATAAAAGAGACAGATGATACAGAAGATACAAAAGAGAAAATTCAAGAATCAGTTGAGAAAATTCAAGAATCAGTTGAGAAAATTCAAGAATCAGTTGAGAAAAATGAAGAACTAAAAGAGAAAAATGAAGAACCAGAAGAGATAAATGAAGAATTAGGAAACAATAAAATGGAGGAATTAAAAGAGAATAAAATAGAAGAAACAAATATAGAAATAGATGAAAATATAAAACATATAGAAATTAAAAAAGTAAATTCTAAAAAGACAACAGATTCTAAGAAAATAAATAAAAAATCTAACTATGTTAGAAAAATTGGGAAAAAATTAATTTTTACATAAATAAATTATTTATTTTATTAATATTTGTTATTATGGTAATTTTTTTTTATTTGTAATAAATATAATAATGGCAAATACATCAGACTCAAATAATATTTTAAAAACAATTTTAATAATAATTGTTGTTGTTGCAATCGCGTATATCATTTATTATTTATATACACAAAATTCGATGAATAAAGGATACAATTTAGAAAATTATGCTGATAATGATGAACAAAGTGACGACGGTAATGATAATAAACCCATGAAAGAACATTTTTCTCATCATAGACGGGAGAACAATTCTCATACTGAAAAATTTACTAACCATGCTATGCACCACGAAGCTGAACCTAAATACGAAGATTTCCAATCCCAAGTCCCACCTAATTTAGCAGAAATGAATGGCTTACAACAATTTCCTAAAGATCAATTAACTGCAGATGAATTATTACCTAAAGATAATTCTAGTTTATGGGCTCAAGTTAACCCATCTGGTGAAGGATCATTAAAAGACAGAAACTTCTTACAATCTGGTTACCATATTGGTATTAACACTGTTGGTCAAACTCTTCGTAACGCAAACTTACAATTACGATCTGAACCACCATGCCCACAAGTCAGAGTATCCCCATGGATTCAAAGTACTATTGAGCCTGATCTTGGTCGCAAACCATTCGAAATTGGTGGTTGCGCATAAGGGAACCTAGGTTCCCTTATAAACCCTCCTATTCCATCAATTATTAAATTTTAGCCCCCCTTAAATCTTGTTAAAAATATCAATAATTTTTATTAAATAAATAAAAATTATAAGAATCGTTCTATCTTAACTAAATATCTTTTTTCTAATTTCTATTTAATAAATAAAAATTAGATGAAACAAATATTCATAAGAATAAATTTATATGAATCAAATATTCATAAACTAAAAGGAGGGTTTATAAGGGTGCGCGAAGCCAGTAGGTTCCCTTACTTAACGAACCCAGTGTCCCTCTTTGATTTCACCA
>Ga0209188_1000825_pt1 | contig 27656 bp, 32 predicted proteins | sample C_130625_EF_Meta_FD_187307 | JGI IMG/M metagenome (GOLD analysis project Ga0209188, IMG submission 187307) | Freshwater microbial communities from Lake Croche, Canada to study carbon cycling - C_130625_EF_MetaG (SPAdes) (version 2) | ecosystem: Environmental > Aquatic > Freshwater > Lake... | reverse complement strand
GTCAGGGTGGAGTTGCAACTGATTTACTAAAAAAAATTCCTATGATTTCAGTGGATATTGATGGCAATGTTCAATTATCAGGAACTTCTAGTATTAGGTTTTTAATTAACGGGAAACCTAGTATTGCTTATGGTTCTAATCTTAATGAAGTTTTACAATCAATCCCTGCAAGCGAAATCAAAACAGTTGAGGTGATAACTAATCCTGGAGCAAAATACGATGCTGAAGGTTTAGGTGGTATAATAAACATCGTTTTAAAGCAAAATAGAACGAAAGGGTACAATGGAAATATTAATACTAGTGTTGGTACGCTACTTGAAAATGGATCCATTAATGTAGCTGCTCGTAATAATAATTTCGGTGCAAGTCTATTTTTGTCCACAAACTCAAGACTTTTAGCAACGACTCCAATGTCAATGTATAGAAGTTCAGTTGACTCATTAAATAAAGTCTATAACTATATTCAACAAGATGGAAGTAGTGAAGTAAAAAGACAGGGCACTCATTCAGGATTGAACTTTGATTGGACTTATTTGAAAAAGAACTTTTTTACAGCTTCCTTTGGTTTAAATAATTTCGGAACGGATGCATCAGGAGCTAATAGTCAAATATTATCTACACAACCATTCGGGGGCTCAATTGTTCAAAAGTCAATTTTCCGTACTATAACTTCTAATTCATTTTCTGAAAATGGAAACTATAATTATAGCTTTGGTTATAAAAGAACTTTTGATAAAGAAGATAGGGAGTTTGAGATTTCATATGATGCAGGTTCATCTAAGTTTAATATTAATACCGCTTCTTTGCAGTATCTTATGCCAATAGAACTCTTCAATTTTGGAAGTGCCAATTTAAATAATACACAAGAAAAAGAAACTGAACTAAAAATTGATTACGCAGAACCCATTACTGAAAAGGTGAAATTAAATCTTGGAACTAAATTTGTTGGGCTAGGGATAAATAGTATTACAAATGTATTTTCCCAATCTAGTACACAAGCCTTAAAACAAAATAATAGCCTGTCAAATACTTTAAATTATAATCAACATGTAATGGCTTTTTATTCAGAGATAGAATTTCCAATAGAAAAGATTGTAGATGTTAAAATTGGCGGACGATGGGAACAAACTAAACTTGAAGCTATATTCTCAAATTCAAATCAACCAGTTAACCCAAACTATTCCAATTTTGTTCCATCCATATTTTTCAAGCGAAATATAGGGGATGATAATAGTATTAAATTAAGCTATTCAAGAAGAATTAATCGTCCTGGTACAGAAGAACTGAACCCGTACATTAATACAACTGATCCAAAAAATATGACACAAGGTAACCCATATTTACTTCCTGAATTAGGTGAACTTATTGAGCTTACTTACAATCAAAAGGTAGATAACTTAGGTTCTTTTATGGTTGCTATTTTTCAAAGAAACTCTAATCAAGACATACAACCTTATGTAGTTTATTATCCAAGTTTGAAAGTTGGAGATAGTTTATATTATAATGTCAATTTAAGTAAAAGTCAAAATATAGGACTAGAGAAAAATACTGGAGTGAATTTATTTGGTGACATAAAACTGTCAAATTCTTTGAGTATTAGATCTAATTTATCATATTACTATCGTAAAATTTATAACAGTATTGACCCCAATTATAATGCTACAAGCCAGAATTATAGGATTAATGTTAATTTGACTTATGAATTTTCTAAAAATTTAGTTAGTGAATTTTTTGGAAACTTTAATTCAGCTAGAAATGAGGTTCAGGGTAAATATCCAGCGAACACCTCTTACAGTTTAGCAGTTCGTAAAAAATTCTGGAACGGTAATGGAAGTCTTGGTGTTGTAACAAATAATCCATTCGCAGAATATGTAAAACAACAAACTTTAATTAGTGGGCCAAACTTTAATTCAAACACGATTAGATATGTTCCCTCAAGGTCATTCGGTATTAGCTTTAATTGGCGATTTGGAAAGTTAGCATTTAAAAAAGAAAATAAAGTAGAAAGTAATATTGATGAAAATGGAAATTAATTGATGCCATAGTATCGAATATTTTTAATGAGTTATAATTTACCAAAACTGAAATCAACCTCAATTATTTATTTGCAAGGGCTATTTTCTGTCAGGTTTAGTTTAACTACACTTTCTAATTGGAATTCCTCCCCAAATTGAATTAGAAGGTACTACATCGCCTTTCATTACTAAGGAAAGTGAGTTAATAGTCGTATTAAAGCCAATCGTAGAATCGTATAAAATTATCGTACCAGCACCAACAGTAACATTTGCGCCAATAGTAACTGGACCCATTTTCATAACCCTATCTTCAAAAAGATGGGTTTGTGGACCTGAATCAAAATTTAAGTTTGCATAATCTCCAATCGTTACTAAATCAAATTCTGTAAAGTCAGTTGTTTGCAAATACACTTTTTTACCAATTTTGACACCAAGTAGTCTTAGAAAAAAAGGTAGAAAAACGGTGCCTTGTAAAAAATCCAAAAAATAAGCTACAGCAACACTTTCGTATAATGATGTAATTGCCTCAGTTAACCAAACTTGAATCGTCCACATGGGGAATTCAGCTTTTTTATACTTACCGACAATTAACCATTTTAATAAAAAAGTAATTAAGAATGCTGGTAATGCTACCATTAAAAAATAATAAAATGGGAAAAGTAATAACGCAATAACACTATTATTTTTAGTAATTAAATCATGCGCATATGCAATAAAGATGATACTTAAACATAGTATTAAGGATTGAGGAATTAAAATTCTAATGAACTCAATAGTACTTCTGGCTAAAATTCTTAATTTATTTGGTTTAAATGTGAGCCAGTCAGGATAATTTGCATTTATTTGTCTTTTAGGTAATTCAATCGCAGGAGATCCAAACCAATCTGTTTCAAGTTGGTCTAGTTTACTTTGAGAAGGCGCAATTGATAAAACGCCTATTAATTTATTGTTGCCTAAATTCAACCCTTGGGGAACTACAGCACTGTTCCCAATAAATATTTTATCCCCTATGATTGTCTTCATTAAAATTAACTCTTGATTTCGAATATCTGTTTCACCAATTACAGCAACATCCGCTATAAAGGATTCATTCCCAATTTCCAATAGATGATGTGAAACATTTGAAGCATTTGAAATTTCTGTGTTTTTGCCAACTTTTGCACCCAATAAACGATAAATTTTATTTATATAAACAGTTGCAAAAATTGGTTTTATTACTAATAATAATAATGAAAATAATTGATCACTAAACCATTTATTTATATAGGTGTTACTATAAATTGAATAGGTTCCTTCTTTGATTTTTCTATTAAATAATCTTGTTAAAAGGACTACTTCTAAAATAAATAAAACTATATAAATTAGAGAAAATATTGGTGTTGAAAATAAATAATAAAAAGAATACCAATCTGCATTTTCATCCAAATAATGCAACCCTATGATTGTTGGCATTAATGGGAGTACTATAATAATTGGCAGTAATAAGATTAAAAAAAGAAACTTGTAATTATATAAATTATTAAATGAATTTTTATTAATAGATAACTTGCTTTGTTCTATTTCTTTATAATTAGCTGGACTACCTTCCCATATTTCTTGCTGACTAATAATTATACCGTTGCTTAACGCTGACAAATCTTTTAAGGTACCATTCTTTTTAATTATACATCCTCCATTTACGACTGAACTTGTACCAATATATCCATTGTCTTCAATAATTATTGACCTAAGCTTTAGTTGACCTTTCTCGACATAAGCGTTGTTTAAAATTACATTACCACTAATTGTCACATTTTCACCAATTTCAATTAAGTCCCCAACTCCAAACTCAAATTTATTTAGCTGCGCATTGGCTGAAACTTTACATCCAATAGACCTAAGGTAATAATTGTACAATGGTGAATTACTCAAGGTATCTGAGGGGGTAATTGAAACTAATGTTTTATAAAACCACCATTTAAAATATACATATCCCCATAATGGATAGTCTCCCGCTACAAACTTTCCAATAAAAACCTTCTTTATTAATATGATCATTAACAATATTAATATAGGTGTAATCATGAAGGATGTGATAGCACTTAGAATGGGATAAGCAAACCCATCTACTTCATTTGCTACAATATAATAACTTAAATAAGGTATAAATATTTGAGCGGCAACCAATCCAAAAATTATAAACAATCCCATTAGTTGAAATAAACCACACAAATAATAACTCAGATTATTAGGTTTTTCAAATTTTAGTGATTCAACATGCTCAGTATTATTACTTTTTTCCTTCCATAAATTAATAATTGACTCAATTTTTCTTTTTTGATAAATGTCTAATATAGAAACATCATTGATGCCAATTTTATTTCTTGATTCAGAAACAAAAATTGCCGCAAGCATGGAATGCCCCCCTAAATCATCAAAAAAGTCAGCGTTTATATTTATTTCTTGACCTGGAAATAAATCAATCAACACTTCTAAAACTTTTTGAGTAATTGAATCAGTACTAAATTTTTCATCAATTTTTGATTTAATACTGTTACTTTGAAAATCAGGCAAATTTTTTCTATCTATTTTTCCACTAGCTAATCTTTTAAAATTATCAACTTTAATGAATTGGCTAGGCAACATATATACTGGAAGGATATCTAGAACTTTACTTTTCAAAATGGCTGTAATATCTTCACTTTGATTTGTCTGATAGAAGGCTACTAATTGATCTATGCCCAAAACTTGTTTTTTGATAACAACTGCATTTAATACATGATCAATAGAATTTATTACTGACTCTATTTCACCTAATTCAACTCTATAACCCCTAATTTTAACTTGATCATCTTTTCTACCTAAAACAACAACTTTACCTTCCTCATTTATAAAACCAAGATCACCAGTTAGGTAAATTTTATCTCCATACATCTGATCTAAGGAAATAGGCTTGTTAATAAATGATTTAGTTGTTAATGCTTGGTTTTTAAAATAGCCTTCGCTTACCCCAATTCCAGACACGACCAACTCTCCTATTACTCCCAATTCAACGGGAATATGTTGATCATCAATAATGGCTATAGAATAATTAGGCAAGGGCAAACCTACATTCACTAAATCATACAATTTAAGTTGGCCAATGGTAGCGGTAACAGTCGTTTCAGTAGGGCCATAAGAATTGAAAAACTGAATATTATCTTTTGCCCACTTCCTTATCACATTTTCATTACAAGCTTCCCCACCCGAGTTTATTAACCTCAATGAGGGAACATTGTTTTCTATAAATCCCAATAAGCTAGGTACTGCATGTAAGACTGTAATATTTTTATCTTTTATGAAATATTCTAATTTGTCGAATGATTTAGATATTATGTTATCTGCAATAATGAGTGTGGCTCCAACTAAAAAACTAATCCAAACTTCCTCAAACCACATATCAAAAGATATTGAGAATCCTTGATATACAATATCATGACAAGTAATATTCAGCATTTGATTTTCAGATTCTATAAAGTGAGCGATCTGATAATGCTTAATTGGGATTCCCTTTGGTTTTCCAGTACTACCTGATGTGAAAATAATGTGAGAAATACCATCAACATCTGAAAAATCAATTGGGCGATTACTTAATTCCTCATATTCATCCAAAGAAATAGAGGTGATTGAGTTATCAATTTTTAAATGTGAAACACAGAAAGCTGCATTTGCTTCCTTTAAAATAACTGCGACTCTCTCTATTGGCGTTTCAACATCAAATGGTATATAAGTAGCCCCAGCTTTAAGTATTCCTAAATGGACAATAAATAAGTCAAACCCTCTAGGTAGAAATAGCCCTATAACAGCCCCTTTTCCGATATGTAAATTATGTAATGTTCTAGCAAACGCATTACTTCTTTGATCTAATTCTAAATAAGTAATTACCTCATTCTTAAAAGACAAAGCAATACTATTTGGAAATTTTGCTACACTATTGTTGAAAATATGAATTAAACTCTTTTTTTGAAGAATTTGATGATTTTCAAGCCCTATGATTATACTGCTATTAGCACTCTGCATTAAAATTTGATAAAAAATGAAATGTTTGTATAAATTGTAGTCTTTAAAAACCTTTCTGAATAAGGAGTAGAATCAATTGTACTTATTTTACCTCCATTGTTTACTACTGAAATAGTATTTACAGCGTTCATTGGATTTACAAAAGTTGGCGTAAAGCTAAAACCGTATTTATTATTTTCAAAAGTAATTGGTGCAGTTAATTCAAAATCCATCATACGAAATCCAGGATTTACAACAGATGTAGATGTGATGTTTTGTAAAGTAGCAATTTGACTTTTGTTACCTCTTCTTTGTGAATTCTGGGTAACAGCGCCTTCATAAAATCCTAAGGTACTAAAATTCAAATCAGCAAATGGAGTAAAAGTCCATGTAAAATCTCCATTCTTCCATTTAATCTCTTTCTCTAATTCTAAATTCAAATAAATATCTGATTTACGACTAAATAACATATCCGCTTCCGTAGAAAGCTTAAAAATAGTAAAATCATAACTTGCACCAGCACCCAATGATCCAGAAATATCACTATTTACTGAAACTCTTTGATTTGAATTAAAATACTTGGTAGCATACAATCCACCTGAAAAATTATCTGTAAAGTCGTGCTCATAGGAGGCATTTAATTCCAAAAAATCAAATCGATGGTTTTTATTTTGAAGTGAATAATAAATATTTGCATCAAAACGTAAACCATTGCCATTTTTCAATTCTAGCGTAGTAACAGAATAGGGCATTTTTAAAGAGTCGCTTCTCCCATTAAATAAATAATTACTCAAATAACCTGAACTTACTATAAAATGAAAATTTTTTAAAGAATCATCCTTATTTGCTTCTTGAGCAAATAAGGATGACCCGAAAAAAAACATTGTGCAAAAAAGGAATATTTTTCTCATAAATAGTTTAACCAAATCTATACTGATTTCTCCTATTTTTAACTCTTCGTATTAAGGTTTTCATGAATTCACGGTCAAGTCTTAATACTTTATTTGCTTTATCATCAGACTTGAAAACATTTGTAAGTTTTTTGAAGTAGCTCTTTCTTAAATTGAATACATCTTCTTCAAATTTAATTTCATTGTTAGTTCTATTTGTTCTTAAATCTTTAAATGACTTTACGAATTCATTATATACAGGCCAAAAAGCTTCAGCTTCAATCGAAGTCATTGCTAGACTGTCAGTTAAATACTTAATTTTCAGATTTTGAACCATCTGTCTTTTATTAACATTTGAATATGTTTTAAAAGACCTAAATTTTGAATCCATTCTTCTTACATTACCCTGTTGAGCATTTGCAAAAGATGCGATGAATAGAAATGATAGAATTATTACATTTTTCATGGTATAAATGATTTTGAATAGTAAGATTGTTTTAATTTAAAAAGGTTTAATTGAATTAAATAAATATTATTAATCGATTATTGCCTCACTCAATAAAACCCAATCTTAGTAGGGATTTCAAGATTAAATGGTTAATTTCTCACGCTTAGGGTTATTTCAAATGCTCTTTAATAAACTCCTTACAATACAGTTTTATGATATCTCTTACTTTTGAAAATTCAAACATAATTTCATTTTCAGTCCCTATACTTTTTGAAGGATCAGGAAAATTATGGTGAAATTTCTGAGCTTTACTTGGAAAATAAGGACATCTCTCTTTTGCATTATCACAAACAGTTATAACATAGTCAAAATCAGTTCCTTGATATTCCAAAACATTATTAGATGTATGAGTTGAAATGTCAATTCCATCTTCTTTCATAGTTGCAATTGCTTTCGGGTTTACCCCATGTGTTTCAACACCCGCGCTGTAAACTTCTACATTATCTCCTCCAAAATGTTGTAAATAACCATGTGCAATTTGACTACGGCAGGAATTACCTGTGCAAAGGACTAATATTTTCTTTTTCATAATTGGGAAATTAAACAACAGCATGAGCCTGGTTTACAAGCATTTTCTACTAAGGCTTTTCAGTATATAAGTAATATTAAAATACTAGTTGATCCACTTTTTAACTGATGGATTTCTGATTGACTTAAATATTTAACTAAAATATCATCAGGTATAATAATTGGTTTTCATTTTTAAATAGAGAAAAAAGCTAAATAAACTTAATTAAGCAGTAAATTTAATTCTTTTGATAAAGATAACTTAACTTTATGTTATGAAAAAGTTATTGACTTTTTTATTGTTACTTTCTTACACCTTATCAAGCATTGGCGCAACAATAAGTACACACTATTGCAATGGCAAAGTGATGAAATGTAAATGTGCTAAAACAAAAAAAAGTAATAAAATTGATCGTTGTTGTAAAAATACAAAAACCTTTATTAAGTCGAAGCTTGAACTAACTACATTAACTTCAACTGAGATAAAAAAACAAATATTAATTGATAGTACCTTATTTAAAGCATTTATTAATGTAAATTATTATTCATTAATAATCATAAAATCACAAACAAAATACGATTTTAATAGTTCAAGCAGTCCACCTATTTACAAGTTTATTTGTAGTTACAGAGTTTGATTTTATTTACTCCTTACTTGAGATCAACTTCTCTTTGCCAAGATTTGGCTTAGTGATTATTGTATATGTTTATTACTTTAATTGTTAATCAATTCATTTTATGAAAAACTTATTATTATTATTTTTGACTTTTTTTGTTACGGTTGTTTGTTTTGGACAAAATAGGTCAACCCTTAAAGTCGCAGGAAATTGTAGCATGTGTAAAAAAAATATTGAAACTGCAGCAAAAATTGCAGGTGCAATAAATGCGTATTGGGATAAAAACACCAAAGTATTGAAATTTACTTTTGATGAAACTAAAACTTCTCCGGAAAAGTTAGAACTTGCAATTGCAAATGCAGGTTATGACACTGAGCATCAAACTGCCACTAATGAAGCATATAGCAAATTAGATGAGTGTTGCCAATACAAAAAAAAGAAAAAATCTTGACTATCTATTTTTTAATTATTACTTATGCATTTAATGGGTAATATTTTAATACATATTATATGAAACTTAAACTATTTCTTGTTGCCTGTTCTTTTATTATTGCAATTGGTAGCTATGCACAAATAAAATCAGCCGAAATAATAGCTAGTGGTTTAACTTGTTCAATGTGTTCTAAAGCTATTTTTAAAGCGCTTGGACAATTAGATTTTGTGGATACCATTAGTGTGAATATTAAAACTTCCGTATATCAATTAAGATTTAAAAATGATAAGTTGGCAAGTATTGAAAAAATTAGAGATGCAGTTTATGATGCTGGTTTCTCTATTGCTAAATTTTCTATCATTGCAAATTGGAAAGACCAAACGGCCATTAAAGACCTTGTATTTAATGATTGTGGCTATCAATTTAAATGGCAAATAAAGACTAATAAAACATTGTCAAATAATCAAAAAGTGTATATCACTAATAAAAATATACAACCAATTAATGGTGTATATTTTTTAAATTATTAACAATGATGATAAAATCATACAGATTAGTTGCCCTTTTCTTTTTTTCTTTTATAATCATAGCTAAAAATTCAAAGGCGCAAGAATTATTTGTTATAAGTGAACCTGCAAGTATCATGCCTACAAGGTCTGTAATGATAAAACAATCTTATCAGCAGTTGGGAGGTAAGATGAACAGTTCATTGTATAACACACAGTTGGAATTTAGTTTCAAGAAAAATTGGATGATGCACATTGGTACTAATTTTACAGCCTCAGAAATTTATCTACAAAATAGATTGTATTCTTTAGATGATATACACTCTCATACAAGACTAGCATTTTTCCTAAAAGCTATTAATTCCCCCTTTCAACCAAATACCGATGCTATTATGATAGACGGACAAGAGAAATTATGGAATGCTGGATTCATAGCTACTAGGTTAGATTATAAATGGGCAAGTTCATTTAGTGCTGGATGTTTGCATAGGTTAACAGCCAATTCAAAATATGCAAAAAACGGTATAGAATATATTTGGTCAAATGGTTGGTTATTATATCCAAAAAACTATATAAATTATAAACAAACTAATATTAATTTTTATGTTGAATGTATTGGACAGCAACTAATCAATGATAAGACCCATTACCTAGATATTGCTCCAGCTGTTCAATTCATTTTTAATAGTCAAGCCAAGTTTAATCTTGGCTATAAATGGCCAATAACTGATAATTCAAATCGATTGAATAACAAAAGCCTTTACATTAGTTTTGACTATCTATTCTTCAATGCTCTGCCAAAAAATTATAAATCGAAAAAAATTAATCATTAAAATATTTTGACAAAAACCATTTAATGAAATTAAACAAATAATTATTTACAAGAAAAGTGGGTAAGTAAAAAAGTAAGTCATTACAGCCTGTTTTTTAATGCCCAAGCAGTAGGCAATCTTTAACTAAGGCATTGTTTTAATATGCATAATTCTTTTAAATCTTTTCGTTAAAAAAAATTGTAACCTCACGCAATAAAACCCAATGATAGTAATGGTTTCAGAATAAATAGATGTTTTCCTCACACAACAAAGGACCCACGATTTAACGTAAGTCCTTGATTTTTATGTAGCCAGCATGGAACTACATGCTAACCAAATGTGGAGGGATTTGAGGGAATTCTACAAATTAATCAAAGTCTTAACTAAAATTCTAAAGTATAATAGGTAAAGTAATAGCTTTACAAATTATTTGTTTATGTAAGTCAATAGCTTTACTTTTACATATTATTAGTCAAGTTAAAGATTTACTTTATGAGAAACAATAAACTTCAATTCCAACAGCTAAATGAAAAATTGGCCCAATTAACAGTTTTACAGCATGTTATTATGCCACCTATTGGATGGATTAAAGCAATTCGTAATGGCATAGGAATGTCTATGGAACAATTAGGTAATAAACTCTCTATTACCAAGCAAGGGGTTATGGATATTGAGAAACGGGAAAAGGAAGGGGCTATCACAATTAAGTCAATGAAAGAAATTGCAAAGGCTATGGATATGCAATTTGTTTATGGGTTTGTGCCTAATGCAGGTAGTTTAGAACAAATGATAGAAACACGGGCTTTAGAAATTGCCACAAAAATTGTAGAACGAACTTCCACTACGATGAAATTAGAAGATCAAGCAAATTCAAGAAAACGTATTGAAAATGCTATAAAAGAAAGATCATTAGAAATTATTAATAAAACACCTAAAATTTTATGGGACTAGATTTAATATACAATGATGGCCAAACTCCGCTTGATGAAGACGAGAAAGAAGGTCTTTTAATCCAGTCTATTGCTACAAGAGGCGAATTGGATGAATTTGAACAACAAAATATTGAAGATGCTATACAGTGGAGTTTAACTAGAAGATTCAAATCTGAAAAAATATTATCTGAATCTTTTATACTGGAGCTTCATAAAAGAATGTACAGAAACGTTTGGAGATGGGCAGGTGAATACCGAAAAACAAATAAAAATATTGGGGTTGACAAATTAGAAATACCGGTAGCATTAAGATCATTAATTAATGACGCTGCATATTGGTTTGGACATAATGTATATGAGCCAGCGGAATTTGCAATAAGATTCAAACACAGATTAGTTAGCATACATTGCTTCCCAAATGGTAACGGACGTCATAGTCGAATGATGGCTGATATTATTGTTGAAAAGATTTTCCAGCAACCTGTTTTCTCCTGGGGTAGTAGTACCCTACCTGATGAAAAAGACTCGCGTGAAAAATATCTGTTAGCTTTAAGGAAAGCCGATAAGGGCGACTTCGACTTACTATTGAAATTTGCAAAAGCCTAACATCAAAAAAAGCCCTTCTATGACCTGCATGATTTAACCATAACCATTCCATAGATTCAACTTTAATGGACACAATACCAAAATATTGTTCCCCTACTTCACTCTCTGCTAAAGTAAAATTTTCTTGCTCAATCTTTTCTGACAATCCACTTGTGGGTATTAATGAGAGACTAGATGGACTTGCTTCAGTTAAATAACATCGTCTACTAGACAAAGTTGTTTTTTGCCATGCTTCGGAAACAATTGCATCTTTACAATGTAAAATTGCCATTCCTTTTACTCTGATTTGCACACGAGTTGTTGCATCATAAAATAAAACACTGATGGAATCATTATTTTGTAATTCCTTCCATTTATTACTTCTTGTATCAGTATGAAAACGCAATTCCTTTGACAAAGGGAGCGCCTTTCTAAGCACAATTGTACGTATGCTCACTTCACCATTGTTCAAGGTTGCCACACATGGTGTATGGAAAGGATTTCTACTTTTTATAGCTCCATTAACTAATTGTATCCAACAATCTTTTTCCAGTTCATCTAAACTATAATCAATACTATTAATCGTTACTTTGTTCTTCATTTGATATAAATTAATTTCTTTGTCCATAATGTTTTTAAGTTAGTCATCTTGTGATGGATTTTACTACTTTTTAAAAAATTAAAAAATAGATGATAATTTTACCTACATGAAAACTAAAATATGCGCTTTATGTAAAATTGAAACAAATATACTTTACAGGATACAATTGACTAAAGGCAAGGAATGGATTTTTGTTTGTGCCGACTGTTGTAATAAAGCTAAAATAGAACCAAATTACAGATACGGCGGCACATGGAAAGGATATCGTCATTAAAATTAAATAGAAATTAAAATTGATTTCTTTTCCAGTTCACATTAACCTGAGAACCCTCTGCCATAATGATAGAACTTGGTAGTTGATTGTTGAGGTTAGAAAATGCATCCCCATACATCATTCCAAAATCACAATCTATACTGTTATTCAAAATTTTGTGAGTCAACCACTTTGGGTGATGAATCCTATACTCCTGTGAGTTGTTGCAAGATAGCTTCGTAAATCCAAAATAACGTTCAAAAATAAACTCCTCCATACTAGATGGCTCTATTTTATGTTTGTTAATTTCTGAATGAACTGAAATGGAATTCCATTTATCTTTCATTTTCCACTCATATTTGATATTTTTATGTGGTCCAATATCGATCGTACTTTTAGTTGGAATAGATATATAGTGTTCTTTGTACAATTTATTTGCTAATTGTGCAACAATTTTAAATGGCACCGTTTCATTTATGAATACAACCCCTTTTTTTATTTTCTTACCTTCTATTTTGCGCACATAAAATCTCAAATTAATCTCTTCGAATGAACCAAAGAATGGGATCGGTAGCCCAAACAAACTTGTTTTCTTGAACATAAATCCCACAAGGCTTACGTAAGTTTTATACTTGTAATAATCTAATTCCACACCCTTGGGTAAGTATGGTTTTAAAATGGAGGGATTCACCTCATAGTTAACCATAATTAGATTTTCCCAATTGGCTTTTAAGAAAGTATTAACCATACCTTAAAAACAACGTTGGACTACAATTGTTCAATTGATAGTAGAAGATGAAACAAAGAGTGAAAATAATTATTTATACCCTTTGTACTTGTTGAGCGCAAGTACAAAACCCACTCCAAATAGAACAGTAATGACAGCAGCAAAATAAGGTATGATATCAGTCATATTAGTCTTTATTTATAAGTTTTAAATAGATAGCGAAACCCATAATAGATGGAACCCATATACCAATAAAAATACCGGCTTGCTTATCTCCACTAAACCATAAAATCTCCGAAAAAATTAAAGACAAAAAAGCTGCAGTAAACATTAAAAAGTCGGTAGGTGTAAATTTCTTAAACATGCATGAAATTATTTGTTGCTGAATATAGGCCTAATTTTTCAAATTTCATCATTTTCATAGGTTACATTTCATTTAACCTAACAATCCATATTGCGATTTTGAATTTTTAGACTTTTGTGTCCCAATCGATTTTAGGTATTTTGTTTAGTTAATAATTAATTTTATTAGAAAAATATTAATCAAAAATATTATTTAATGTTAAATATTCTTTAGCGTAAAACATTCTAAACCATTATTATGTTACCATAATAAATAAATTAATAATTTATGAAAATGCAATTCTTATTGACATTGCTTATTGGAGGTATTATCTCTGCATCAGCACAAAAAACAATTGTAAATGTGGCTATTAGCTCTAAAGCACACACTACATTAGTGGCTGCTGTAAAAGCGGCTGGCTTGGTTGAGACTTTGCAAAGTGCAGGTCCTTTCACAGTATTTGCACCAACTAATGAAGCATTTGCTAAGTTACCTAAAGGAACAGTTGAAAATCTTTTAAAGCCAGAGAACAGAGCAAGCTTAACTAAGATTTTAACTTACCACGTTGTAGCTGGTAATTTAGATGCGGCGGCAGTTTTAAAGGCGATTAAAGGCGGTAATGGAAAAGTTACTTTAAAAACAATAAGCGGTGGATCATTGACTGCTTTTTTGAAAAATGGTAAGGTTATTTTAACAGACGAAAAAGGTGGAACTGCCACAGTTACTGCAACAGATTTAAAAGCAGAAAACGGTTTAGTACACGTAATTGATGCCGTTATGATGCCTATATAATTTTGAGTTCAGATTTTTGGTTGGGGTTCTTAGCAATAAGGGCCCCTTTTTTATTTCAAAAAAATAATTGAATAGATAAATACAATGCTTTAAAATTTTAATTAACTTTCTAATGGCTGTTTAATAGTAGGTCGATTAATTTAAGTGAAATAATATGAATAAATTATTACAGAATTCAGGTAACTATTTTGATCTACTTTTCAATACTAAAAATGTTCGTAAAGTAGAATTATTAATTCTTCGAGTAGCTGTATTTGCCTTTCTTTTTCATTTATGTATTATTTTTTTAGGGAATAACTTTTTGTATTTTAAAAATCTTCAACACAGTTATTTAAAGGCAATTTATACCCCGTTTAGTTTTATTTTATTTTATGAAGTATTTTTACTAGTTATAATCATTCCTAAATCAATATCTGAATTTATTGGTAAACAGTTTGAAGTCATTACCTTAATTACTTTAAGGGGCTTTTTTCATGAAATAGCTGATCTTGATTTAAAACATTTTGTTAATATAAACAATCCAGAGTTTATAAGCTTGCTGTATGATTTATTAGCATCCTTGATTATGCTAAGCCTTACTATTTTATATTACAAAATTTATCAAAATAATCATAAATCAGAAGTTGTGAATGAACTCAACAACTTTATTAATATTAAAAAACTTGTATCGTTAAGTATGATAATGATATTGCTAATATTGAGTATAAGTAGTTTTAGTATATGGTGTATTGATATGTTAGAAGCTTTAAAATTAAAACAAAATTATCCTAATCCGAATACGGTATTTTATGCAGATTTTTTTTCGATTATGATTTTTGTTGATGTACTACTTCTGATTATATCTTTTATTTATCATTTTTCCTTTTTTACTATTTTTAGAAATGCTAGCTTTATAATTACCACCATTTTAATTAGAATCTCATTAACAATAGCAAAGCCAATGAATTATATTATTATATTAATTGGCTTTTTATTTGCAATCGTATCATTTTATTTATACAGCTTGCGAAATTCAAAAACTAAATTACCCTCTTAATAAATAAAGTTTGATGCTTCCTAATTTAAAAGGGGGGCAAAAAAGTAATGACTTTAAAAATTGTAAAAACTTTAAAAATAAATACTGTAATTAATAAAAATAACAATTATGGAAAGAAAAGATTTTATAGAAAAAGTAGGATTAGGAACGGCAAGCTTAATCCTATTGGGATGCATGCAGGCCTGCTCAAAAGCAGAGACAGCAATTGCTGCAATGAGTAATAATAACGGTTCCACAACACCTAAGACAGTGGATTTTACCATCAATATCGCAATAGCGCCTTACACTGCGTTAAATACGCCAGGAGGCTATTTTGTTGATAGTGTAAACAGTATCATTATTGCAAGAACACTCATGAATGAATTCATTGCGGTAAGTTCGGTATGTACACACGCAAGTGTAACTGTTGAATACCAGGGTGCTAACAACCGCTTTTTCTGTTCTGGTCATGGTTCTACATTCAACAATACGGGTGCCGTAACAAATGGTCCAGCTGCTCAAGCTTTAAAACAATATAAAACTGCAATTACAGGCAATAACCTAAGGGTATATGCTTAAATAAATTCTATCTTATCTACAGCAGTTATAAAACGGTGACATTTTTGGGATACTCCTCCTTTTTCATAATCAGTGATACGGACTTTCTAATTGAATTAGGAATGAATGAAAAAATAGGAAAGAATGAATACATTCTATTTCCAAACAAAAACATAGCTACTAAAACTATTATGGATAATTTAAGTAAAGGATTTTCTCATTATAAGAAAGGTGTAGGAATAGGAAAAAATATTAGTTTAAGCAACCTTCGTAAAACCTATTTGAAATGGCATCATCAAGTGTTAGGTAACGACACAGGACTGGTTAGCTCCCACTCTACCACCCAATTATTGGAGAAATATTACCTTAATCCTAAGGTTTTAACAGCAGTAGAAATATCTGTTTTTAAATGTTCGTGTTTTTGGTAAGAAATAACACAAACCTCATGCAGAAACTCACGCAAAATAAAAAACCACCTACAAAAAAACTTAAGTGGTTGATTGTCACTGTAGCGAGATCGGGATTGCCAGCTTCGTTTCACTTCGCTGTCATCCCAACAAGTTCGATTTACCCAAAGCCTTTCAAACTCAAATCTTCGATTTGCGTTTGTCTTTTTTAACACTCATCCGCTCAATCAAGCGAGCTTGTTTCGCGGCTTCGCATTAAAAAAGCCTCTCAACTTGCGATGAGAGACTTTGTAGCGAGATCGGGATTTGAACCCGAGACCTCAGGGTTATGAAGATTTTTTATGAAAATGAACGCGTTGATTTGTAATTGGTTATGTTTTCACAAAACCAAAAAAAACCGATTTCAGTCGATTTGAGGGTGTGTTTTCCTCACGCAAGAAATTAAATTATTTATAAGGAATATAATTTGGCTAGTATTTTTAGATTGAATATTTTTATAATATCATTTTAATATCAATATAATAATATGGAAAAATTAATGAAACCATTAAACGGCTATAAAGCAGCTTTAATAGCACTTTTGTCTTTTATTACAGGCTTATTTGGAATTATTAGTACAGCACAAAACGCAACTCCAAGCGGAGGCGTAATTTTTTTTAGCGTTTTATTTATTCTTTTCGCTGTTTTTTTAGTGAGGGGTTTAATGGTGGTTGAGCCAAACTATAGTATTGTACTTACCTTCTTTGGTAAATATGTAGGAACAGTAAGGAATAATGGATTGCAATTTGTAAACCCATTTTATTCAAAATTGAAAGTTTCCCTTCGTTCTCAAAGTCTGGAGAGTACTAAATTAAAAGTAAATGATAAGTTGGGCAATCCCATTGAAATTGCAGCTGTTATACTATATGAAATAAGTGATACTTATAAAGCCGTATTTGATGTTACCAATTTTAATGAATACATGAAAAACCAAAGTGAGGCTGCTGTGCGTAATTTAGCAACAAGTTACCCCTATGATAACATTGAAGATGAACATGCACAAATTACATTAAGAGATGGTGGTAAAAAAGTAATTGAGATGCTTGAACAAGAACTAAATGAAAGATTAATAAAAGCAGGCATTACTGTTACGGAAGCTAGAATTAGTCATTTGGCATATGCAGCTGAAATTGCAGGTGCTATGCTACAAAGACAACAAGCTACTGCGATTGTAGCTGCCAGAACTAAAATAGTAGAAGGTGCAGTGGGAATGGTTGAAATGGCATTAGCAATGTTGTCCGAAAAAGATATAGTAGTACTTGATGATGATAAAAAAGCTGCAATGGTTAGTAATTTAATGGTGGTGCTATGTGGTGAAAAAGCTGCATCTCCTGTTTTAAATACTGGCACCCTTTATTAAATTTTAAAATACAAGTATGTCATTAACAAAAAAAACATTTGTATTAAGAATTAATGATGAAACCTTTTCTGCATTAGCGAAATGGGCTGAAGATGAATTCAGGAGTGTGAATGGACAAATTGAAATGATTTTAGAAAAAGCATTAAAAGATGTTTGTAGAAAGAAAATGAAAACTGATATAGTTAAAGTAAAGACCTACCAAAAAAAAGCAGAGATTAAGAAAAATATTTAATTAATTTTCTTAATCTCTTTCAAGTCAGCAATGTCCTGAATTCTGCCTGATGCAGTTTTGTTAATTATAAATTCTTTAAGTCCAATATACTTTACTTCAATCCCATTCACATCCACAAGTAGTTTATTTGGAAAAGCATCTTCAAATTTTACACCATCAATCGTATTCAAAATATCAATTCTTAAAGGCGGATATCCTATTTGTGTAACATAACCTTCTTGCATAAAATCAGACTTTGTTAGACCCAAACTTGATAAACCAAATTCTTTTATTGCAACTACTAATTTTTCAGCATTAGTTTCTGAACTATTGATCCAAATATCTAAATCTCCAGTATGTCTTGGTTTCCCATGAAATGCTAATGCGTAGCCACCAACCACCATATAATCAACTTGGTGTTTATTAAGCAGCTTTATAAAATCTTCAAAATCTTGGGCTAATGTCATGCTTTCAGTTTTCTTCTTACTACATGCGACTTATCCATCCTAGTAGTTTTTAAATCTACTGTTTGAGATATTAAAAATGTCACGGCTTCAAGCCTTTTTATCAAAGGTTGAGCTAACCAATAGTTCAAATCATTCATTTTTTCGTCAAATGATTTTAGTGGCGCTTTATGTAAAACTGGTGCGATATTCATATTCAGAATTGAGTATAAAATTACTTAAAATAAGGCGTTTTTGGATTCTAAAATTTGATACTTGTTCATTATCCATTTTTTTAAAAAAACAGGTTTCCTCAGTCAAAACCTCACGCAGACCTCACGCAAAAACAACAAAGGACTCACGATTTAACGTAAGTCCTTGATTTGTTATGAGTTATGTTTTTGTAGCATCGAAATCAAACGATTTTAGTCGAATTCAGGGGGGTGTGTTTTCCTCACGCAAGGTTACTTCATAAATTATCTGGATTTTAGCTAATTAGTGACTTAATTGAATAAGTAGTAAATTTGTATCCAATTAGAAATATGAACACGCTATCTGCATACAAAAATGAAATAAATGCGCTTTGTGCTAACCACAAGGTAAGGAGCTTGTATGCCTTTGGGTCGGTTTTAACTCCCAATTTCAATACCAATAGCGATATAGACTTAATCGTTGATTTTAAGGAAATAGATGTGAAGGATTATGCAGATAACTACTTTGATTTTAAGTTCTCCTTACAAGATATATTTAATCGTCCAGTAGACTTATTGGAAGAGCAAGCTATCAAGAACCCTTATTTTAAACAAGTGGTCAATCAAACCAAAGAACTTGTTTATGGATAATGAAATCAAAGCGTGGCTTTATGATATTTTAAATGCTATCATGGAAATTGATAGTTTCTTCACTGATATCCCAAAAGAATTTTCAACCTACAAAGATGATCTTCGCACAAGAAGAGCCATAGAAAGAAATATTGAAATTATAGGAGAGGCGTTGAGTAGAATTATAACAAAAGAGGCGGCTGTCAAAATTTCAAATGCTAGAAAAATAGTAGACACAAGAAACAGAATTATTCACGGTTACGATTCAGTATCTGATGAGATTATCTGGGGAATTGTAATCAATCATATCCCAATACTACAAACTGAAGTAAAAGATTTGTTAAGGGAATAATTTAACGAGTTAGTAAAACGTATCTTCAATTTGAATTTTAATTTAATAGCGAATTGAACTAATGACAAATCATTTGCCCATATCATATAATGATGGAACACTTTTTCACTTATTGCGGCATTTTTCGATAGTTAATGAAAATGCTATACAATGCTTAATTGACCGCGGATATAGCAAAGCATTAATTGACGAAAACTTACAAATCCCAGGTTCTAAATTTCACAATTTTTTTGCAACAGATATAAAATCTTTAATGCTCCAATGTGATACTATTAAAGAAATAACCAATTTAAGGCAAAACGGCTACTTGCATGTTAGTTATGAATTTGAATCATTGAAATTTCCAAAAGGAATTGGAACACTAGGAGTCATTTCATTGGAGGCATTAAAATCATTAACATCAAGCCAACCTGTTCTGAAAAAAAATAGGGGACATCAATTACTGCATGCAATAGTTTCAAAACTTCCTACAACAAATTTGCTAACACTGGTTTTAAAAGAACAACAAAGTAGTAATTTTTTAATCACTGCGTTTCCAGGGCCTACAGTATTACCATTACCTTCAACAAAATTTAGTGCTGAATTTAATGAAACATGCAAATTGTTTTGGGAGCAAAATGTTTTTTTGAGTTTGATTTAATTATCACTAAACAATAACTTCACTTAAATTATAAAATGAAAAGGACTACTATAATCTTTCTTCAGTCTCTTATCATCATTTTCGGTATTGTTATACTCAGTTCTTTAATTCGGGTACCGCTTACTGAGGGAAGGGCAGCCAATTTAGACCTTTACCATATTTATACTGATCCATTTATATTATTTGGATATATGGCTTCTTCGCCTTTCTTTATTGCTTTATATAAAGGTTTCAAAATACTAGGATACTATGGACAAAATAAAATATTTTCATTAATTGCTGTTAGAGAATTAAAGATTATAAAGTATTGCGCCATTTTATTCAGCATTTTTATATTATCTGCGGGTATTTTCATACTATTATTTCATAATAAAGAAGATGACCCTGCTGGTTTTATTTCACTTTGTATTTTAACTACTTTTTTATCTATTGTAGTTGCTAGTATAGCAAGTGTATTTGAAAAAAAATTACAAAAGACAATATATCATAAAATAGAAAAATGATTTTACATCTTAGGAATGTGGAATAAAATTCTAAAAAATCACGCAGAAACAACAAAGGACCCACGATTTAACGGGATTTCCAATGCTGCGCATTAAAAAAGCCTCTCAACTTACGTTGAGAGGCTTTGTAGCGAGAACGAGATTTGAACTCGTGACCTCAGGGTTATGAAGACAACGAATATTATACAAATATTTCATTTTCAAATAGTTAAAATTATTGTTACTCCCGTTATGTGTCTCTTTCTTAAGTAAAAGAGGCGCAAAAGGGAGCGCACACTTTTCACAGCTCCGCCTGGAACATCACAGGAACTTCCAGACAATTGAAAGGAAGTTAAAAGTATTAAAAATTGTTAATGATGGAAACTCTCTATTAATTTAGACTATCTTTTGTCCACTTTTATGCTGACGATTTACAGTTATGGAAGGCAAGAACAAATACTCCAAAAAAGAACACTCATTAAACAACAGTCACTAAAAAGACGAAAACAACTATTTTTAAAAGAAAAAATCTTACTTTCAAACAAGTAAAACTCTCTACCATTAAACTATCCACTTTCTTTGACGACATACATAATTCTTGGAATGATAAAATTACACCTAACCAGGTATTTGTTCAATTACAGAATTCTACTAACTTTGTAGACATGACATTACTTTTTGAGTTTGACCCTAATACGAACTTAATAACTTCAATTTCGTTACAATAACAAAATAATTAGTATCATATTATAATAATTTATTCAAACCATAAACGTGAAAACATTTCTATTTTTTTGTATTCAATTATTATTTTGTATATTTTCAATAGCACAAGGAACTACTAATTTTAAAACAGTAATAGGTAAAACCTTTAATAAAATTAATGAGATAAACCTTTTTAGTAATTATATAGAAAGTGAAGGCTTAATAGTATCTGAGTTAAAAAATCAAAAAAAAGGACTTGTAAGAATTTCTAAAAATGATCATTCGTTAGTTCTTTTCACGCAATATACTAAAAATGGAAATAAAATATTAGCATTGCTAGATCTCGGAAATATATTAAGAAATGAAATTGTTGTTTTGCGGGAATGTAGAATTAGCAAGAAGAAAGATAATTATATTATTGCGGTATTGGACCCACAAAACTCGAAACTTTATTTTACTAATATTAGAAAAGCATGGAGGCTTGATCCAGTAAAAAAAACTTTCAATCCAATTCCTATTAAAGGTATTGATTGCTTAAATGAAGAGTTTAATAATGAAAATTAGCTAATTATTCATTTTTATGATTAATGATAGCTTTTATTTAAAATATTTAAATAAAAAGCTGTTGTTTAATTAAGTTCTCAGTAGATTGTATTGGCTTTTGTTCGATGTCATTTTTGGTTTAATTGTTGATTATAGAAACACTCTACTAATTTAGACCATATTTTGTCCACTTTATGCTGACGATTTACAGGGAAACTAAATTAAAAACCCCTAGTTTATGAAACTAGGGGTTTTTAATTTAATCTTTATGAAAGACTAACTATTTATTGAACTTCATATACTTTATATGAAACTGCCTCTCCTAACTTTACAATAGTACCTACACCCACAAAAACTGTGTGATTTAAGAAAGCTAATTTTTTTGAGCTTGTTTCAAAATAAGGTGTTGTTCTAAAATAATAAGTACCATCAGGATTTATTTTTATAAAACCTTGATAAGTCATAGAGATATTCTCTCCTTCATTTGTTTGTAATGCAATTCTAACATCCACTTTATTCATGTTATCGGATGTTTGGAGAAGCCAGTCACCTCCAACTGGCAAAACTTTACCCTTTAAATTTGGTCCCTCAAAGGAACCGTCTAAAACCGGATAAATAGTTCTTTTTCCAGTTAAAGTTTGACCTACTTCAACTGATGGTTTCAAGTTAATTTTCACCTCAAACAGAAACTTAGTTTTTAGTTCTTGAGAATAAGAAGTTGAACAAAATAAAAAACTAATTAAAATAATTAAACATACCTTTTTCATAAAATTTATTTTTTTTGATTTAATATTTAAATTGAATATAAGTATCTTTTTGATACTAATTTAATTTTATAAAATTAAATTCAAAATTTATACTTTTGATAATACATGAGAAAAGAAAATATTGAATATCGTTCATTATGTCCAATTGCCACTGGCTTGGATGTTTTTGGTGATAAATGGACATTGTTGGTTTTAAGAGATATGCTTTTTCACAAAAAGGTGTTTTTCAACGATTTAAGAGATTCACTTGAGGGTATCCCAAGCAAAATGCTTTCCAATAGATTAAAGAAATTAGAATGTTTGGGTTTTATAAGTAGAAATGAAGGAATTTTAAATAAGAAAAACGTCTATTATTTGTTAGAGAAAAAAGGAATAGAAACACTTCCATTTTTGGTGGAAATGATGCTATTCACAACCAAATTCTTTTATGATCATCTTGGAAAAACTTATACTAAAGATGTAACGAATAGAATGGCAAAAGACAAAGAAACCTATATAAAAGAAGTTGTAGATGAATATAATAAATTCAAAAAAATATTAATGTCAGAAATTAGTTGAATGTTAAGAAGATAGTTTTTGTAGAAATAAAATAAATTACAATTAATAATTAATATTTTATTTAATTGACCTCACGCAATAAAACTTAATGATAGCAAGGGTTTTAAGATAAAATGGATATTTTCCTCACACAACAAAGTACTCACGATTTAACGTAAGTCCTTTATTTTCTTGTAGCGAGAACGAGATTTGAACTCGTGACCTCAGGGTTATGAATATTTTTTAAGAAAATGAAGGCGTTGATTTGTAATCAGTTATGTTTTCACAAAACCGAAATCAAGCGATTTGAAGCTATTTCAAGGGGTGTTTTCCTCACACAAAATGTAAAATAGATATTTATACAACTTTGAGCCGCAAATAAATACTAATCGGCTCATTTTATTCGTATATTTGAGCCGATAAAGTAACCTAACCGGCTCATTATGTATAATTGGCAACACAAGAATTGGCCTGAATTTAAATTTGATAGCTCATCAATAGATAATGAATTGATGAAATTCATGTTAAAAGCTGGGGAACTAAAAGGTATCATCTCTGCATTACCAGAACCCATCAGTACAGAAACAATTATACAGATAATGGTATCTGAAGCAATCAAAACGTCTGAAATTGAAGGAGAGATAATTAACAGAATAGATGTAATGTCATCTATTAGAAAAAATCTTGGATTACATATTTCACACGAACCAAAAGATAAAAATGCAATTGGATTAAGTCAATTATTAATTGATGTAAGAAATACTTATAAACAACCACTAACCGAAAGCAAGATTCTTGAATGGCATAAACTACTTATGGGGAATAACAAAAGAATCAATGCAGGAGTATGGAGAAAAGATACTGAACCTATGCAAGTAATTTCTGGATCTGCGTCTGACCCTAAGGTTCATTTTGAAGCTCCCCCTTCTAAAACCTTATCAAAAGAAATGAAGGTGTTTATAGAATGGTATAATAAAAATGAAATTAGTTCCCCATTAATTAAAGCAGCAGTAGCACATCTTTATTTTGAATCCATACATCCTTTTGAAGATGGAAACGGAAGAATTGGAAGAGCCATCGCAGAAAAAGCACTTTCGCAAGGATTTGACAATCCTATTATGTTTAGTATTTCAAAATCTATTGAGGAAAATAGATCAGCCTATTATAAAGCATTACAGCATGCACAACAAAGATTAGAAATTACAAAGTGGATAGAATGGTTTGCTTCAATTATAATTTTTGCACAGGATGATGCTGAAAAAACAATACAGTTTACTATCAAAAAAATGAAATTCTTTGATTTGTATAATAAAAATTTTAATGAACGTCAAAGAAAGGTCGTTAATAGAATGCTTGAAGAGGGCATGAATGGCTTTAAGGGTGGTATGAATGTAAAAAAATATATAAGTATAACAGATACTTCAAAAGCAACAGCAACAAGAGACTTGCAGGAATTAACAGAAATGAATGTGTTTGTAATTAAGGGAGCAGGAAGATCTACTAGTTATGAAATAAATATTTAGACTTGATTTCGATAGATAAATTCATAATACAACAAAGGACCCACGAATTAACGTAAGTCCTTTGTTTTTAACACTTTAAGTGTAGCGAGAACGAGATTTGAACTCGTGACCTCAGGGTTATGAAGATTTTTTGAGAAAATGAACGCGTTGATTTGTAGTGGTTTATGTTTTCACAAAATCGAAATCAACCGATTTCAGTCGAATTCAGGGGGTGTTTTCCTCACGCAAAGGGATCTAGATTATCATTTTATTATGTGCATAATTTGAAGCTTTATTATATCGAAATTTTAAATAAATTCAAACATTAACAAAATAAAAAAATATGAAAAAACTATTATTATGTTTTCTTGTATCAGCATCATTAATTGCTTGTACAACTCCTACTACAAAAACTGAAACGGCTACTTCAACACCTAGCACAGTTGATAAAACAGAATTAGAAACAAAATTAAAGGGAATTGAAGCTTCTTGGAATTTATCTCAGTTAGATAAAGACCATGGTTTAAAATTACTTGAAGAGATTATTGCTGATGATTATTTATCTATAAATAATAAAGGAGTTAAACAAAACAAAGCTGAATTACTTAAATCAAGGACTGAAAATAAAGAAATAATTACCGAAGTTATTAATGGCGATATGACTGTGACTGTTTTTGGTGATAATGTAGCCACAATAGTTGGATCTAATGTAACTAAAGGTAAAGACAAAGATGGGAAAGCATTTTCAAGAACATCATTTTGGACTGACACATACATGAAAAGAAATGGTAAATGGCAAGCTATTGGAACAGGTGAAAGTACAAATTAACAAAAAATAAAACTTTAGATTTTTTGGTGAATGTTTAGCCGCCTTTCAAAAAGAATAACTAGTTCAATTTAAGTTTGGAAAAATACGAACGAGACCTCTAGCAATAGGGTTTTTGTGTTTTTATTTGTAAAACAGGGATGAATGGAGGTGAAAGGGTGGAATTAAAGTAGACTGATTAAGCACATCTAATCAGTCTACTTTAGTTTATTAATTTTTTGCTTGAAATATTGCCCAAGGATAAGATTTCATTATTTTCAAATATTTTTCCTGCCATTTATATTCTGGATGTGCCGCAAAAAAAGGTTTTGCTATAAAATCTTTGCCACACGGATGGCCCATGTGTGCCCATAATTTCATGTCTTTAGCCATTGCTGCAGTTGTAATCTTGCCTTGAACAGACCCCATAGGATAAAAAGGTCCCATATCAAATTCCTTGCAACCCATCGCATCTTCATCAACGTGCCCACATACAACACAACGATTATTATTTAATTTATTTTGGACTGCATCAAAATGGTCCGCCTCTAATACTTTACCAGTTTCTTCATCCAATTTCCCTTTTAATTCAATTACTAACTTTTCCATTCTCAATTTTCTAGCGTTAGGACTATTGTTAATGTCAGCTGTATTAAATGTAGTTTCTTCTTTAATTAGTTTTTCATCACTAGCAAAATTAGATCCAATAATTGCAGTGTCTTTGCTTCTCCACACTCTGTAGTTTTTTAATCCTAATTCAACCCTTGCAACTTCATTGGTTTTTGTGTCACCAATTAGCCAATCATTTGCATATCCACCATTATTTCCAGTGGTGAATATTTTAATAGCGTCGTCAATATTATTTGCATATTGAGCCACTTTTCTTGCTCTTTGAAATTCAGGTATACCCGTAGTATCAAAACCTAAAAATTGAGTAATTGTAGTTTCTGTCATAAGAAGACCATTTGAAGAAATGACAAAGTCATCTCCACTATGAATAAATCCTGGCATACAATCCATGATAATATGATTACCCTTTTCAGGTACAATATCTGCAACCACATTCCAATATTGACCTAATAGATAATTAGTCCAGTTATTATGCCCCATAACAATTTTTCCATCTTTTGTAAAACTACCAGTAGCAATAAAAGCACTACAATTTCCTGGTGCTTTATTGTTGCCTGAATTTGGCTTTTCTCTATTCATTAATTGAGGCACATAATAGTAAGCTAATTCTTGTGTTGCATTATAGGCAGTAATGTCTAAGCTATCATACTTTATTCCTTTAGCAGCCAACCCTTCTACTATTCCGTTTATTTCATTTTTATATTCTCTATCAAGTTTATCCCAAAGAAAATTTTTCGCACATGCTCTATAAAAATTCCAATCATGTTTTGTTTCATGTTCTAAATAAAAGCCAGTGGCTTTAATTGCAGTATCAATTTGATTTGATAATAAATAACCATTTTGAAAACCAATATCAGAAGGCGAACCTTCTAAGTGTATATTAAACCATCCATTTTTATGCTCTACCGATGATTTTCCTAAACGCCCTTTAATATCTTGATTTTTGCAAGAGCATAAATAAAGTATACTTACTAATAAAACAACTGCTTTTTTCATTTTTTATGTTTTTATTTTTAAAGATGGAAACGCGTTACTAATTTATGCCTTTTTTAGTACACTTTTGTGGGTTGATTTATAATGCGGGGGTCCTTGATCATGCCCAAGTAGGACCCACGATTTAACGTAAGTCCTTGATTTGTTAATTGTTATGTTTTCACAAAACCGAGATCAACTGATTTTAAACGATTTGAGGGGGTGTTTTCCTCACGCAAAGGGATCTAGATTATCATTTTATTATGTGCATAATTTGAAGCTTTATTATATCGAAATTTTAAATAAATTCAAACATTAACAAAATAAAA
>Ga0209188_1000819_pt1 | contig 27829 bp, 33 predicted proteins | sample C_130625_EF_Meta_FD_187307 | JGI IMG/M metagenome (GOLD analysis project Ga0209188, IMG submission 187307) | Freshwater microbial communities from Lake Croche, Canada to study carbon cycling - C_130625_EF_MetaG (SPAdes) (version 2) | ecosystem: Environmental > Aquatic > Freshwater > Lake... | reverse complement strand
GCTACTCGCATCTGTGGGCCGTTGGTCTTGGCCATCAAATCTTTCTTAGGGATGTAGGAGACCATATAAGCCTTCTCCATCTGACGCTTGAAGTCGGTATAGCCAAAGCTCATGGAAGAACAATAAGATTTCAGTAAGCGCTCTTCGATAAAGAAATCTTTGCATCCCGCAGTCACGCCGTTCTCGACTCGCCCCATGACGTTGGACTTGGTTGTGGCCTTATCAATCATAGAGCCGTCCCCCATTGCTGCCGCCAATCCCCCACGCTCTCCGTAGTTGACAATGACAAAGTGCCCCCAATGGTCACGGATGAATCCGTTGAGGACATCCTCGGCCACACGCTTTCCGCTTCGGATATTGACGCGCATATAATCAATACGGCGCTTGAATGCGTTAATGATCTCTTGCATGGGAAACTCAACCACATCGGCGTGTTTGCTATTACAAATAACCCCGCTTGCAATCGTAGCGCCTATACCCGCCATCCAAAACCGCTCATCGTTCGTTGCTTCAAAATCTATATACATTTGTCTGACGCAAGTGGGCACTAACTTAGCAAGCTCTTCAGTGTGGTCTACAAAGTACTGGGCAAGGATGTGTCCAGCAACCGCATAGTTCTGCGCCAAGGATTTAATGATCTCGATCTCGTCAGCTTCCCATGACAGTTCTTCGTCCATCACAAACTCAATCAAGCGTCTGAGTTCACCTTCGGCGGCGTGCTTTCTTTCACCCGTTAAGATGTCAACCACGTGGGTATTGGACGACATGATCGCGTTGGTCATCCATGTAGACAGATTGACACGCTCTTTGTTGGAGCCTGACTCCATACGCTCCTTGCCACGACCCTCGGTCATGTCCAGTAAAAATTCCGGAAACCATTCAAAGTTATTCCGGTTTTTAGATGTGATCTCGTCCGTAATTAAAGGACAACTATTAAGGAGTCCAAGTCTTTGTTGCATTGCAACAGGAGAAGTTCCCTTTCCCGTACGATAGTGTACGGGGTGTCCCCACACAGACGCCGCGCCTTCCAACGCAAGAGATTTTCCTGTCCCTGACTCAGTGCTACCACAATGGAAAGTAATACCGTAAATACCAGTAAAACGCATAAGGGGCGCTCCAATACCCGCCAGAATGATTGCCAAATGGTCATACATTTTCTTTCTAATAAGTAAGTTAATAAAATTGCGCCACGCATCTAGCGTCCCAGTTGGCTGGGTGTTATCGACAATGTTTTCTAGTCCCTCCATAGGAATTTCAACTGGTTTTTTGTTTGCTGAATAGATGCATCCTGCAAAGACAAAATCTTCATTGGCTTGCCATCCATAGCTTGTGGGTATTTCAATTGTGTTTTTTTCTGTACTCATTTTTTCATAACTCGCTCGTACGTAATCGTACAAATTTTTATCGTTTCCCGATCCAAAAGAACTTAAGACGTTTTGATCAACTAACGCTTTTGTAACTTCAACGGGGCTCCCGATCATTTTGGTTGGTAATGTAATGGTCTTTATGCCTTGCGGACGCAAAGCCATCATGTGTAGTGTGTGAGAACCTTTGTTGCTTAATATGTGCACAGGAAACAAATCGTAAGAAAGTAGCATGACCATTCGTTTGATTTTGTTGCCGTTGGCGTCCTCATCTTCTTTCTCGATAAAGACACCGCCGTGCTCACCATAAGCATATCCTCTGGGTGTTTCTGGTCTATGGACTGTTTCATTCTCCTTTGTAATGATTGTTTTTTCTAAGCGCGTCACGGCTGTTTCTCTGCCCAACGCTAACGGGTTTGTAATCTTGCCCCAATGCTTACATGAAATACACACACCGGGGTTTTCACTATCAAACTTGGTGCATGGATAGGGCCCTTTAATCTCCGCTAACTTTTGGTGCATACGCTCATGCGGGTATGGGTGCATATCTGAGAGCCAGACTGCTGCCTTCTCTCCATCCACGCATTTCTGCGTAATGCTCAAGAGCCCACGCCAAAGAGGTTCCATGCCGTCATCACTTGCGTTGTTAACGTAGTAGTCAAGCTGACCGCACCCATTCCCTTGCTTGGTGAGCATGATAATTTTTTTGAACCGAGTCACCGAGTTTTGGAACAAAGAGACACTGGTCGCTCCCACCGGAGCCGTGCCGGGTAGTATGAGGGTATTGGACGGCTTTGTAATCTTCTCGTAGGCTGTGCCTGTAAGATGTTTCTCAACTAAAGCGCGGATGTCTGTAAGCTCAAAGAAGTCCCCTTCATTCTTGAAACGAACATTGGTTGCTTCCCTAACCCTCTTGTTGGCTTTAACACCTGTGTTGATGGTGTCTGGCACGCGTAATACCCGAGAGGCATCGCTTGTGATTGTTGGATCGATGGCCAGCTTCTTTTGAAAGCATAGGCGCTTAAACCCTTCAGCCACAGGCAACCACTCATCTTTCTCAACGGCTTCTTTGAACGGCCAGTAAGCGTGTACGCCACCGCCAGATGCGACCAACCAAGGGCGACCCAAGTCGCTCAGTCCTATCTCATCACAAAACGTCATCAACGCCGATACTGCGGACTGCGCAGAAGCGTACGCCTTGGACTTTACAGCGCCTGTGCTATCAGGGATGTCTTTGGGATGGTTGCAGTCAATATCAACGGCGATACATTTGACCATCTGCACATTGGTAGCGGTTCGGGAGTAGTTGTTTTTCTTGTCATTCAACTCATTGCCAAACGTACCCAATGCAAAGTAAATGTCATAGTTGCTTTTTTTCCACGAGTCTATTTTCGTTTGCGCTTCTTCAAGTGTCTCCACATAGTAGTGCTCCTTCTTCTTCGTGAGTTCGGCTACGCAATAGCGTCCGTGACCCGGTGGCGGTAAAACCGCCGCTAGAAACTCAAGCGGTTCCATCTAGTTCCTTCGGGTTATTTGAATAAGTCTGCTTGACCTTCTTGGGGATAAAGGTGTGTCTCTGTTGGGGCAAGCTCTGTATATCTGCGCAGCAATTCTTTTTGCCATTCAAGGGGCATTCCATCAGGTGCGTTTACCAACATATCTGAGTAAATAATCAGTTCCGAGTTACTGAGGGATCTAGGTTGTATTCCTTGCATATTCTTCTCCATGCTTCGTCAGCCGTTTTAGAGGATGACATTATTTTTGTTAAAAGTTCTACCCTGTTTTGATACGCAACAAAGACGTCTTTACCTTCAAACCAGTTGTACACGGTTTGTCGGGTGACCCCCAGCGCATATGCTATTTTAGTTACAGGAAAGTCCAAATGTATCGCCCACCGACCTAGGGTACTCCCTAATGTTTTTGGCGAACGGGCTACTAAATCTACAATTTTGTCTGAGTATGGCATAGTGGTTTAATTTAAGGGTGGGGGTAGCGTGATGCTTTTCCATCAGAGGAAACGCAACCGTAGGTATGTTCCTATCTAACGAGGACAGAAAGGTTCAACAAACCAACCCCGACCTACACGTTGCGACCGCTCTTGCTACCCCCTAAACCTTATTTACTCGTCATCCCAATCAGCTACGATGTCAGCAAGTTTGCCTTTCTTTGCGGGTACAGCGCTAGGCTTTGCCGTTTCCTTGCGGACTTCGGGCTCATCGTCAACTTCAGCTACAGGCTCGGCTTTGGCTTTTGCCTTGGCCGCAATAGGCTCGTATACTGGAGCGTCTTCTTCCTTGGTCAACTCACCCATAGGGCGTGTGCCTTCTAGCTTCAAAGGGGCTCTAGGTTTTACACCATCAGACTGAGAGGCCGTCATACGCACAGCATCCAATGCTTCTTGCGTGTGTCCTTTGGCTTTGCTCAACTCAAACTCTACCGTTGTCAACCAACGTACAGGAGAGAAGAACAACTTGGGGCTCTCAGCTTTGGTATCAAACTTCATGCGAGTGACGATCTTCTCAACATCCACAGGAGGGGACGCTAATGCGAGGTGACGCACATAGGCTTGGAGTGGGCGCTTGTCGCCTTCTTCCTTACCAAACACAGACGTTGCAGGCAACGTGAGTTGCAAAATGTCATCGGGGTTATCCGCTAACATGACTGCCATGCGCTGTTGATAACGGCAAGCACGGCTATTGCCCTGACCTGAACCCGCAATGTTTTGTGAGCAAGTCATGCAAGTCGCAGACTGAGGAGCCTTGATAGACGCATCGGGTTTGTCGCCATCATTAGACCAACAATCGGGGCCTGTGATGTTATCGCCATCGTATGACTTTGCATAGAAGATACGGCTGACTTTGGGTGCAGCTTTTACCACGATGACATCAAGATGGCGCTCTTCAATAGATGCGATCTCTTTGCCACCAGCCACGATACGGAACACACCACCTTTGATAGAGATGCGTCTGCTCGTGCTGATTGAGCCACCCATAAGGGCTTTAGCTGTGTCGGATAACTCACCACCTTGGGCGAATGCGGGTACTTGTGCGGGATTAAAGATTGATAAATTTGACATGATGATTAACTTGCTTTATAAAGTTTGATCTCAAACTCTGTATTAGAGTTGAGGCCGGGTGGCACGAGGCCGGGGTTCTCTTCCAAAAACTTTGACATGTTTAGTTGGGCGATACGTTTTTCCAATAGATCAACGACATCATTCTGGACAACAAAGGTCTTGAACGAGTCCCAATCATTTGTGGAATACCGTGTCTTGGTTACCAAGCTAAGCGTACCAAAGTCCGTCTTAACAGATTTAGCGCCCTGCGCTTTCATCTGATCTTTGATCTCTGTCTTAACTTCATCCAGTTGTGCGGCTAAAGTTTCGAGTTGAGTATCAAATTCTTTTTGCACAAGATCCATACGCGTTTTTATTTTGCGATAGATTTTGGCCAGTTGGTCGAGCGGTATATGCTCTGTTTCTGCTTCGACTGTCATTACTTTTCTCCTTGTTTAATTTAGATTTCTTGTCAAGCGTTAGACATTGTACATGGATTTTAGTTCATTGCAACTCCTTTTTAATATTTAATTTCATTCTCAAACATTTGAGTAATTAGTAAGTTATCACTAACCTTGGACTCCAATGCCTTGAACATTTTCTTCTCGATGGGTGAGCCTTGGATGTGGATGACTGTTACTTTCTCTGAGTCTTGTCCCTTGCGATCAGCCCTTGCAATCGCTTGCGTGTACTGCTCAACGCTCATCAGGGGGCCATAGAATATCACAGTGTCGGCTCTTGTCAAGGTGATGCCATGCGCTGTTGCTTGGGGTTGCATGACGAGTACTCTAGGCGTATCTTCATTCTGAAACCTACGAATAATATCCGAGCGTTTTGATGGGTTAACCGTGCCGTTGATGAACTCCGCGGTGATATTGCGTTTAAGTAAATGGGTGTGGATGGTGTCGATTGTGGAACGAAACATAGCAAATATGATAACTTTGCGTGTTGTCTCCTCTAGTATTTCTTCCAAGACATTTAACCTTGGTGCTGAATCAAACTCCACAACCTCATGGTCATCGGTGTAGGCTGCACCACAACTGATCTGTAATAACTTGGATACACTAGCCGCCGCATTGACTGCGCTAATTGTTTCACCTGATGCCTCGACCATCATCTTTTCTTTGAGCAAGTTGTAATACTTGGCTTGTTGTGGGGTCAGCGGTACTTCCCGAGTCATGGTCAGCACAGGCGGTAGATCCAAGCATTGATCTTTGGTGAACCTGATGGCGGGTTGCAAGGCTTCATGTACCAAGGCTTTTGCTTCAGGCTTGGGCGCCCACTTGTACATCGTCATCTTGTTCATTACTTTGTCTCGCCATCCAGTAAAGAACATCGGCACACCGCTAGGGTTCACGAGCTTAGCCAAGCCATACGCATCAACAGGGGACTGCGATGCAGGAGTTCCCGTCATCATCCACAAGTGTGTGTCTGGACGTAGTATGGACTTCAAGGCTTTCCATCTTTTAGTAGAAACTGTTTTGTATGCGTTGGCTTCATCAACTATCACAAGATCAAAGCGGCCATCATTGATGATCTCGTTTGCAATTAAGTTCAACCCGTCATAGTTGGCAATGACAAACTCGTAGTTCTGTTGGATCATTTCTATTCTGCGGGTAGCCTGCGAGTGGTGTGCGACTACGGCAGAACGATGGATGATGCTGTTGTTCAAGTCTGATAGCCATGCTGACTGCATGATGGACAAAGGGCAAAGAATTAAGCAGCGCCTAACATCCCCCCTTGTCATTAAATAGTCTGCTGACCACAACGCTGATAGCGTCTTGCCTGTGCCGGGCTCCGAGAACACAAAGGCTTTTTTGTGCAAAGTAAGAAACGAAGATGTTTCGATCTGATGTTCCATAGGTATGAACCGACCCGGCCAGTTGTAGCGTTTGGTAATTGGGGAAGGAACATTTTTTACACCAAGATTTTTTAAAATCTTAGCTTCTTCCAAACCCCAATACACTGCTACTTCGTAGCCGTCATCGACTTCAAATACTTTGTGCTTCGGAATGATGCTGTACTTTTCGGGGTTCCGCGTTCGGAACACCAAAGCTCTGTCTTCAACAATTTCCATTTACTTCTCTCTTTATTTATTGTCGCCTTGATTGGCGCTTTTATTTCTTAGTCTTAGATTGCCCGGCTCGGTCTTACCACCTTTACGCAAGGGCGTGATGTGATCGATGTCTTTGCCTTTGCGATCAATACCTTTCTTGTCGTACTCGCGTCTGGCCTTTTGGCGTTCAAGTTGGTCTTGTGTTTCACCTGTTTTCTTTTGCAATTTGTATGCGTGTTTGTAGTCACGCTTGCCGTTGGTCTGTGTCATCTTTCACTCCTTTTATTTGGGATGGTATTCACACGTTACTACTGGGCACCACGGACAAAGACCAGACGATCTTGGATTCCAAATACCTGTAGCATGTGCCTGTTCAATTCTAGCAACTCGCTCTCTGTACTGCCACCATTCGGGCTCTGCTTGCTCAAATGTCATGTTGTGCTTTACAAAGTCTTCTTTAACTACAAACAACAGCGCTGAGTTAATCTTTCTGATGTGTGGCATGTGCGCAAAAACCATGAGTGACATGAGTTTAAGTTGTTCCCTATCAGGGTATTTGTTGTTGCCTGTCTTATAGTCCACGACCCAAGCGGTTAAGTTATCGTCGTCAACTATAAGCAAGTCAGCAACACCCCTGACCCACACATCTTCTGAAAACCATCCAGTTGGTTGCAACTGAATATTAAGCGCCATCTGATACTCACACAATTTTCGCCCTTCCTTTTTCTTTAAGGCATCAAGAGTGGCTCTACTGTATTCAAATTGTGGTGGAAGTTCTTTGTCTTCCTTGATGTAGTCCTCTGCTGCTTTATGAAACTCTTTACCATACAACGTGGCTTGATTATCTTTGAACGGGAAGTTCTTTAATACTTTGACCTCGTGGTATCGGCGTGGGCATCCCTCATAATCTTTGAGGGAACTGTGTGACCATGTTACTTTCATTAGAATCTCGCTGATTGAATTGCTTTGGTTAAGCGGTTTGCAAATCCTGTAACAAACTTCTCATTGTTGTTCAATAAATCTTCACCCATGTCATTGAGTATGGCGTGAACCAACTCGTGCCAAAAGGTATCGGTCATCATTGCTTTGGTGTAAGCCCTACCTGTATAGTTACTCCTACGCCCAATCTGAATAAGTTGTTTGTCATGGTCTATCGTACCCATTACTCGACGCTGAAGCAACGCTTCAACAACTTCGATGGAATATCTTTTTTTGCCAACTCTAATTGTTTTTGGTATTGGCATTTTGTTTATTGGCATATTTCTCCTTTAATTTTTAGCTAACCCATAGCGCTTGTGAGCGCCGACATCTGCCTCTAATGGTATGCCTTGCATATAGCTTGGCTCCATAGTCATTTGAGCCAAGACCCAAGTCTTAGCTTCTTCCACTTCCGACTCAGGCACGACAGCGATTAGCTCGTCGTGTACTGTGCCTGCTATGAAGTATCTTTTGGATACTCTGAGCATTCCGTCCGTCATTACAATGCGAGCTAACGCCTGCGTGACATTGTTTGTTATCTTTCCTGCGTATAACTTGGTAGCGTCTGGCCCGTATACATACTGGCTCCTACCTTTTTCATCTTTGATGATTCTTAAATTTGGGTACAGCAATTTCATGCCGTTGGGTAATTCTATTTCTTCCTTGCGAAATGTCAAGCACTTATATTGGCGCTCTTCGCCCTCGTACAAACACTTCTCCATGAGCGTGGCGCATGTTTCCCAAAATGACACGACTTGGTATGCTGTTTTGCGGTAAATGTCTATGATTCTTTTGGAAGCTATAGCGTGCTCTACAAGTTCTCGTAGTGTACAAGTGTGAGGGATATCCCTAAGTTTGATTTCGGTGTCTTTCCATTCCACAAACTGATCGCAGAAGTCTTTGCTTACGCCTAGTGCTTTCGCAAACTTCCTTTCATACCTGACTGGCGGAGCACCAAGGAACCCCACCAAAAGTTGCGAGGCAAATGACGCCCATCCGAGGCCGTAACCGCAACCCAGTAACGCACTCTTCGCAGACTGCCGTAAATCGGGATGCGACTCTTTACTAAGTCCGGGTATGTTAAACATCTGCGCACCGAACGCGGCATAAGGGTCAGCACCTGACCGAAAGATGTCAAGCATCTCTTCGTAATCCGAAAGCCACGCAAGTACTCGCGGTTCAATTTGCGAGAGGTCGCCGACGACCAGACTTTGCCCTTCGGGAGCCATAATTGCTTTGCGTAGGAATGAACCTCTCTTGAGGTTTTGCATGTTGATGGCTGAGCCTTTTGCCGCTGACCACCGACCCGATTTCGCTCCATAATACGACAACGGAACCGGTAAACTACCTCGCTGACTGATATCGAGAAAGCGTTGTGCTCGTGTACGTTCTGTTGTTGATTTAACCCGTAGACGCGCTTGACATAGAAGGGCAACGTCTTCACGTTCACCGTTGAGTAATGCCTGAAAGAAGGCGTCGTTCTTAGCCAACGCAAGTGTTTCTTTCCCTGTAGTTTTACTGACTTTCTTTGGGGGAACCACACCGAGGGCGATAAGCTGTTCAGCAAACTTTGGGTTCGACGCGAGTTCAACTTCTTCCACGCCGAGTTTTTGTAATAGTGCTTCACGAGATGTCCTTTCTTCTTCGATAGCATTGGATAGCATTAGGGGGTCAAGCTCAAGCGTTGGTTGTGTGAACATCTTGAGCGTCATGTCGATCAGTCTTAGTTCCTTGGATGGATAGGCAACCACCAGCCTCTTAAATATTTCCTCGCACAAAAACACATCATGTTTGCAGTATTCACTGAGGTCTCGTTCGAGCGCGGCGGCCAACTCGTGAACTCCATCAGTTGAGTGTACAGCTGTCCCTTTCTCGGGAAGTCCGAAGTCTCTGGCGAGTTTTGCCAACGAGTTTCCAACCTCCACGCCGCGTAAAGCTCGCGCCATCGATAGGGAGTCGAAGATAAAAGCGGGTCTGCACCCGTACCTCCAAGAGAGGATGGCAATATCGAACTGGGCGTTATGTGCAAGTACGGCGGTTCGTCCCCAGTTGATACTTGAAAAGAGTTCAGGTAGTTCTGATCCTCCATACCATTCAATTGGATCTGTGCTTCCATACTCATGGATACAAGCTCCGAACGCGGTAAACCTATTGTCACGGATGTACTCCTCTGTGGTCATCTTTGATAGCGTATAGTCTCGCTTGTCCCAACGCGTCTCAAAATCTATTGTTAGTATGTGATCGTATGGTTTCAATTGTATTGTTCCTTGGGTGGTGCGTCTTTTGTGTTGATGTAACTAAAATATTGTTCCGCACCTTTTACAATTTGAAAGGCTTCCATCTCATTGCAGTTAAGTTGAAAGACTTCGCCTACACCTGACAGGTGATTGTGCATGACCAATACTGCACCGACAGGGCTTTTACCAAAACACAAAGCCACGCGTATGACGCACGCTTTAAAGGCTTCTTGTTCTGCTTCGGTCATGGTGCGTATGTGTTCTTCTAATTCGTGTTCTTGCATAAGTAGTCCTCTAGTTCATTGATGTTTGTTTCTCTTAGCACAAATGTCTTGCCCCCCGCCATGTCGATGCGCCCTAGTTCCCGAGACTGCAACAGCGTTGGCTGCCCTTTGCCTGCCTTGCACTCAATGCCGATGAAGCGTCCATCATAACAAGCAATGATGTCAGGAATCCCCGCGCGTCCTAGCCCCATGCCAGGGGGTGAGAAGTGGTACACCTTGTGTGTATCAAGCACTCTTTTTACTTTTGCTTTTACCTTACCTTCAGGTGTGGTTGTCATTGTTTTCCTTTGGTGCTAAATATCTAAAATAATAACTCACAATGTGCGTGGGTACATCAAACGCTTCGGCAATCTGTCGGTATGATTTGCCTTGCTCTCGCAGTACGTGCATCCTACGTGCGTTGATCGGCGTTCGCTTGCGCCCCGCTCCTGTGCGTTGTCCTCCATGTGTGTTCATTTTTTTCCTTACGAATTTAAGCTGGGTTCCCATGTATTAGGAAAATCTAAACCTGTAAATGAAAGCGAAATAGATTTGTTTAGTGCTTCTACTGTGTGCCACCAACAAAACGGCATAAAGATTGCATCTCCTTCATTGACTGTGACTTCGATGATTTTTACATCTTGCATTAAAGGGTGCTTGTCAAAATCAATTTCTTTGGTGTTTAGTTCACTAAATATAGTGACATGGTTATACACCCTTGGTGTATCCAACACCGATACTATCTGCCACTTTTTGTTTCCTACAATTTGCACATTGATTAGCCCCATCAAATCTTGGTGCATGGTGGTGTAAGCACCTTTAGCGCCCACCCATAAATACCCTGCGCCTTCATTTGGAGGTCTTTTCATAAAGTTAGGAAGTTCTCCAATAGCTTCGTATAACTTGGGTAGTCTTTCAATCAATCGGTTGTTGGCCGTAATGTATAGATTGTTGGATTCTTCCGTGGTCATGATGTAGTCCAGCAAGTCATGCAGTTTGATGGGTTGTCTGTGGTTGTCCATATGCAACTCGTAATCTTTTTCAGAGTCTCGGTTTCCCATGACTTCAACATCGATGTTGTCAAAGTTGTTACGCATATATTCAAAAGACCATACTGTTTTATCCCAGTTTTTTGTAAAATCTTTGATGATGACAGGGCGTATGGGTAACCAATACTTTTCATAGAATTCTTGGCGTGTTGGCATTTCAATTCTATCGATTGTTTCGTAATTTGGATTTTGTTGCCACATCAACTGCACACTACGCATGGTTGCGGCATATTTGCGTTGAACTCTTAACAGTCTTTGAAAAGCCGTGTAAGTTGGTGATGTTCTCACGGATTTAACTTCCTCGATCACATCCTTTAAAGTAACACCGCGTTCAAGCATTACTTGCACAAGCGCATCTTCCGCTGTACCACGAGCAAGGTGTTCAGCAAACCATGTTTTCCATTGTTCGTTCATTTAACACCCCACCCCATGCTCTTTTTCTACGTCCCGTGCCAGTTGGCGCCAGTCCATAGTGCGTCTGTATAGTGCGTGTATACGATCATCGGAAAGTGGCGCTTTCTGTAACCTTGTGTTGAGTTCCAAGGCGTGTCGCAATGCTTTGTCTTGCTCCTCGACTAGCGTACGCAAGGCTTTAAGCTCTTCCTTCATCATGTCACGTTGGATGTCATCAGCGGTTGCTTGTCCGTCATTAGATTCTGTGTGCAAAATATCCTCCCGTGGGGTGTATTCTGCTTTGGCTTTATTAATTGCATCCTCGATAGCAGCCACGAGACCGTAGCGTATTAGGAATTCATTGGCTTCGCCATCAGTGTTCAGTATTACTGTGCATGATCCGTCCGTGTTATCTTTGTAGTGTTCGATTTCAATTTTCATGTGTTTCTCGCTTTCAGTTTAGTTTCAATTTCTTCAACAAATTCAATCACCCAATTGCCATAAATGATTCTCCACTTTTGGCTTAAATATTCTACTTCCTCCTTCGTTAAACCTCTCCAAGGCTTTTTGTAGTCTTGAATATCGTCGTCATCTTCAACGACCGCTTGCACCTGTCTCTTGCGCCATCCTGATTCTCTCTCGACGCGCTTGAATTCTTCATCTTCTTCTGTCATTGTTCCCTCGCTTTCATCATTGCGTCTGCCATTTTGTATGCGATCTCAGCGTCGGTGTTTCTAAATTCGGGCGAAGAACCTTCATTTGAAATGATACCTTGCATGGCAAGACCGGCGAACCAATCTCTCAAGTCCATGCCAAACTGAGTTACTGTTGCAACCCTTCCCTCTTCTTGGGTTTTTTCATATGTGTGTGGAAATGCTTTCATGTGTTTTTCTCCTTTATTTTGATTTCGATTCGTCTTGCGTAAACATCGATGGTCTGTGTTGGCAAACCTTGCAAGCACTCATCTACTTCTTTATCCGTCAGTCCTACCCATTCACGCTTTACAAACTTTTCAGCACACGCAACGCAATAAAGTGCATGACCACCATCAGCACCACATTCAGCACACGACACAAGCTCATCTTTTGTTTCTAGTTGTTTTTTATAAGTAAATTTAGATGCCATGTTTTGCACATCAACAATCTTCGCACACGCCTCACGCTCACGCTCTGTCACCAGTTTGGCAAACTGTTCTAAATGACTCAATGCTGAGTCATGCCAATCACACTTACCATAGACTTTTTCAGCCATCTTTATGATTTCATCTTTAGTCATAACAAAGCCTCCCCTACCTCATCGATTGCTTGTTGTTTATCTTTACGCATGACCTCTTGAAGTATTTTAGGATCAACACGATCAAAAGGCCACCACTCGTTTGTTTGTATCTGTTCTATGATTTCATCTTTAGTCATACTCATCGTCCTCCATCTTTTCGTAGTATCCGCATACAGCACAGTGTAGGAATGGTCTGTTCTCTACACGCCCCAGTTCACCAAGCACACAGCGTGGGCATGGTATGTCTTCTAGTTCCGTGTCAGTCATGTTGTCTTCTTTCTGCTAACATAAATTCATACAAATCTTGCAACTCAGCCATCCAATCCACTAGCCCATCAAGTTGCACCATTCTGTCGGCAACCACAAACTCTTTTGAGATTTGCAGCTTACCCTCTTCGCCGTTCCAAATTAGCGTTATCATCGATCCATCTCCTCTGTCATCATCCATACTACTAACCACACGAGGAGAGACACCCCCACTATGCCAGTGAGTATCAGAAACCAAGTTAATATGTTCAGGAATGTGTACATTATTTTCTTTCATTGTGTTTACCTGTAAAGATGTCAATGAGTTCCCGATACAGACTCAAGGCTTGCCTTACATCAAGTTTAGAAAGTATGTAGTCGTTGGTCAGTTCAGGTTCGACTATGCGTGGGGGTGTCTCTTGTTTAGGCTCAGCAAGTAACGCCTTGATGCCTTGTTGTGGCGCAAATGCTTTTGGTTTTTTGACGCTTACGCTTGGTGTGTCTTTGGGTTTTATTTTCTTTAGTGGCCTGTACTCATTTGCAATTGTGTAGTATCTCGAATTCTCATCCCTACGCATGATGCCATTTGCCACCGATGCGGACATCATAGCTATCGCTGAATGGGGTTTGAACCCAAGAGATGCAAAGTGTTGCCCCACTTGTTTGGCTTTAAGGCCAGGGTTGTCTCGCACGTATTCAAATGTCATGCGTGCGATGTTGTTGGTTATCTTAAAAGTCTGTGGCATATTACTGCGTGCGTCTGGTTTTGTATCCATTTGTTTTTCCTCTTTGGTTGTTGAATCTGTATCCCACTCTTTGAGCGCTTCTTTGAGCGCTGTTTTTATATCAGCCATTTTGTATTGCTCCTCTTGCGATAGTCCATAGTAAAAGAAATCCCGTGATGCCTAGTATCGTCAAGCAATACAGCAACGCATCTCTCAGGAACGTGTGTTTCCAAGAACGTATTCCAAGCAAACCCTCCTGTATTTGCTCATCGAACGCATCCATCTTGGGTGGTGGGGGAATGTAGCGCAGTCCTATTTGGACTTTGCCTGTGTCGTAAGGCACAACTTGCCGTGTCATGGGTTGTTGTGCTAGTTGTTTCTTGGTAAGTTTCTTCATGTGAATAACTGTACTTGAAATGATTTCAATTGTCAAGCGATGGACAGTTCTTATTTAAACTGGGGGACAGTTTGTCCCCGAGAAGGACACTGGTTGTGTCCTCGCCCTCACACCGTGGCATACGCCTCATCAAACAAAGTCGCCATGACCGCATCAGGGTCAGCGGTCTCTAACATATACAACGCATCATCCAACACACCAAAGGTCAGCTTGCGTTTGTCAATGAACCGTACCGCTAGGGTCATGTCCTCGGGGTACACACTCTCGGCCATCATCTCCAACAGCCAGTCGTAGTCCCCATCCTGTGCCGAGCGTAGGGCATCCTCTAACTCATACCGAACATACTCCGCTAGGTCATACTCCTCGCCCTTGTTGAACATGGCGCTATACCCCGAACTCCATCCCGTTATGCCTGCGTAGTCATAGCGTGAGAACTTGTCTTCTTTGACTGTTGGGTCACGGTCGGTTGGCAGGCTGTCCCAGTTGATCTCCAGTACCCGAGATGCAAGCGTTTGGTAATGCACGATGTCAAGGGATTCTTTGTCGGTATGTTCTGAGTAATAACCTACGCTCAAGTTCGTACACTCGGGGATGATGTCAACAAACTCTGCGGTATCTGTGTACACACCTGAGTCATCGGGCAGATACATCAAGCGATCGTCACCATTGAGCGCATCGGACAGGCCTTCAGCGAACGCATCGGAACAACAACGACTCCATCCCTGATGGGTGATGACGCTCTCAATACCACGGCGGTCGAACGCAATGGCACGATCAAAAGAGCCAAGCAAGTCTTTGTTGTGTGTAGCGATATGAGTTGCACCGATACCCCCACACTCTTCGCCTTGGGTGAAGATGTAATAAGCAGCAACACCCCCATGTATCAAGTGCATGAGCATGGCCACACCTGCACCATCGTCAGCACCAAGGGGAGCACCGTCAGCGTGCCAATGGGTCTTGGTCTTCTTGATCTTGTTGTGTCCCTCGGTTTTGTGTACGGTGTCCACATGGGCTACGAATAGCGTGCGGTTGGTTGGGTTCACTCGGGCATCAACATGGAGATTACCAACGGCATCAAGATGCGCTTTGTCCCATAGATGCTCGGGTAGTGCTTGCGCTAACCACTCGGTGAACTGTGTGTTGGTCTTGGAGTTATGCGGTCTCTTGAGTGAGAGGGCAAGGTCAAGGGTTTTGTGGATGATTGATTTGTTGTGCATGATTATTCGCTTTCTTTAGTTTGTTCAGTTTCGGGTGCATGGTCAGGGTGAAATAACTCACAGTTGATCTCTACAGATTCAATGGCATTGGTGTACCACTTATCGCTGTGTGTACACATCCAACAGTCGTCCTTGAGTGCATACTCCTCGGTGTCCTCGGCGTAGCAGATGTCCTCGTCATCGGTCTCGTACCAGTCGCCATCGATACAGATCGAATTCTCTAGCCTAGCGTAGTCACCGTTGCGCAACTCAATGATCTCGTTGTCACCAAGGTAGTTGGTGTCGTAACATTCACCGTCAATGGTGACCACATCGTCAGCGTGAATGTAATACTCGCAACCACGGCGTGAGTAAGCATAGGTGTAGTTGTGTTCACAGCAACTGTTGCACACACGGGCATCTTCCTGATGCCCGACCCAGTAGCCATCATCCTCGTGGAAACTGTCACCGCAGTCCTCACAAGTGACCGTATCCTCCTGTTGGGTGCGACCCCCCGTGTCGTCCATAGCATACTCACCGTCATTGCAGATGATGAAATACTCCCCTTTAAGATCGGCACGCTTGACATCCCCGTCTAAGTACGGTGCGACATAACCCCCATCGGAATGGGTAACCGCTCTGAGTTTCTCACCGCCCCAACTGGTTTGTTTGTCGAACCCGTTGCTTTGCAACCATGCCTCCATCACATTGTCGCTGTGCGAGTAGCCCGTTGACTCCTTGGGTTTTAGGTAAGTCCGCACGAAATACTTGTTGTTATCGTCCGTTATCATCACAAGTGCACGACCTACCGTGTCACCGTTCTCTTCTCGCACGACCATTGCCCATCCATACTGCGGATCGTATGCGGTATAGGGGTGCTCGGACACATTGAAGATACTGCTTTGCATACAGGACTTTGGCCCACGGTTCAAGTGGTAGATCATCTCGGCCGTGGTGTGTACGATTTTGATACCCGTTGCGCTGTAAAGCGCAGAGATGTCCCTGATGATGTTGTCTTTGAGCGTAGGAAAATGCCGAGACAGATACTTGCCGATGGTCGTTGTGACTTGGCGGTCTTGGTTGCCTGCGTTGTCGTCCCTTGTGTAGGCGATCTTGGTGTTCTCGGTCACGGACATATGGGGGTGCTCCATCACCAGTTGATGCCAGTCCAAAGGACGGGCGTGTTTCAGCGCATCGAAGATGACTTGATGCAAAGGGTAGCGGTAATACTCACGGTGATACCAAGGACGGGAGTTCCTGAGCACACGCTGTAAGCAGTGTATGTTTGTTTCCATGTTAAGTCTTTCTGTTGTTTCCATTTTGATAGTTCCTTTGGTTTATTGAATTTGTGCCACAGGGGGCACGACTTGGGACTGGCTTAGATCACTCAGTATGTAAGGGTTATCGGTCTTGATATCCTCACGCACATGGGCGTCTCGCTCTTCTTGGAATTGTTTAATTATTTTCTCTGCGTCTGTCATTTTGATTTACTCCTTCTGGTTCGTATGCTTTGCATCGTGCCGCTATTGTTTGGGCGTTGGTGTCGCTTGCTTTGTTTTCACTTAGGTTATTAGAGAAAGGCACTACCACTTGGCGGTTCAATCGACAAATCAATCGAACCGAGTAGTACCCGTCATGTGTTGCGTTCTCGCAGTTTCTGCATGATTTCATTTTGATAGTTCCTTTTGTTTTGGCTAGTTTGCGGGTGATGCTCGGCTTAGCCAGTTCCAAGCACCAAACTGGGGAGCAGGGTGCTCCCGAGATTCTTTGTTAATCGTTTGACAATGCGTGCCATGTGTGGGGCAAAGGTTCATAAGGTGCAATGTATCCTAGTTGCGTGAGGGCTTTCTTCATCTTCTCTATGCGCTCGGCACGCTCGTCTGTGGGTTCAATCAGTTGCTCACGCTCCTCGTTGGCGAGTTCTTTCTCGGTGCGGTTATAGAGGCGGTCTCTCAGTTCAGCGTGCAGCTCAGGCGGTATGCGCCTCACGAACGGTTCTTTCTGTTTGGCCTTGGCCTTGAGTGGTATCTCCGCAAACAAATCCATCACTCGGTTCTTTACTTTCAGCGGAACCCAGTCGACCCAATGGATGCCCCCGTTGGGAAGATTTTTCTCTTTTATTATTTGACTGGGTAAAATCTTGTTGTGCTTTTCATTCAGCGTGAAGTCTGACTTGAGTCTGTCCAAGACAATTGCATAGGCGGTGATCGCCTCAATCCTACGCTCATCGGCAAAGGCTTTCTTGTACATCAACATGGAGCGCACGATCTTGCGCTCCACAAGCAAGGGTTCTTTTAAGATGCGCCAATAGAACGCCAGCTTCTTGGCCTTGGCGTTGTCACTCTTGACCTGTGCCTGTTGCTCGGCAACGATGCGTTTGATGTGGTCTCGTTCCCACTCGGTCATACGCCGTTTACTGAGGACATTGTGCAGTTCATCGGGTGTGTGGCTCATGTAATGTGCATACTGCATGGGTAAAATCTCCGTTTGGGGTTGAAAGTGTCCATGATTTTATCAGGTATCCAGAGCTTTGTCCAACTATCTAAAAAATAAGACAGTCGAATGTGTTGATTTTAGTGGCTTTGCCACACTTCAGGCCTAAGTATCTATCTATTTTAATAATTGCAATAAGGTAAACCTTTTAAAGCAAAGGCAAGAACCAAAAAGAACGCACACATATAGAGATGCTCCTATATATATAATTATATTTAAATAGATAAATAATAAGACAGAGTTATTCGGAACGCCAATATCCACGCCGTTTTTTTGTTGTCGTGTATGCGTGGATAGTTGGCCAAATCTCGGTCGTGTTTTTTTACTGTCATTTTATCAACTCGGGAGCAAGGTGCTCCCGAGTTTCAACTTTGTCCCAATAGATGTCGCGGACATTGTGGTTCTTTGACAGTCGTGTGAGCGTGGCTTGGATTTGTTTGGCGGTACAGTCGATGACTCGGCGCTCATGGTAGTCGTTGTGTATGCGTAGGAGGAATGTGATTTTGTACATGGTTTATTCTCCAAAAGTTACAAAGACAACATGGCAAATGCCACGGGGATAAATGGCGATCATTTCACCATGTTTTTCAACACGGCAACGCAAACCCGTAAGGTCTGCCCATGCCTTTGCTTTTCGCACCAACGCAAGGTCGGATGTCGTGTTGGGTAGTTCGAGTGTGTGACGGCGCACCCATGAGTAGTTGGATTCTCCGCCAAAGGTATCGGTGTGTTCAAAATTGATTTTCATGATTTATTTTCCTTGGGTAATGGCTTCAATGGGTGTGGCATCGGTGCATACGCATACAATGCGCTCGAATCGGGGCGCACCTTCTAGGGTGTGTACAGTTACATTTTTGCCCGTGTGGGTGTAGCTTTCAACACGCATGGGTTTGCCGTGCACGGTAATGATTTGCCCGATTTTGTATTGGGCTTTTGGAATGAATGCGAATTTCATGATTAAAGTTCCTAGGTTAGACAAAGAATGAAACAGCGCAAAGACTCTGTCCCTGCGCTCTCGGGAAAAACTCGGGAGCACGATGCTCCCGAGTTTAGATTGCATTTTTAATGCGTTTTTGGTCGGCCTTGGGCAACGCTTTGATCTTGGCGAGCAAAGCATCAATCGGATCTTTTTTGTTTTGTGTGTTCGCCTTGGGTTTGGCCACGGTCTCAAAGCAGTTCGAGAGAATACGCTTCATCGCCCAGTATTCAGCCGTGTCCTTCGTAAACATCATGCCCCGTTGACCCTTGTACGCCTTTGCCCCCTCGTACTTGCCCTCCACGAACTCGATCACCAAGGGTATCGCTTGGGTCTTGTCAAAAATACCCTCCTCGAATAGACGGGTTGCGAATGATGCTTGGGAGTTGTCAGCGTCTTGGAAGATGGCGAACACTTTGGTTTTGTTGATAGTCATTTTGATAGCTCCATAAGGTTTGTCCCTGAGAACCATTCTCAAGGTAACTCTATTATGCACATGAGGGGTTCTAAAAGGGGTTGAGCCTATGTAATTTGGGGTACAAAAGGCTTATTCCGCCCCGAAAATCGAGAACTTTTGACCCCACTATACCCCCACCCCCCAAATAAAGAATGCCGTAGCCATGCTGCCATGAACACTGTTCCATAACCATCCTGAGTATTTCTGTAATACTTTATATCTAACTAACCAAATTAAACACATTTTAAAAAAAACGTATGAGTTTCTGACAAACAATACCCCCCACAAATTTTATAAAAAATTTAAAAAACACCTTGTCTAACGCTTGACTTGGTATATACTGGGGGTGTTGGCGAAACGGTTTAGCTCCGTGGGAGAAGATATTAAAGAGTGTTGTTCCCCCGACCCTGCTTTATGGGAGCGCCAACACAAAAAAAAGCCCCGCTACTTGAGCGGGGCAAAAGGACTCACATGTCCAAAGAGGAGAAAAGTAAACGGCAACTGCTTGCGCATCTACAGGTTCGTAGTATATACTACACAAAACGAGGTTGCAAGGGCCTACGCATATGTTAGATCATCTTTTAGAGTTTGAACCAGAAGTGAGTGACCACTCACAGGGATTCGTGTCGCTTGAAAAAGCCACCCCCGCACAAACTCTGGACGCCAAGATAGCCACAGTAGATTGGTTAAAAGACTTAGGCGCTGTAGATGAGACAGCCCAAATCACAGAATTAGAAACACAAGCCGCACGCAAGACCTTTGCCAACATCGTCTCTGCTGCACCCGCACCCGCCACCCACACAGCACTCGCTGAAGTAAAAACCCCCGCAGCCGTCCAGCACCTCGTAGGTATGCTGACCGCATACGACTGGGAATTTGTACAGCAAGCCAAGGAACTTAGAGGTTATGCGGTGGCCAAGATACTTGAAGAGGTCGAGAACCCCAGCGCTAACATCAGGCTGAAAGCCTTGGCGCTACTGGGTAAGGTTACAGAGATTGGGCTCTTTACAGATAAGATTGAGGTTAAAAAGACTGAGATGTCTGACGATGAGTTGGACAGCCGCATCAAAGACAAGCTCAATCGCCTGATGGATGTAGTAGACGTATTAGCTAATAACGAAGAAATAACAGACTTGGAACCGCATGGACTTGAGCAAGATCACGAGCCTGACGCCGCTTGAGGCCAAGCTCATCACTCAAAACCTCCCGCGCATGTCCAAGGAGGAAAAGCTGGAATTGCTCCAAGACATTGATGTTCAAGAAAAACGAGCCAGCCTTATTGCTTCTCAAAACAGTATTTTAGGATTTGCTAAATCGGTCTATCCGGGTTTTAAAACGGGCCCCCATCACAGAAAGCTAGCCAAGATATTTGAAGATGTCATCAGCGGGACAAAGAAGCGCGTGATAATAAATATTGCACCGCGTCATGGCAAATCTGAGTTTTCGTCTTATTTGTTCCCTGCATACTTCCTTGGAAAATTTCCTGAGAAGAAGATCATCATGGGAACCCACACCGCTGGACTCTCAGAAGACTTTGGACGCAGGGTTCGTAACTTAATTGAATCTGAGGAATACAATGAAATTTTCCCTAGCACACAGATTGCGGAGGATCAAAAGGCTGCTGGTAAGTGGAGCACTTCGGCAGGAGGGCAATATTATGCCGCGGGTGTTGGCGGGGCTTTGGCTGGTCGAGGCGCTGACTTGTTTGTTATTGACGATCCACATAGCGAGCAGGATGTAAAAACCAACTCCCGACTGGCATTTGATACGGCGTGGTCTTGGTTTCAAACGGGCCCGTTGCAACGTCTGATGCCGGGTGGGGCGATTATTGTGATTATGACGCGGTGGTCGCTTTTAGATCTAACGGGTAAGCTTTTAGATTACCAAACAAAAAACCCTGAAGCTGAGCCTTGGGAGATTGTAGAGTTGCCTGCCATACTACCTTCGGGTAAATCCCTATGGCCAGAGCAGTGGCCAATTGAAGCGTTGGAGAAAACAAAAGCATCTTTAGATCCAAAGTACTGGAACGCGCAGTACATGCAACAACCCACATCAGACAACAGTGCCATTATTTCTAGAAAGCATTGGCGCATCTGGACGGCAGATGAGCCGCCCCAATGTGAGTACGTTATACAGTCTTGGGATACAGCGTTTGAAACAAAGAACAACTCTGACTACAGCGCATGTACAACGTGGGGGGTTTTCTACAACGAAGAAGAAGGCGACAGCCCACAAGTCATACTCCTTGATGCGTTCAAGGATAGAATGGCATTTCCTGAATTAAAACAAGTGGCGTTGAAACATTACAAGGAGTGGGAACCTGATGCGTTCATTGTTGAGAAAAAAGCGGCAGGAGCGCCCCTTATACAAGAGCTTCGCAACATGGGCATCCCCGTGCAAGAGTTCAGCCCCAGTAGAGGTAATGACAAAATGGTTAGGCTTAACGCCGTTGCAGATCTATTTAGCTCAGGAAAAATCTGGGCACCAGACACAAGATGGGCCAGAGAAGTGATAGAAGAAGTTGCGGCTTTCCCTGTGGGAGAACACGATGACTTTGTGGATACGACCTCTCAAGCGCTGCTTCGCTATAGGCAAGGCGGCTTTATTTCGCTAGACTCTGATGAAAAGGACGAGCCGTCCATCTTTCGTAGACGTCAAGCTGCATACTATTAAGGACAATCATGGCAACAAGTAATTTTGATAAAGCAATATACCAAGCACCCCAAGGCATAGATGCTCTAGCGCAAGATGAGGCTCCGCTAGAGATTGAGATTGTTGATCCTGAAGAGGTAAATATTAAAGCAGGAGACATGGAAATCTCCGTAATGCAAGGAGAAGATGGCGAAGAAGGCTTTAGTGACAACTTGGCCGAGTACATGGACGAAGGCGCTTTGGCTAGCTTGGCAGGAGATTTGGACAGCGACATTGACCAAGACCGCGGTTCCCGTAAAGAATGGGAGAAAGCCTATACAGAAGGACTAAAACTGTTGGGACTCCAGATAGAGAACCGGACAGAGCCTTGGGACGGTGCGTGTGGAGTGTTCCATCCTATGATTACGGAAGCAGTTGTACGCTTTCAGGCCGAGACCATCACAGAAACATTCCCTGCACAGGGGCCAGTACGTACCAAACTACTGGGTAAAGAGACGCCAGAGTTAAAAGAAAAAGCTACGAATGTCGAGAACGACATGAACTATGAGTTGACGGAGACCATGAAAGAGTTCCGTCCAGAGCACGAGCGCATGTTGTGGAGTCTCCCAGCCACGGGTTCTGCGTTCAAAAAAGTCTATTACGACCCCGGCCTTGGCCGTCAAGTCAGCGTGTTTGTGCCTGCGGAAGACATGCTTCTCCCCTATGGCGCTACAGATATGGATACTTGCTACCGTGTGACGCATGTGATGCGCAAGACAAAGAATGAGATTCTTAAACTTCAGCAAGCAGGGTTTTATCTCGACATTGAGTTGGCAGAACCTTCTAAAGAAAAGAACGATATTAAGCAAGCCAAAGACAAAGAGACGGGCTTTAGTGACTTGAATGATGATCGCTACACTTTGTATGAGTGCCACGTTGATTTGGACTTGGAAGGCTACAAAGATGTAGACGAAGACGGAGAAGAAACGGGTATTGGCTTGCCGTATGTGGTGACTTTAATCAAAGGATCAAATGAAATCTTATCTATTAGACGGAACTGGGAAGAAGGCGACGACCTTAAACTCAAACGACAACACTTTGTCCACTACCAATACATCCCCGGCTTTGGCGCGTACGGGTTTGGTTTATTCCATCTCATCGGGGGTTTTGCCAAATCCGCCACAAGCATCATGCGACAACTGGTGGACGCGGGAACTTTATCCAATTTACCGGGAGGCCTTAAGTCCAGAGGACTACGCATCAAGGGTGATGACACACCAATTGCTCCGGGCGAGTTCCGAGACGTAGACGTTGCCTCTGGCAACATTAGAGATTCAATCTTACCGTTACCTTACAAAGAGCCTAGCAACGTACTGTTCAATTTGATGAACCAGATCGTTGACGAAGGGCGTCGTTTTGCTGCAACAGCGGACATGAACATCAGTGACATGTCTAGCCAAGCACCTGTGGGAACAACGCTTGCTCTTCTCGAACGCCAGCTTAAAGTATTGACCGCAGTCCAAGCGCGTGTGCATTTTGCTTTGAAGCAAGAGTTAAAGCTTCTCAAGAACCTTATACGGGATTACACGGATACTTCCTACACGTATGAGCCTGAGTACGGTTCAAAGAAAGCCAAGAAGGAAGACTACGACTTGGTTGACGTCATTCCTGTAAGCGATCCAAACGCCGCAACAATGAGTCAACGCGTGGTGCAGTATCAGGCCGTGATCCAGATGGCGCAGATGGCTCCTCAAATTTATGACTTGCCCCAGTTACACAGGTCAATGTTGGACGTGTTGGGTATTAAAAACGCTGAGAAGCTAGTGCCCTTGCCTGATGACCAAAAGCCAACCGACCCAATCAGCGAAAACCAAGCGGTACTCAAAGGTAAGCCTTTAAAAGCGTTTATGTATCAAGACCACCAAGCGCATATCAGCGTACATATGTCCTTAATACAAAACCCAATGATTATGCAAATCGTTGGTCAAAACCCAATGGCGCAACAAATGATGGCAGCTATGCAGGCACACATGGCAGAACACGCTGGGTATTTGTATCGCCAAAAAGTGGAACAACAGTTGGGTATGCCCATGCCTCCTGAAGACGAGAAACTGCCTCCACAGTTGGAGTTGGCGTTGTCAACAATGATGGCTCAAGCATCCAATCAAGTTCTTCAACAAGACCAAGCACAAGCCGCACAGATGCAGGCTCAGCAAGCTGCGCAAGACCCCGTACTTCAAATGCAGCAACAAGAGTTGGCTATCCGCCAAGCAGAAGTTCAAATAAAAGGACAAAAAGCAAATACGGATGCAAAACTTGCAATGGCTAAACTGGCTATGGAAAGAGAAAAAATCCAAGACACCACACAACTTAACGCCATGAAAGTTGGCGCTCAAATAGAAAGTGACAAACACAAATTAGCAAATCAAGAACAGCAAGTTGGATTAAAAGCTGGTATGGATATGGCTAAGAGTAAAGAGCAAATGGACTTGCAAAGAAAGCAAGCCATGATGCAACATCTTCAAACCTTTAAACGAAACGAGGAGAAACCTAAAGAATGATCCAAGACTTCGCACGCGTATTGCGCGAACAAATACGCACCGACATGAACAACTATTGCGATGATATCGCTGGCGGTCAATGTCGCACTTTCGATGAATATCAAAAACTCTGTGGTGTTATTTCAGGTCTAGCCATCGCAGAGCGTTACATCCTTGACCTGCTTGAGAAAGTTGAAAAAGCTAATGAGTAATTTAATACTCCCTCCGGGCGTAAGCCTGCCTGAAAAAATTCTTCCCATAGATACGCCTGATGAGGACATTCCTGCGGAAGATAAAGCGGCGGCTTTGCCCGTCCCAACAGGGTACAAAATACTCTGCATCGTGCCTGACATTTCTGACAAGTTAGACGGCACTGATTTAGATTTAGTGCGTCCTATGGACTACGCCAAACAAGAACAGATGGGTACAACCACTTTGTTTGTAATGGCATTAGGCCCAGACGCATACAAAGACACGGCTAAATTTCCCAGCGGGCCTTGGTGCAAACAGGGGGATTTTGTGGTGGTACGTACGTATACAGGTACGCGATTAAAAATATTTGGCAAGGAATTCAGAGTAATCAATGATGACCAAGTTGAATGTGTTGTGCAAGACCCTCGTGGGATTACCCGCGCGTAAGGAAAAATCATGAACGATAAATTTAAGTTTCCCGATGAAATTGATGATAAAAAGATTGACATTGAGGTTGATGACCGAGAAGTTGATATTGAAATCATTGACGACACACCTGAACAAGATCGTGGCCGTTGGCCTTTAAACAAAGAAGTTGAAGACCCAACCGATGAAGAAATTGAAAGTTACTCTGATAAGGTAAAGAACCGCATTAAAGAACTTACACACGCTAGGCACGATGAACGCCGCAGGGCAGACTCGGTGGAACGTGAGCGACAAGAACTTGAGCGTCTTGCACAACAACTGATAAACGAGAATAAAAGTCTCAAAAAGAGCGTTAACGTGGGGCAGGAAGCGTTTGTCCATTCCGCTAAGGAAAAGGCGGAGGCAAACCTTACGTTGGCTCGCAAACAGTATAAGGAAGCACAAGAGGCATTTGACACAGACGCTATCATTGTTGCGCAAGAAGCACTGACTGATGCTAAAATGCAACTAGAAACTGTAAAAAATTACCGTGTACCCCCTTTACAAGAGGAAAGGAATGAGGTACAAACGCAGTATACCCAACCTGAAAAGGTTCAACCAGACGAAAAGTCACTGCGCTGGCAGGCAAAAAACCAGTGGTTTGGTGCATCGGGGTTTGAAGAAATTACCAGTTACGCACTAGGACTGCATCAAAAACTAGTCAACGGGGGCATAGACCCACGCAACGATGAGTATTTCGAGCAAATTGATGCTCGCATAAAGTCAAAGTTCCCTGAAGTATTCGGTGGTTCTGAAGACAGAAAATCTGCTGAAGTCAATAGACGGCCCTCAACTGTTGTTGCGCCTGCTGGTCGTTCTACGTCCGCAGGAAAGGTCAAACTAACTACCACGCAAGTTGCGTTGGCAAAGAAGTTTGGATTAACCCCGCAGCAATACGCTGCACAAGTAGCTAAATTGGAGGCTCAAAATGGCTGATAACAGACAAAATCGTGATATCGCTTCACGCGAAAAAACCGCTCGTTACGTGTATACACCATCGAGCACACTGCCCGATCCAACACCGGAACCCGGATATGTCTATCGCTGGATAGCAACGCATATCATGGGACAAGCCGATCCAACCAATGTGTCTCGTAAGATGCGCGATGGCTGGGTGCCAGTGAAGGCAGTAGACCATCCAGAGCTTATGCTTGAGGCGAATGAAAAGACAGGTAATGTGGAGATTGGTGGGTTGATGTTATGCAAACAACCCGCTGAACAAGCCAAAGCCCGTGATGATTACTTCAACAAACAAGCGCAAGATCAGATGGACTCAGTTGACAATCACTTTATGCGAAACAATGATCCAAGGATGCCGCTGTTCTCCGACCGCAAGTCGACAGTCAGTCGCGGAGCTGGATTTGGTTCTGGTTCTAAATAACTTTTTATAGGAGTCTTAAATGGCTTATCCAACTGTCTCAGCCCCTTACGGCGCAAAGCCCGTAAACCTGATCGGTGGCCAAGTTTTTGCTGGATCGACAAGAAATTTGCCAATTCAGTACAACTACGGCACCGCTCTGTATTACGGTGATCTCGTTACTTTGTCTGCTGGTTATGTTGTTTTAGCAACTTATGCAGTTAGCACTACCAATACAACGGTTGGTGTTTTCTTGGGTTGTTATTACACAAATCCTACAACTAAGCAACGTCAATACTCACAGTATTATCCCGGTAGCGTAACTGCTGGCGACATTACTGCAATCATCGGTGACGATCCTGACCAAGTTATGCGCATGGCAGTTACTACAACTGCTGGTGGTACAACTATCGGTTCAGCATCTTCAATCCTCGTTGGTGTCAACATGGCTGGCGGTACACAAACAGGTTCTGCTACGAGTGGTAACAGTCAACTGTCCGTTGTTGGCGCATCTGCTACAACTTCTGGTGGTGGCTTCCGTGTATTGAACTTGGTTCCTGATACGCAAGTTAGCTATTCAAGCACATATGTGTCTGGTGGCGCTGCTTCAGCAACTTCTGTTGTTGTCTCAGGTTTGGCAGTAGGTACTTTCTTACCAATCGGCACAGATGTGTTCAACTTGGTAAACGGTCAGTTGCAGTTCACAGGTTCAACCTTGAGTTCAGCATCTACTGTATCAACCACAGGTAGTACAACTCTTACCATTACTTCGGTAACAACCGCAGTTACTGGTACTGTTGTATTGGTCGTAACCCCCGAAGTGTTGGTTAAATTCAACTTCGGCGTACATCGCTATTACGTAGCATAAGGAGCTTAAATCATGGCTATTTCCCGCGCACAACTATTGAAAGAGCTGCTCCCAGGCTTGAACGCATTGTTCGGTTTGGAGTATGCACGTTACGGCGAAGAGCACAAAGAATTGTATGAGACTGAGAAGTCTGAGCGTTCTTTTGAAGAAGAGACCAAGCTTGCTGGTTTCTCCGCTGCTCCAGTTAAAAATGAGGGTTCTGCAATTGCTTATGACAATGCGCAAGAAGCTTTCACGGCTCGCTATAACCACGAGACCATCGCTTTAGGCTTCTCCATCACTGAAGAAGCTGTAGAAGATAACTTGTATGACTCTTTGTCTGCACGTTATACAAAAGCTTTGGCCCGTGCTATGGCTTACACCAAGCAAGTTAAGGCTGCTTCCGTTATTAACAACGGTTTCAGCTCTGCTTACCCCGGTGGTGATGGTGTTGCTTTGTTCTCTACTGCTCATCCTTTGGTGAACGGTGGTACAAACTCTAACACTGCGTCTACTGGCGTTGATTTGAACGAGACTTCTTTGGAAGCCGCCGTTATTCAAATCGCTGCTTGGACGGACGAGCGCGGTCTTTTGATTGCCGCTAAACCCCGTAAGTTGATTGTTCCCCCAGCTTTAA
>Ga0209188_1000817_pt1 | contig 27861 bp, 23 predicted proteins | sample C_130625_EF_Meta_FD_187307 | JGI IMG/M metagenome (GOLD analysis project Ga0209188, IMG submission 187307) | Freshwater microbial communities from Lake Croche, Canada to study carbon cycling - C_130625_EF_MetaG (SPAdes) (version 2) | ecosystem: Environmental > Aquatic > Freshwater > Lake... | reverse complement strand
GGCTCGCGGGTTTAAGCCGCGAGTGCGAAACGTTCGTCGTTTGCAGTTAGTTTTTTTCTGCGGATTTACGAGGTGACAGAACCTCGACATGCCCTGCGCCGCGTCCGATCCCATGTCGAAACCAATGCAGCCCCAAGAGGAATGATTCTACGCCTGTCGCAGCAGATCGGCCAACGCCAAGGGTGAATGGATGATGTGGTCGGCGCCCCAGCTTTGCACTTGGTCCTGACTGCCCAAATAACCATAGTGCGCGGCAACCGTGGTCATGCCGGCGGCTTTGCCCGCCAAGATGTCGCGCTCGTCGTCGCCTACATACCAACATTGCTCAGGTGGCAGTTGCAAACGCCTGGCTGCCTCGAACAGGGGCTCGGGATGCGGTTTGGCGTGTGGCGTGGTGTCGCCGCTGACGATGGCTTGGGCCGCGGCAAACATAGGGATTTGTGCCGTCAGGGGCAATGTGAAGCGTTGGCTTTTGTTGGTAACCACTCCCCATGCAAGACCAAGACCCGCCAATTGCGCGAGTAAGTCGTGCACACCATCAAAGATAACAGTGCGAACCGTCATGGCACGCTCGTAATTGTTTAAAAACTCTTCTTTGAATGCTTCGTAATCTGGGTGCTCGGGGCTTAAACCAAAAGCGATTTGAAGCATGCCACGAGCGCCAGAGCCGGCCATGGGACGGTAAAGGCCATAGTCGAGGGAAGGCAAACCGCGGTCAGTGCGCATTTTGTCGGCGGCTGCGCCTAAGTCGGGGGCGCTGTCAATGAGGGTGCCATCCAAGTCGAACAACACCGCTTGGGGCAAGGGCATCTCAGGCCTCGCGCTGGGTGGCCAGCATGTAGTTCACGCTGGTATTGGCGTCTAGCCAATAGCGTTGTGTCAGCGGGTTGTATTGCAAACCGCGCATGGCCAAGTTATTCAAATTAGCTTCGCGGCAAAAAGACGATAACTCGCTGGGGCGAATAAATTTAGCGTATTCGTGCGTGCCTTTGGGCAACAAGTTCAGCACATATTCAGCACCCAAAATCGCAAACAAAAAAGATTTGGGATTGCGGTTGAGGGTAGAGAAAAACACTTTGCCACCTGGCTTGAGCAGGGTCGCACAAGCTTTAACCACTGAAGCAGGGTCGGGAACATGTTCCAGCATTTCCATGCAAGTCACCACATCGAAACTGCCCGGCTGCTCTTCGGCCATGGCTTCGGCACTGACCTCGCGGTAGGTGATGTTGGGGGTTTGGGTTTCCAAAGCATGCAACTGCGCCACCTTGAGCGACTTGGTGGCCAAGTCAATGCCTGTGACATGGGCCCCAACACGCGCCATGGCGTCCGACAAAATGCCGCCGCCGCAGCCCACGTCAAGCACTTTCAAACCTTGCAGCTTGCTAAAGGTTTCAATCCACGCCAAGCGCAGGGGGTTGATTTGGTGCAGGGGTTTGAATTCGCTGTTGACGTCCCACCATCGGTGGGCGAGGTCTGAAAATTTAGCAAGTTCGGCGGGATCTACATTGATGGTGTTCATTTGGTCATTCTCTGATAAGTGGCGGACATAAAAAAACCCCGCAGAAGCGGGGTTTCATTGAACTGAATTGAAGATCAGTTCTTGCGTGAGCCAACCACTTCAATTTCAACGCGACGGTTTTTAGCGCGACCTTCTTTGGTCTTGTTGTCAGCCACTGGCTGCTTCTCGCCTTTGCCTTCGGTGTAGATGCGGGTTTTGTCGATGCCTTTGCTGACCAAGTAAGCCTTCACAGCTTGTGAACGGCGCATAGACAGTTTTTGGTTGTATTCATCGGAGCCCATTGAGTCGGTGTGGCCAACAGCAATGATGACTTCCAAATTGATGGCTTTGACTTTGCCTACCAAGTCGTCCAATTTGGCTTTGCCTTCAGGTTTGATGACGGATTTGTCAAAGTCGAAGAATGCGTCAGCCGCATAAGTGACTTTGGATGACACAGCAGCAGCGGGCGCTGGAGCAGGGGCTGGAGCAGGCGCTGGTGCCGGAGCCGCTACTGGGGCGGGGGCTGGAGCAGGTGGCGCAACAACTTCAGGGGTAGGCATCACCGGATCAGGCTTGACCATGGGAGCTGCAGCTTTTTCGGTGATGGCACCGTCGCAACCGGCGATTGCGTTGGCAGGGGTCCAAAAACCGGTGCGCCAGCATTCGCCGGGGGTATTTTTCCAAACTTCACCAGCCGTTGATGACCAGTTGCCTACGTCATGTGCGGATGATGTGAATGCAAAGGCCGCAAGCGATAAAGCAAGCGCCAGAGATTTGATGATTTTCATAGATGTCCTTTGGGGTTTTCCTGATACAGCGAGAATAAAAAGGAAGGGTGCGGGATAACCCTTTGGAGAGATTGTGCCATAGTTTCTAAAGCTTTAGGTTACAACGACATAAGCCTAAAATGGTCGGTTTACCCTGTCCTGAACGGACTGCCTCCATGACCCAGTTTGCCAAAGAAACCCTGCCCACCAGTCTAGAAGAGGAGATGCGCCGCAGCTACCTCGATTACGCCATGAGCGTGATTGTGGGCCGCGCCCTCCCCGACGCCCGTGACGGCCTAAAACCCGTGCACAGGCGGGTTTTGTTCGCCATGCACGAGTTGAACAACGACTGGAACCGCCCTTATAAAAAGTCTGCCCGTATTGTGGGTGACGTGATTGGCAAATACCACCCCCACGGCGACAGCGCGGTGTACGACACCATTGTTCGCATGGCGCAAGATTTTTCATTGCGACATATGTTGGTGGATGGACAAGGTAACTTCGGTTCGGTGGATGGTGACAACGCCGCGGCCATGCGTTACACCGAAATCCGTCTGTCCAAAATTGCGCATGAATTGCTCGCCGACTTGGACAAAGAAACGGTTAATTTTGGCCCCAACTACGACGGCAGCGAAAGAGAACCGCTGGTCATGCCAGCCAAGTTTCCCAATTTACTGGTCAACGGCTCGGCTGGTATTGCTGTCGGCATGGCCACCAACATCCCGCCGCACAACCTCAATGAAGTGGTGGATGCGTGTTTACACCTGCTGCGCCACCCTGAAGCTTCGATAGACGAACTGATTGAAATCGTGCCGGCCCCCGACTTCCCCACCGCCGGCATTATTTACGGCATCAGTGGCGTCAAGGAAGGCTACCGCACCGGTCGCGGTCGCGTGGTCATGCGGGCCAAATGCCATTTTGAAGACATAGACCGTGGCCAACGCCAAGCCATCATCGTCGACGAGCTGCCTTATCAGGTGAACAAAAAGACCTTGCAAGAGCGCATGGCCGAGTTGGTGCACGAAAAGAAGATTGAAGACATCAGCCATATCCAAGACGAGTCGGATAAATCGGGCATGCGCTTGGTGATCGAACTCAAGCGCGGCGCGGTGCCTGAGGTGGTGCTCAACAACCTCTACAAACAAACGCAACTGCAAGACACTTTTGGCATGAACATGGTGGCGCTGATTGACGGCCAGCCACGTTTATGCAACTTAAAAGACTTGATATCGGTGTTCCTGTCGCACCGCCGCGAAGTGGTGACACGCCGCACGGTGTTCACCTTGCGCAAAGCCCGAGAGCGCGGCCATGTGCTGGAAGGCTTGGCGGTGGCGCTTGCCAATATTGACGAATTCATTGCCATCATCCGCAACGCGCCTACACCTCCCGTGGCCAAGGCCGAACTGATGACCAAGCCTTGGGACAGCCAACTGGTGCGCACCATGCTGACACGTGCCAAGGCCGATGGCGGCGTGATCAACGCCGATGACTACCGACCCGACGGCTTGGAAAAACAATACGGCATGGGCGCAGACGGCTTGTACCGCTTGAGCGACACCCAAGCCCACGAAATTTTGCAAATGCGCTTGCAGCGCTTGACAGGTCTTGAGCAAGACAAGATCGTCAACGAGTACAAAGAAGTCATGGCCGAGATTGACGACTTGCTCGACATCTTGTCGCGCCCCGAGCGTGTCTCCACCATCATTGCCGAAGAGCTGTCAGCTATTCGCCAAGAATTTGGCCAAAGCAAAGTGGGTGCACGTCGCAGCCACATCGAGCACAACGCCCAAGACTTGGCTACCGAAGACCTGATCACGCCCACCGACATGGTGGTCACACTCAGCCACAGCGGCTATATCAAAAGCCAGCCTTTGAGCGAATACCGCGCTCAAAAACGCGGCGGTCGCGGCAAGCAAGCCACCGCCACCAAAGAAGACGATTGGATAGAGCAACTCTTTATCGGCAACACCCACGACTACATCCTGTGCTTCTCCAACCGCGGCCGCCTGTATTGGCTCAAAGTATGGGAAGTGCCCGAGGGTTCACGCGGCTCACGCGGGCGCCCGATTGTCAATATGTTTCCGCTGCAAGAGGGCGAGAAAATCAATGTGGTGTTGCCCCTCACCGGTGCGGCGCGCAGTTTTCCCGCCGACCAATATGTGTTCATGGCCACCTCCATGGGCACGGTCAAAAAGACTTCGCTGGACGAGTTTAATAACCCGCGCAAAGGCGGCATCATCGCGGTCAATTTGGACGACAACGACTTCCTGATTGGCGCGGCCCTCACCGACGGCAAGCACGACGTCATGCTGTTTTCCGATGGTGGCAAAGCGGTGCGCTTTGATGAAAACGATGTGCGCCCCTTGGGCCGCAGTGCACGCGGTGTGCGCGGCATGATGCTGGACGACAACCAAAGCGTCATCGCCATGCTGGTCTCCGCCCAAGACACGCCCGCTTTGCCTGACGGCACAGTCAGCCCAGACTTGACCCGCACCAGCGTACTCACGGCCACCGAAAACGGCTATGGCAAACGCACACCTATTGACGAATACACCCGCCACGGTCGCGGCACCAAGGGCATGATCGCCATTCAGCAATCTGAGCGCAACGGCCGCGTCGTGGCCGCCACTTTGGTGCACACCGATGACGACATCATGCTCATCACCGACCGCGGCGTGCTGGTGCGCACCCGTGTCAGCGAGATCCGTGAAATGGGGCGTGCCACCCAAGGCGTCAAGCTGATTGGTTTGGACGAAGGCACGAAGCTCACCGGCATGCAGCGCATCGTGGAAAACGATGCGCAAGCGCAGGTTGGCGAAACCGACGACGCAGACCCCAACGAGGACGGTGGCAGCGACGCTGCACCTGAAGCCACCCCATGAGCGAAGGCGCCGCACCCGCCAGCGGCTTGGCCGATTTGCGCCAGCGCATCGACCAAGTTGATAGCCAGTTGCTGCAGTTACTCAACCAACGGGCCCAGTTGGCCGAACAAGTGGGTGACATCAAACGCGCCGAGGGCTCGCCCTTTTTCCGCCCCGATCGCGTGGCGCAAGTGCTGGAAAAAATTCAGGCCCTCAATACAGGCCCGCTGAAAAACCAACATGTGTCTGCCATTTGGCGCGAAATCATGTCGGCGTGTTTGGCCTTAGAAGCTCCCCAGCGCGTGGCGGTGCTGGGCCCCGTGGGCACGTTTTGCGAGCAAGCCGCGATTGAATTTTTTGGCAGTGCCGCCGAGCTGATTTACTGCAACAACTTCGACGAGGTGTTTCACGCCACCAGTGCGGGCACGGCCCAGTACGGCGTGGTCGGCGTGGAAAACTCCACCGAAGGCGCGGTGGCTCGCACACTCGATTTGTTCTTGCGCACACCGGTTCATGTGATTGGCGAGGTCAGCCTCTTGGTGCGCCACAACCTGCTGCGCCAAACCGCTTCGCTCGAAGGTATTGAGGTGGTGTTGGCGCATCCACAGGCGCTGGGTCAATGCCAAGAGTGGCTACGCCTTCACCTGCCACACGCCGAGCGCCGTGCGGTATCCAGCAATGCTGAGGGCGCTCGTTTGGCCGCCACCCACCCCACTTGGGCGGGCTTGGCCAGCGAACGCGCAGCCTCTGAATTTGGGCTTCATGTGGTGGCCCATGCCATCCAAGACGAGGCCTACAACCGCACGCGGTTTGCCATCATCAGCTTGCCGCAAACTTTGGCCACACCGCCCGCCTCGGGCAAAGACTGCACCTCGCTGGTGGTGTCGGTGCCCAACAAACCTGGCGCGGTGCACGACCTGTTGATGCCACTCAAAAACAATGGGGTGTCCATGTCCCGCTTCGAGTCGCGCCCAGCCAAATCAGGCCAGTGGGAATACTATTTCTATATCGATTTAGATGGTCACGTCAGCCAACCTCATGTGGCCCAAGCACTCAAAGAGTTGCAAAGCCTGTGCGCCTTCTACAAAGTGATTGGCTCTTACCCAGTTGCCGCATGAAATTCAAGCAACTTGGGCTGGTGGGCTGCGGCCTCATGGGCGCGTCGTTTTCACTGGCCTTGCAAGCCAAAGGCTTGGTGGACATGGTGGTGGGTTTCAGTCCCTCAGAGAGCACCCGCCACAAAGCTTTGCAACGCGGAGTCATTCAGCAGGCAGGGGGCAGCGCCGCTGAGGCCGTGCAAGGCGCGGACTTGGTTTTGATCGCTGTGCCGGTCAGCCAAACCGCTGCTTGTTTGGCTGAAATAGCGCCGAGCTTGTCGTCAGATTGCCTGTTGATGGATGTGGGTTCCACCAAATGCGATGTGGTGGCTGCAGCGCGTGTTGCTTTGGGCGAGAAGCTGGCGTGTTTTTTACCCGCCCACCCGATTGCGGGCAAAGCCCAAGCTGGTGTGGACCACGCCGAAGCCGCGCTCTACCAAGACCGAGCGCTCATACTCACGCCACTGCCACACAACACGGACGCACAAATAGCCCTAGCCACAGCGCTGTGGCAAGCCATTGGCAGCCGGGTTCACTGCATGAGCCCCGAGGCCCACGACCAAGCCTTTGCCGCGGTCAGTCATGTGCCGCATTTGCTGGCGTTTGCGCAAATCAATGGTTTGCTCAAACAGCCCGAGGGCGAGGCTTTTTTGAAAATGGCCGGACCAGGTTTCAGAGATTTTTCCCGCATTGCCGCTGGCGACCCGGCTGTGTGGCGCGACATCTTCAGTGCCAACCGCAGCGAGGTCTTGGCCCAATTGGCACACTTTCAAGCCGCGCTCAAAGCGTTTGAAAATTCCATTCAAAACAATGATTTGCAAAGCTTGCACCAGCTGATTGACAGCGCCAGCCAAGCGCGTTTGAACTGGCGATTGTCGGCAGGCGACGACAGCGATGCCGCTTGACGATGGGCTTGTGGGGTTTTTGTCGTAAAATTTGTATTGCATTTGTGTAATACAAATATCAATGCAAAATTGCTTTGACCCACCGATGGAGGCACTCTGATGCAAGCATCTACATTTTCATTTCGCGCCGATGAGGTTTTTTCTGAGCAAACCCGAGCCATGGCCAGTGCGCTGGGCCTGAAAAGCTCAGACTACATACGCCAAGCCGTGTCTGAGAAAAATGCCCAATTGATGGCGCAACGCATTGCCGCCTTGTCCAAAGAATTGGCTAATGAACACTTGCAAGTCAACGAATCGCTGGAAGGCACGCTGGCTGATGGCCTTGAGTAAATTCAAACGCGGCCAAATTTGGGAAGTCGATCTCGAACCGCAATCGCACAAAGAAGAACCCGGTAAGCGCAAGCGTCCTGCTTTGGTGATTCAAACCGATTTATTGAACGACAGCGGCCACCCAACCACCATCGTGGTGGTGGGCACCAGCCAAATCAGGCGCGACAAAGACTATTTTCCGCTGCGGATCGCCTTACCCCACCAGCCCGGCTTGGCACTGGAAACAGATTTGCTCATAGACCAAGTACGCGCCATCTCCAACCGCCGGTTCATGGGCGATCAGCCTTTGAGCCTTTTGAACCCCGCCCAACTCAAACGGGTGGAAGAGGCGCTCAAACTGCTGATGGGCAAATAAGGATTCCATGTTCACCACCGCCTTCTTAGACATTCCCGCCTTGGCCAGCGCCCAAGGCACGGTCACCCTGCCCGGCTCCAAAAGCATTTCCAACCGCGTGCTGCTGTTGGCGGCCTTAAGCCAAGGCACCACAGAGTTGCGCGACTTGCTGGACTCGGACGACACCCGCGTCATGTTGACAGCTTTGCAAGCCATGGGCTGCCAAGTTGACAAGCTCGGCAGCAGCGTCAGCATCACGGGCTTAGGTGGCCAAGCGCCCGCCCCTAACTTGGATTTGTTCATGGGCAATGCAGGCACGGCCATGCGCCCGCTCACAGCTGCCTTGGCGCTGATGGGCGCACAAGCGCGTTTGCATGGCGTGCCGCGCATGCATGAGCGCCCGATTGGTGACTTGGTCGACGCGCTGCGCCAACTGGGTTGCCGCATTGACTACACCGGCCAAGACGGCTTTCCGCCGCTGCGCCTCAAAGGCCACCAAGGCTTGAAACTCGACGCGCCTATCCAAGTGCGCGGCGATGTGTCCAGCCAATTTCTCACGGCCTTGTTGTTGGCGCTGCCACTGATGGCGACCACCCAAGACATTGTCATCGAGGTGGTGGGCGAACTCATCAGCAAACCCTATATAGATATCACCCTCAACCTGCTGCAACGCTTTGGCGTGACGGTCAAGCGCGAAGGCTGGCAGCGTTTCACCGTGCCCGCCGCCAGCCGCTACACCTCGCCTGGTGTGCTGCATGTGGAAGCCGATGCCTCGTCGGCGAGCTATTTCATTGCCTTGGGCGCTTTGGCCTCTGAGACAGGCGTGCGCATACAAGGCGTGGGCGCAGACTCCATCCAAGGCGATATCCGTTTCATGGAGGCGGCCGCACACATGGGCGCGGTGGTGGAAAGCGGCCCCAATTGGGTGCAAACCCGACGCGGCGCTTGGCCCCTCAAAGCCATAGACATGGATTGCAACCAAATTCCCGACGCGGCCATGACCTTGGCCGTGATGGCGCTCTTTGCCGACGGCCCCAGCATCTTGCGCAATATCGCCAGCTGGCGGGTGAAAGAAACCGACCGCATCGCGGCCATGGCCTGCGAAGCGCGCAAGCTAGGCGCTCAGGTTGAAGAAGGCACCGATTGGATTCGGGTGCACCCCATCACCCATTGGAAGGCCGCCAGCATCCACACCTACGACGACCACCGAATTGCCATGTGTTTTTCGCTCGCCGCGTTCAACCCCGCGGGCTTGGCCGTCCGCATCGAAGACCCTCAATGCGTGGCCAAAACCTTTCCCGATTATTTTGAAGCGCTGTTTGGCTTGTCCCACGCAACCGCAGTGCCGGTGATTTGCATAGACGGCCCCACCGCCTCGGGCAAAGGCACGCTGGCCTCGCGGGTGGCTCAACGCTTGGGTTACCACTATTTGGACAGCGGTGCGCTTTACCGCGTGACCGCTTATGCGGCCTTGCAGCAAGGCTTGAGCCTGGACGAAGCGCATGAAAAGCACATAGCCGACTTGGCGCGGCACTTACCGGTTCGTTTTGAAGGTGAGCAAGTGCTTCTGGCCGATGTCAATGTTTCTGAAGAGATTCGCACCGAAGAAGCCGGCATGAATGCCTCCAAAGTATCGGTTCTCCCCGCAGTCAGGCTGGCTTTGGTCGACTTTCAGCACAGTTTTGCCCGATTGCCAGGCCTGCTGGCCGATGGCCGCGACATGGGTACGGTGATATTTCCAGAAGCGCCATTGAAAGTGTTTTTAACCGCCAGCGCAGAAAAAAGAGCGGAACGGCGTCACAAACAACTGATTTCAAAAGGTTTTTCCACTACAATCTTGGCTCTTCGCGCAGACTTGCAAGCGCGTGACGCTCGTGACACTCAACGCAGCGTTGCACCTTTGCAACCCGCACAAGACGCAATGCACCTAGACAACTCCTCGCTTTCCATCGATGAATCGGTGGCGCAAGTATTGGCTTGGTGGCAAAGCAAACAGGTGTTTGGCTCCGGCCACACCTGAACTTGGTTCCTCGGCATCCCTCTCGCGCTGCTTGGCGCTCTGATGCTGAGGTTGTTTCACCCAACTGCGGTCAAGCCGCACCCACAGTCGATCAAGTTTTTATCTGCCCTTTGCCTAGGGCTAAGCCACTTGGCCGACGAAATTAGGAAAATTGAATGTCTGAATCTTTTGCAGCCCTGTTTGAAGAATCCCTGAAACGTTCCGAGATGCGCACCGGTGAAGTCATCACCGCTGAAGTCATCCGTGTCGAGCACAACCACGTGGTGGTCAACGCAGGGCTGAAGTCTGAAGCCTATGTGCCTATCGAAGAATTTAAAAACGATCTGGGCGAAATCGAAGTCCAGGCCGGCGACTTTGTGTCGGTGGCCATCAGCTCTGTAGAAAACGGCTACGGCGACACCATTCTCAGTCGCGACACCGCCAAGCGTTTGGCCTCTTGGATGAGCTTGGAAAAAGCCCTGGAGTCCGGCGAATTCGTCACCGGCACCACCAGCGGAAAAGTCAAAGGTGGCCTCACCGTGTTGGTCAATGGCATCCGCGCCTTTTTGCCCGGCTCACTCATCGACACCCGCCCCATCAAAGACTTGTCTCCGTTTGAGAACAAGACCATGGAATTCAAAGTCATCAAGCTCGACCGCAAGCGCAACAACGTGGTGTTGTCACGCCGCGCCGTCATCGAAGCTTCGATGGGCGAAGAACGCGCCAAGATGATGGAAAACCTTAAAGAAGGCTCTATCGTTCACGGTGTCGTGAAAAACATCACCGAGTACGGCGCGTTTGTCGACTTGGGTGGCATCGATGGTTTGCTGCACATCACCGACATGGCTTGGCGTCGTGTGCGTCACCCTTCCGAAGTGGTGGTCGCTGGTCAAGAAATCACCGCCAAGATTCTCAAGTTCGACACCGACAAAAACCGCGTGTCTTTGGGCTTGAAACAAATGGGTGACGACCCTTGGATGGGCGTGAACCGCCGCTACCCCCAAGGCACGCGCATGCACGGCAAGGTCACCAACATCGCCGATTACGGCGCTTTTGTTGAACTCGAACCCGGCATCGAAGGCTTGGTGCACGTGTCTGAAATGGACTGGACCAACAAAAACGTGGCACCTTCCAAAATCGTTGCCTTGGGTGACGAAGTCGAAGTCATGGTCCTTGAGATCGACGAGGACAAACGCCGCATTTCTTTGGGCATGAAGCAGTGCAAAGCCAATCCTTGGCAAGAGTTCGCAGGTGCCACCAAGCGTGGCGACCGCGTCAAAGGCCCCATCAAATCCATCACCGATTTCGGCGTGTTCGTCGGCCTGGCTGCTGGCATCGACGGCTTGGTGCATTTGTCCGACCTGTCTTGGAACGAAACCGGCGAAGCTGCTGTACGCAACTTCAAGAAAGGCCAAGAAGTTGAAGCCTTGGTGTTGGCCGTCGACGTGGAGCGTGAGCGCATTTCTTTGGGCATCAAGCAACTCGACTCCGATCCTTTCACCAATTTCGTGTCGGTCAACGACAAGGGTGAAATCGTCACTGGCACGGTTAAGACCGTGGATGCCAAAGGCGCAGAAATTGACCTGGGCGAAGACATCATTGGTTACTTGCGTGTCTCGGAAATTTCCCGTGACCGCATCGAAGACGCCAGCCAGGTGCTCAAAGTCGGTGACGAGGTCACCGCTGTGGTGGTCAACGTAGACCGCAAAACACGCAACATCCAGTTGTCCATCAAGGCCAAAGATGCTGCCGACCAAGCTGACGCCATGCAAACCCTGAGCCAAACCTCGGGCAATGCGGGCACCACCAGTTTGGGCGCTTTGTTGCGTGCCAAGCTCGACACAGGCGAGAAATAAATCGCCTGCGAAGAGAGAGTTGTACCCATGACCCGAAGTGATTTGGTTGAAGAGCTGGCCGCACGGTTTCCGCAATTGGCGCACCGCGATGCCGAGTTTGCTGTCAAAGCCTTGCTCGACGCCATGAGCGAGGCCATGGTCAAAGGGCACCGCATTGAGTTGCGTGGCTTTGGCAGCTTTTCAGTCAATCACCGCCCGCCCCGCATGGGACGCAATCCCCGTTCGGGCGAGGCAGTGGCCATTCCGGAAAAACGAGTGCCTCACTTCAAGCCCGGCAAAGCCCTGCGCGAAGCCGTCGATTTACGCACCCAGCAACTTCTCAAAGGCAACACACCTTAAAGCCTAGAATGGCTTGATTCACCGGGGATGGTCTTGAAACAATTCTTTTGGCTGCTGCAGTGGACACTGAAAGCGGCCATTTTTTTGATGCTGTTTGCTTTCGCTTTGAACAACCAAGAGGATGTGCAAGTGCGCTTTTTCTGGGGCCTTCAATGGCGCTCGCCTTTGGTGCTGGTGCTGTTGGGCTTTTTTACTGCTGGCGTGGTGGTCGGCGTGCTGGGCATGGTGCCGCGCTGGTGGCGACAAAAACGCTTGGCCCAAAAAGCGGTGGCGCCCACCCATGCAACGCCTGCTCCCGCGGCTGTTGCGCCTTCTGTGCCTGACGTCCCTTACGGCCCTTAAGGCCCTCAAGGTTTTATGGATTTGGACATCAGTTGGATTTTTCTTGGTCTGCCCGCGGCATTTTTGTTGGGTTGGGTGGCCTCGCGTTTCGACTTGCGCCAACTGCGCATGGAAAACCGCAGCAACCCCAAGGCGTATTTCAAAGGTCTCAACCATTTGCTCAATGAGCAGCAAGACCAAGCCATTGACGCGTTCATCGAAGCCGTGCAACGCGACCCAGACACCTCCGAGCTGCATTTTGCTTTGGGCAATTTGTTTCGCCGCCGTGGCGAATACGAGCGCGCAGTAAGGGTGCACCAACACTTGCTGTCACGCGGCGATATCAGCGAGTCCGACCGCCAACGTGCGCAGTACGACTTGGCCATGGACTATGTAAAGGCGGGTATTTTGGACCGTGCCGAAACCGCCCTTCGCAGCCTGCAGGGTACGCCCTTGGCGGAACAATCTTTGTTGGCGCTCTTAAGCATCTACGAGCGCGGTCGCGACTGGCGTCAAGCCGCTGAGGTGTCACGCCAACTAGATAAAGATGGGCCTGGGCAGTTCGACAGCCGTCGCGCCCATTACCTGTGTGAACTGGCCGCGCAAAGCAAGGACAACCAAGCAACCCACAGCTTGTTACAAGAAGCCGTGACCAGTGCGCCCCAGCTTGCCAGACCACGCATCGCTTTGGCGCATTGGTTGCAAGCAAATGGTGAAAGCTTGCAAGCCTGCGAGCAACTGCAGCAACTCGCCCTGGACATTCCCTCTGCCCTGCCCTTGATCGCCTCTGACCTCGCCCAGCTCGCGCCGCTGGTGCAACGCGAAGACGCTGTGTTGTCGCTTTTAGAAGCGGGCTACGAAAATCTGCAAAGCTTGGATGTGCTTGATGCGGTGGTGAGCTTGAAGTCGCAGATGGGAAGACCGCATGCACGCGAGCACTATGCCAAGCATTTGCAAAACCACCCCTCGCTGATGGCAGCCAGCCAATGGTTAGCTGGCGCAGACTTGGATCCACAACAACTTCCCCAGGTACAGCGTGCGCTGGCGCATGCCGTCAAACCGCTGCGCCGTTACCGGTGTGCAGCCTGCGGCTTTGAAGCCTTGCAACATTTTTGGCATTGCCCGGGTTGCCAAGCCTGGGACAGCTATCCTGCCCGTCGTATTGAAGAACTGTGATGACTCTTTGCTCCTCTGATCAACTCCATCGCACCCATGTGCTTGTCGTGGGCGACGTCATGCTGGACCGCTACTGGTACGGCGCAGTGGACCGCATCAGCCCCGAAGCCCCGGTGCCCGTGGTGCGGGTGACCCGCGAAGAAGAGCGGCTGGGCGGCTGCGGCAACGTCGCTTTCAATGTGGTGAGTTTGGGCGCGCAAGCCTCTTTGCTGAGTGTGGTGGGTGACGACGACAACGGCCAGCGCTTGCGCCGGCTTCTGGACACCAGCGGCATACAAACCCATTTGGGCAACGACCCGCAGCTACAAACCACCGTCAAACTGCGCATCATTGGGCGCCAGCAGCAGTTGCTGCGCGCCGATTTTGAAAGCGAGCCGCGCTCTGAAGTATTGGCCTCGCAAACCCGTCAATTCCACACTGTGTTGCCACTGCACCAAGCGGTTTTGTTCTCCGACTATGGCAAAGGCGGCTTAAACCATATCGCTGACATGATTACTGCCGCCCGTGCGGCCCAGCTGCCCGTGCTGATTGACCCCAAGGGAAGTGATTATTCGCGTTATGCGGGAGCTAGCGTCATCACCCCCAACCGCGCTGAGTTGCAACAAGTGATTGGGCGCTGGCACGACGAAGCGCATTTGCTCCAACTGGTGCAAGCGCTGCGACAAGATCTGAAGTTAGATGCTTTGCTGCTCACCCGCAGCGAAGAAGGCATGAGTTTGTTCGACGCCCAAGGCGTGGTGCATGTGCCGGCCGTGGCGCGGGAAGTCTTTGATGTCACCGGTGCCGGCGACACCGTGATTGCCACGCTGGCGTCTCTCATGGGTGCTGGCATGTCCATGCGCGAGGCACTGCCTTGGGCCAACAAAGCCGGTGGCATTGTGGTGGGCAAGTTCGGTACGGCCAGTGTTACTTTTCAGGAGTTGTTGGCATGAAGATCGTTGTCACTGGCGCGGCTGGTTTTATCGGCAGCAACATCATTCAAGGCTTGAACCAACGCGGCATCACCGACATCATTGCGGTTGACGATTTAACCGATGGCGACAAGTTTCGCAATCTGGCCGATTTGCAGATCGCCGATTACATAGACCACAAAGTGTTTTACGCAGCTTTCGCAAAGCGCGAGTACGGACAAGTGGAGGCGGTGTTCCACGAGGGTGCTTGCAGCGACACCATGCAAACCGATGGCCGCTTCATGATGGACAACAACTATGGCGTGTCCTGCGAGTTATGGACGGCGTGTCAGGCCCAGGGGGTGCGCTTGCTGTATGCGTCTTCGGCGGCCACCTATGGCGGGTCTAGCAGTTTTGTGGAGACACCCGAATTTGAAAAGCCGCTGAATGTTTACGGCTACTCCAAACTTTTGTTTGACCAACGCATGCGCCGCGAAATGGGCGCCGACTTTGCCAAGAACCAAGCCCAAGTGGTGGGTTTTCGTTATTTCAATGTGTACGGCCCCCGCGAGCAACACAAAGCCCGCATGGCCAGTGTCGCCTTTCACCAGTTCCACCAACTGCGCCAAGAGAGCCATGTGAAACTGTTCGCCGACTACGGCGGCTATGCGTCTGGCGAGCAGCAACGCGACTTTGTGTACATCGACGATGTGGTGGCGGTGAACCTGTGGTTCTTCGACCACCCCACTCAAAATGGTTTGTTCAACTTAGGCACTGGCCGCGCCCAGCCCTTCAACGATGTGGCGCTGGCCGTGGTGAATGCGGCACGCGCCGCACACCACGAAACGCCTGTGGACTTGGCGCAAGCTGTCAAGGCGCAAAGCATTCGCTATATAGCTTTTCCCGACGCCTTGCGCGGAAAGTACCAAAGCTTTACCCAAGCCAACTTGGGCGCTTTGCGTGCCAGTGGTTGCGACCATGTGTTCGCCGATGTGCAAACCGGCGTGACCCGCTATATGCAGTGGTTGGCGCAAAACGCTTGAAGTGTCGCGGCGCTTTTTTGTAAGCAGCTCTCTGCCTGTTTGCCCCAAAGATCAGCTTGAATAGAGTGTTTGATGGAGACTGCCCATGGGCAAAACACTGGCGCTCTTTGTACTTTACATGTGCAACCCATGCTGGGCCTTGGACATCAACCAAGCCAGCGAAGCCGAGCTCGACGGCCTGCGCGGCTTGGGGCCGGCTTTCACCCGCCGCGTCATGCGCGAGCGCGACATTCGCCCATTTACCGATTGGCCCGACCTGATGCGCCGCGTCTCTGGCATGGGGCGCGTCACAGCAGGCAAGCTGGCCGATCAAGGCTTGACGGTGTCGGGGCAAATGCTGGTGAAGGAAAATAAGCCTCCCAAGCTCGCGCCATGAGCCTCATCCTCACGTAAGCTGATGCCCTTAGCAACCTCTGGTTTTTCATGACCCCCCTCTCGCTTCCAGGCTTCATGGTGTTTCACAGCAACCGCATGGAAGGTCTGCGCGAGTTACTGCTGCACTATGTGAAAGAACGCCCTTTGCCGCCTTTGGCCAGCGAAACCATTTTGGTGCAAAGCAATGGCATGAAGCACTGGTTAACGCTGGCCTTGGCTGACGACGCAGCCCTGGGGGTATGTGCCGCCACCCGCATGGAACTGCCCTCCTCGGCGCTGTGGCAAATCTACCGTGCGGTGTTAGGCGCAGAACAACTCCCCGCCCGCATGCCCTTAGACAAAGCGCCTTTGGTGTGGCGCATACTGCGCCGCTTGCCGCTTTGGTTGAGCGACCCGCGCTTTGCGCCGCTGGCGCACTATCTGCAAGACGACACCCAAGGCACGCGAGCCTTTGGTTTGGCACAGCAATTGGCCGATGTGCTGGATGGCTACCAAAACTACCGCGTCGATTGGCTGCAAGATTGGGCGCAAGGCCATGACCGTCTTGGCATCCACCGCCCCCTGCCTTCGACACAAGCTTGGCAAGCGCAGATGTGGCGCGACCTGCTGGCCGATGTGCAAGCCGGCTTGCCCGAACAACACAGCGGGTTTGTGTCGCGCTCGGATGTGCACCTGGCTTTTTTGCAAGCGCTCAAGGCTTGGCCCCACAACAAACCCATTCCCGGTCTGCCGCCTCGCTTGCTGGTGTTTGGCATCACCGCCTTGCCCATGCAAACTTTGCAAGCTTTGGCTGCTTTGGGTCAATTCATTCCGGTGCTGATGTTTGTGCACAACCCCAGCCAAGAACACTGGGGACACTTGACTGAAAGCTGGGTAGCCCTTGGCCACCCCTTGCTGGCCTCTTGGGGCAAACATGGGCGCGATTATTTACATGCCTTGCATGAGTTTGACGCCAAAGAAGTGCAGGTATTTATAGACCCGGTCACTGAAGCCCAGGAAGCCCATCAAGCCCCCAGCGCTTTGCAACAATTGCAGTCGGCGGTGCTGCACATGGCTGAGCCGCCCGCGCAGCCTTCAGAGCTCGATGCGGGCGACGAAAGCATCTTGTTTGTACAAACTCACTCGGCGCAGCGCGAGGTGGAAGTCTTGCTCGACCGCCTTCTGGCTTGGCTCGATGCCGACCCCCGTTTGCAAGCCGCCGACATCATGGTCATGGTGCCCGATATGGCGGTTTTTGCGCCGCATATCCATGCGGTGTTCAGCCGTCATCTGCCTTATACGGTGGCCGACAACACCAGCCATGCCGACCCTTTGGTGCAAGCCTTGCAAACCTTGCTGCAACTGCCGCAACAGCGTTTGAGTCTCAACGACTGGCTGGGTTTGTTCCAAGTGCAGGCCGTGCGCGAGCGATTTGGTTTGAGCGCCAGCGACGTCAGCCAATTGCACGACTGGCTGGACGAAGCCGGGGTGCGCTGGGGCTTGGATGCCCAGCATCGCCAAGCTTGGGGCATGTCCAGCGATTTGCCCGATGCCTCCCAAAACACTTGGGGCTTTGGTTTGCAACGCCTGTTATTGGGCTACGCCCAAGGCGGGCAGTCCGAGGTGCCGCCGATTTGGCACAACACTCTTGGCCAAGCCGGCATCGACGGCTTGGATGCACCCGTCATCTCGGGTTTGCTGCGTTACTTGCAAGCCATCACGCATAGCTTAGAAGCCTTGTCGCAAATGCACTCACCCACAGAATGGGTGCAGCAATTACAAACTTTGGTCGAGCGATTTTTCAAAGCCACGGATGACAACACTCAACGCTTACTCGAACGCGTGCTGGCCCCCTTGGAAGATTGGTTGAACGACTGCCAATCCGCGCAATTTGATGCACCTTTGGCTTTGTCGGTGGTGCGCTCGCATTGGATGGCGCAAATGGATGCCCCCAGCTTGCAACGCCGCTTCATGGGCGGTGGCGTGCAATTTGCCACCCTCATGCCCATGCGGGCTATTCCTTTCAAAGTGGTGTGCTTGCTGGGCATGAATGATGGCGATTACCCGCGTGCGCCCACACCGCGTGACTTCGACTTGATGAGCCAAGCCGGCTTGGGTCGAGCCGGCGACCGCGCCAGACGAGAGGACGATCGTTATTTGTTTTTGGAGGCCGTGCTGTCGGCCAGACAATGTTTGTATGTGTCTTGGCAGGGGCGACGCGCCAGCGACCACGCGGTCTTGCCGCCCTCGGTGCTGGTGGGTCAACTGATAGACCACCTCAACCTGTGCCACCACCGCAGGGGGCTATCTGGCCCCGCTTTTCAAGCCCGCTTGCAACCCTTGCAAGCTTTTTCTTCTCAGTATTTCTCGGCGGGTTCGGGCGTGTTCACCTATGCCAAGGATTGGGCCACAGCACGCGATGCCGCCGCTCAACTCAACAGCCAGCCAAAAGCGCTGCCGTCAGAATTGCCTTTAACCCAGCCCCCAGAGCGGGTGGACAAGGCTGCGCTGAAGTTGCTTTTGCGTCGCCCGCAAGAGGTGTATTTTTTGCACCATTTGCAAGCCCGCCTTGATTCGCCGCCCACAGCCCAAAGTGATGACGAACCGTTTGCACCCGACGGTTTGACTTACTTCATCTTGCAGCAAGAACTCTTCAATAGCACCGCACCCCAAGACACCTTGACGCAATGGAAGTTGCAAGGGCGTTTGGCTTTGGGTGCCATGGGTGAATTACAACAAAGGCAAATGCTGCAAGTGCGCGAAACCTTGTTGAAAAACCTCCAACCATGGCTGACGCCTCAAGACGGTACGGCGCTGCACATACACCTGCGCCCTGGGCGGGTGCTGCACAAAAAAAATCCCAGCCTCTACACCCTCACCGATGTGTGGATTGACCACTTAAGCGCACAAGCCGCAGGCGAGCCCAGCCGCCATATGCAGTGCGGCAGCGATGCCCTGCTGTCGCTGTCGCCCCTGTCCGTTTCCGAAGCGCAAGCCCTGTTAAATGATTTGCAAGAGGTCTACGCCCAAGCTTGGGCACAGCCTCTGCCGCTGGCCTGCAAAACCGCCTGTGCTTGGTTAACAACCCAAGCTTATGCGCCCGATAAAAACAGCCCAGCGAAAACCGCGCAACAAGCGCAGACAGCAGCGCGAATGGCTTTTGAAGGGGGTTTTGGTGTGGGTGAGGTGCAGCAATCGCTCTACTTAAAACGCGCTTTCGAGCAGTTTGATGATGTGTGGCCGGCCATGCAAAGCTGGGCTGAGCGGGTTTACGGTCCTTTGTTGCAAGCCGTGCGTGTGGAGTCGGTCTGGGACAGCGAAGCCGCCGAGGAGACAGAACCATGAGCCAACTCCATGTGTTGGCCATGCCACTGCAAGGACGTCAAGTCATTGAAGCCAGCGCGGGCACGGGCAAGACCTGGACCTTGGCCGCGCTTTACCTGCGCTTGGTTTTAGGCCACGGCCGAGCCGACGCCAGCGGTTTGAAGCCCTCACAGATTTTGGTGATGACCTTCACCGAAGCAGCCACTGCCGAGTTGCGCGAGCGCATACGCCAGCGTTTGGGTGAGGCCGCCACCTATTTTGACGATCTGTTGGCACAGCGCACCCCTGAAGTTGATGCGTTTTTGCAAGACTTGAGTCAAGCGCTGTCTCCCCAAGGCTGGGCCCAAGCAGCCGCACAGTGCCATGCGGCTGCACAAAACATGGATGACGCAGCCATCTTCACCATCCACGCGTGGAGCCGTCGCATGCTCAGCAGTTTTGCGCTGCAAAGCCGCGATCTGTTTGAGCAAACCCATTTGGACAACCCCAGCGATTTGCTCCACGATTTGGTCAACGACCATTGGCGCTGTTGGTTCTACCCTTTGCCCTTGGACGCGCAGCCCTTGCTGCAAGAGGCTTGGCAAGGTGAGCCGCAAAAACTCTTGGCCGACATCCAAAAAATTTGGCAGAGCTGGGACCGTCAACCGCAGCCTGCAAGCAAGCAAGTGCTGTCCGAACCTCAAGCGGTTTGGGACGCGTATTTGGCTTGGCTAGTCCCCTACCAAGCCAAAGAACAACAGGCCAAACAAGCTTGGCACAGTGGCGTGGCACAAGCCTTGTTAGCAGCGCAAGCCAACAAACACATGAAAGGCTCGCGTGCCGATTACTTTGCGAATTGGGTTAGCGCCCTGCAAGCTTGGGCTGAAAAAGACCAGCCCATTCTGCTCAAAAATTTAGCGCGTTTTGGTTTGGCGCAATTGCAAGACAAAGGCTGGCCACAGGCGCAAGAGCATGCGGTGTTTGCCCTTATCGATGATTTGTTGTTGTTTCTGAAGGACAAACCGGCCTTTAAAGACCAGCTGTTGGCTCACGCAGCAGCGCAGGTGAGGCTGGCCTACCAACAAGCCAAGTTGCAGCAATCGGTGTTTGATTTTCAAGACTTGTTGCAGCGTCTGCACGGGGCTTTACACGCCGACCAAGGCGCGATGGCTGGCGCTATTCGCGCCCAATATCCCGTCGCCATGGTCGATGAATTCCAAGACACCGACCCTTGGCAATACCAAAGCTTGGACCGGATTTACGACAGCGCTTGTGTGGAGCCGCACAACGCCTTGGTGATGATTGGCGACCCCAAGCAAGCCATTTACAGTTTTCGTGGGGCAGACCTCAGTACCTACTTGCAAGCGCGTAACGCCGCACGGTCCAATGACCCCAAGGCGGTGCACAGCTTAAGCAGCAATTTCCGCTCCACACCCCGTTTGGTGCAGGCCCTCAACCATGTGTTTGGCCAAGCTCCTCAGTTGTTTGCCACGGCGCTGGGGAATATTGACTATGTGCCCGTCAACAGCCAAAGCAAAGAACTGCCCCTCAGTGACCAGCATGGCATGGCATTGAAACCCATGAATGTCTTGTACCTTCCCGTGCCAGCCGACAGCGAGCAGCCCTATTGGGCGGCTCAACAGCATTTGCATCACATGGCCGAGGGTTTTGCCTCCACCATGGTCAGCTTGTTGCAACAACACAGCGATATTGCGCCTGGCGACATGGCGGTGCTGGTGCGCAGCCACGCCCATGCCAAAGCCATGCAAACGTCATTGAGCGCGCGCCAGTTGCCCAGTGTGTTTTTGTCAGACAACGCCAATGTCTACCAAAGCGAAGAAGCCCAAGACCTGTGGCGGGTGCTGCGTGCCGTTGCATCGCCCAGACAAACCAGCTGGATGCGCAGTGCCTTGGTATGCCGTCTGTGGGGCTATTCAAAAGCACAGTTGCCTGGTGTTTTGCAAGACGCGGCCCACGCCGATGTGCTGGCCGAGTCGGGCCAACGATGGTTGGCGCAGTGGCAAAAACACGGCGTGCTGCCCATGCTCTACAGCTGGATGCACGAGCAGCACATTGCGGCGCGTTTGCTGGCCATGCCCGAGGGTGAGCGCCGCTTGACCAATCTGCTGCATGTGGGCGAGTTGCTGCAAGACGCCAGCCAGCATTTGCAAGGCCCCGAGGCTTTGCTGCGCTACCTGCAAGACCAATTGCAGGCCAACAGCAGCAACCCAGAAACGCAAAAAATGCGTTTGGAAACCGATGACCAATGTGTGCAAATCATCACCTTTCACAAAAGCAAGGGCTTGGAATACCCCTTGGTTTTCGTGCCTTTTTTGGGGAGTTTTTCAGCGCAGGAAAAAGGCTCGGCCAAGCCCACTGACGACGACGAAGCGCCCGACCTCACCGAGTCCACTGTCGATGAAGACATGCGTTTGCTCTACGTGGCCCTCACCCGTGCCAAGCGCGGTTTGTGGCTGGGCCTGGCCCCTACCAAATACGCGGTCATGGGCAGCAAAGGCAAAGAAGTCAAACGCAGCGCGGTCTCGCGCTTGTTGAACCGCCAATCACGCGATGACCTCGAGCAGCGTCTGCATGCCGCTTGGGGCCCGTGTGAAGACATTGCCATCAGCCTCATGCCCGAGCCGCAGCGAACGCCTTACCAAAGCCACAGCGTTCAAGTGCAGGCACAAGCCGCGTTAAGCCCCAAGCGCACTGCGCACAAGTTTTGGTGGACCGCGAGTTTCAGCAGCCTCACCCAGGGCTTGGAGACCGACGCCACCCACCCAAGCAGCGCCAGCCCAAGCGCCAGCAGCTTGGCTTGGCAAAGCTTTCCTGCAGGTGCAGCTTATGGCACCTTGCTGCATGACTTATTGCAATACCAAGCGCAAAACGCTTGGCCACTGGCGCAGGCGGCCGAGCTCACATCGGTGACTCAACAACAGGCTTGGCAAGCGCTGGTGAAACGCAAAACCGATTACTTGCAACTGCCCTTGCCCGCCCAAGCCATGCTGCTGCCTTGGTTGGAAAAAATAATTTCCACCCCTTTGCCTTTGTTGTCTGCTGACACAGCCCCAGAGCTTTTGGCGGCACCCTTGGTGTTGCAGCGACTTCAGCCCGAACACCTGTGGGCCGAAATGGAGTTCAGCCTGCCCGTGGGTCAACTCAGCAGCATGGAGCTCGACGGGCTGATTCAGCGCCATGTCTTGCCAGGCCAAGGCAGACCCGCCCTGCAAGCCAAAGTCATGCAGGGCATGCTCACCGGTTTCATGGATGTGGTGTTGCAACACGAGGGGCGCTTTTGGGTGCTGGACTACAAATCTAACCTTCTGAACGACTACAGTCCCCAGCCTTTGAGCGAGGCAATCTTGGCCAAGCGCTACGAAGTGCAGTACGTGCTCTACACCCTTGCCTTGCATCGTTTGCTGCAGTCTCGCCTGCCCAACTACCACTACGAACAACACATGGGCGGCGCGGTTTACCTGTTTTTACGCGGCGTCGATTCACCCCAAGCCGGCGTTCATGCGCTGCGCCCCGCGTGGGCCTTGATCGATGAGCTCGATCAACTTTTTGCCAAGACTGCCCTATGAAACTCTCTGAGCTGCTGCTAACCGGTTGGCGTGACACCGCACTCACACCGCTGAACGACTTAGACATCGCCTTGGCCCAGATGCTTAATGGCTTGCAGCCCAGCAGCGAGCCGCGCCACCTGTGGTTGGCCGCCTTGGCCAGTCACCAATGGGGACGTGGCCACGCCTGCCTCGATTTGCAGGCATGGCCAAATTCAGCCGCACAGTTGCTGGGCTGGAACGCAACCGCGCTGGCGGCTTTGCCCCAAGACCTGGCTGCAGCTTTGCCAGACATGCCATGGGCCACTGGCGAGGCCTCTCCTTTGGTGGTTGATGGCCTGCGCTTGTATTTGCGCCGTGCTTGGCAAGCCGAACAAAGCATACGCAGCCAACTGCTGGCCCTGCAGCAAAGCCGTATGCCGCCCTCAGACTTAACGCAACAACTCACACGCTTGTTTGGCGACGACCCCAAAGACCGGCAGCGCCTTGCCTGCGCACACGCCGCGCAGAATGCGCTCACCCTGATCACTGGCGGCCCAGGAACGGGCAAAACCACCACGGTGGTGAAACTCCTGCGCATCTTGCAAGCAGGCAGCGCCACGCCCTTGCGCACCTTGCTGGCCGCGCCCACCGGCAAGGCTGCTGCGCGTTTGATGCAAGCCATGACCCAAGCACGCGGCAAGCTCAGCCCGCAAGAGGCGGCTTGCCTACCCACCAGCGCCCAGACCCTGCATAAATTGTTGTACGCAGCTCATGGTGCGCCGCCAGCTCTTGAAGCCGACGTCATCGTGGTGGATGAAGCCTCCATGATCGATTTGGAGCTCATGGCGCGACTGCTCAAAGCCGTGCCATTGCATGCGCGTTTGGTGCTCTTGGGCGACAAAGACCAACTCGCCTCGGTTCAAGCAGGCGCGGTGATGGCCCAGCTGTGCCAAGCGCCTTGGTTACAAAAACACATCATGGGTCTGACCCTTAGCCACCGCTTTCACCCCGACCAAGGCATAGGCGCTTGGGCGCGCAGTTGCAACGCGGGAGACAGCCAAGGCTTGCAGCAGTTGTGGGATGCAGCGCCTACGGCGTGCTGGTCTGACACGGCCTCGGTCAGCCAATTGAGCAGTCCCCATAACGCGGTGGCCAACATACTTCCTTCGGTCGCCCAGGGCTGGGCCGCTTGGTTACAGCTGCTAGCACCACACCAACAAGGCGTGGCCTGTGGCGATGCACAAGCCTTGGCCTTGCTGCAAAGCTTTGTCCACGTGGGCGTGTTGTGTGCCTTGCGTGAAGGGCCTTGGGGCGTCAATCATTTCAATGGGCAACTGCAACAAGCCATGGGCTTTGCAGACACCGACTGGTTCATCGGACGCCCCGTTATGGCCAGACGCAACGACTATGCGCTGGGCTTGATGAACGGCGATTTAGGCCTGTGTTTGCCAACCTTGGTTGAGGGCGAGTTGCGCCTGCGGGTGGCGTTTCCCGATGGCCAAGGGGGGGTTCGCTGGTTGGTGCCCAGCCGCCTTGAGGCCATAGACACGGTATTTGCCATGACGGTGCATCAATCGCAAGGCTCGGAATTCGAGCAAGTGCTGCTGGTATTACCCGACATGGCCACGCCCTTGCTGACCCGCGAATTGATCTACACCGGCATGACCCGTGCACGCCAAAAATTAGGTGTTTGGGCGCCCACCCCTAGCGTATTGATGCAAGCCATCACCTCCACGGTTGTGCGCAGCGGAGGCTTGGCCGAGAGCCGCTAGGTTTGAGCCTCCAGCTGAGGTGGCAAAATCACCAAATTAACTTGCTTCATGTACCCAAAGGATGTCCTATGCGTTGTTTGAAATGGATACTTTTGCTGTGCTTGGTCCACTTGCCGGGCCTGGTCTTGGCCGGCTGGGAAGCCGTAGATGACAACTACCTCGCGGTGGTTTATGTAGACCCCGACAAAGTCCGCGCCAGCAGCGTGTTTCCCCAAGCTTGGCACCTTATCGACTTGCGCCAACGCTCCAAGACGGGAGCCATGTCACGCTTGGTCTTGATGGAATACGACTGCCACGACCAGCGCAGGCGCAACTTGGCCTTCGCCTCTAAATCGGAGCCCATGGGCGAAGGCAAAACCTTGTTCACCAGCGCGGTGTCCACGCCGTGGAAAGCGGTGTCAGGCGACACGGTAGAGCATAAAGTCTTGCTCATGCTATGCGGTCACAACGCTGGTAAAGGAGCGAAAGCCGGTAAAGCCGGTGAAGCGGCACCCGCCGCACCCGCCAAAAGCGAAAGTCACGGCGACGCACATCACTGAGCTCACACAGGAATTATTTATGCAAGTCACCCAACACACACTCCACTTTTCCACCGCTCCCCAGCTCATGCCGGAGCACATGTCGGCTATTGCCGCCCACGGCTTTCGCAGCGTCATCAACAACCGCCCCGACATGGAGGGTGGCCCCGATCAACCCACTTCCAGCCAAATGCAAGCCGCTGCTCTTGCCGCTGGCTTGAACTACCACTACCTGCCCGTCATCAGCGGCAGTATCACCCCCGAACAAGTGGTGCAAATGGCCGAGTTGGTAAAAACAGCGCCCGGCCCCGTGCTGGCTTTTTGCCGCAGCGGCGCACGCTCCACCCAGTTGTGGATGATGGGTGCCCAAAACGACTGATGCCTGAGCCATGGGACTGCGCCTGCAAATTAACCTGATCATGGGCGTTTTACTGGCCGCGTTTGCGTCGCTGTTGATTTTTTTACAACTCGACAACACCCGCCAAAGCGTGCACGATGAAATGGAAGGCGCCAGCATGGTGGCCACCCAATTGCTGTCGCAATTGCAGCAAAGTTCTCGCAACAGCTCGCTGATCGACATGGGACAATTTTTGACGACTCTCGGTCGGGTTCGCGCCAATGAGATTGAGTTGCGCAACGAGCGCGATATGGTCATCTACCACTCCCCCCCGCCGGTTTACAAAGCCGGGCGCGATGCCCCCGACTGGTATTCGCAGATCGTCACTCCCGCCATACACATCCACGAAATTCCTGTCGCCCAAGGCCGCGTGTTGCTGCGCGCCGACCCCTCTCGTGCCGTGTTGGATGGTTGGGATGATTTCAAACCCATGCTGTTGACGGTGTTGGGTGGTTTTATCTTGGGCAATGCGCTGGTGTTTGTGCTGGTGGGCCAAGCCGTCCAACCTTTGCAACAAGTGGTGCAAGGCCTGCAAGCCATGGAGGGCGGCAGCTACGACACACGGCTGGCTGCGATGAAAGGCAAGGAAGCGCGGGTGATTGGCGAAGCTTTCAACGCCATGGCGCAGTCGGTGCAAGACGGCATTGCTGCGCAAATCCAAGCCCAAGAAGCCACTTTGGCCTTGGCGCAAAACCGCGAACTCACCCAAGTCATTCAAACCCGCATTGAAGAAGTGCGTGGCCAAATCGCCCGCGAGCTGCACGATGAACTCGGCCAACAAGTCACTGCCATCAAAAGTTTGGGGCAGGCCATGGTGCTGCGCGCCAAAGGTGTTGATGCACACACCGAAAACGCCGCGCGCATGGTGATTCAAAGTGCCGATGCGATTTACGAAGAGGTGCATCAACTGGTCAGCAAGTTGCGCCCGTTGGCGCTGGACCGTTTTGGTTTGCAAGACGCTTTGCAAGATTTGGTGGAAGACGCCCGCAGCCGACACGCCGAGCTGCAGATACAACTGCAACTTCCCCAAGACTTGGAAAACCTCGAGCCGAATCTGGCCACTGCCACCTACCGCATCGTGCAAGAGTCTTTAAGCAATGCACTGCGCCACGCCCAAGCCAGCAACATTGGCATTCATCTGTTTAAGCAAGACCTTGCACTGCACATTGATATCAGCGACAACGGCAAAGGGCCCACACCGAATTGGGCCGATTCGGGGCAGTTTGGCGTCATTGGCATGCGCGAGCGAGCACAAGGCTTGGGCGGCTCCTTCAGCTTCTCGTCCTTAGAGCCCTCAGGGGCGCGGGTCTTGGCCATACTGCCACTGAGCCACAATGAAGCACATGGCTAAATTAACAATTCTTTTGGTGGACGATCATGCGGTGGTTCGCAGTGGCTTCAAAGTGCTGCTGCAAACTTGGGATGATGTCGAGGTGGTGGCCCAGGCCAGCAGCGGCGAAGAAGCCTTGGTGCTCTACACCCAGCACCGCCCTGACGTGGTGGTCATGGACATCGCCATGGCGGGCATGGGCGGCATTGAGGCCATGAAACGCTTGCAGGCCATGGACCCCCAAGTGCGTATCTTGGCTTTGTCGGCGCATGAAGACAGCAGTTATGCCAAACGCGCTTTGCAAGCCGGTGCTTTGGGCTATTTGTCCAAACGCACGGCGCCCGAGGTATTGATTGATGCGCTGCGCTTGGTGGCGCGGCACCAAAGCTTCATCGACCCCCTGATTGCACAACGCTTGGCGCATCAGCACCACGACCCCGATGCAAACCAAATAGACAAACTCTCGCCACGAGAGTTCGAGGTTTTTGTGCAGCTGGCCAAAGGACGCTCGGTGCTGGATATCTCGCAGTCTCTGTGCTTGTCAGCCTCCACCGTGGGCACGCATTTGTACAAAGTGAAACAAAAACTTCAACTCAGCAACCAAGCCGAAATAACTTTGCTGGCAATGCGACACGGCTTGCTAGACGACACTACCTCATGACCACCGAAAACTCACCCCACACATCGCCCAAGGTTGCCCTCATCACCGGTGCCAATATTGGCATTGGCCGCATCACTGCCCAGCGCTTGGCGCAGCAAGGCTACACCGTGTTCTTGGCCGGTCGCTCTGCACAGCGTACCCAAGGGGTGATAGATGAGATACACGCTCTAACCCAAAGCAGTGATCGCGCTTTTTACCTCCCCCTCATGCTTGACGACTTGAATTCAGTACGCGCATGCGCGGCGCTTTTTTTGGCGCGAGAACTGCCTTTGCATTTGCTCATCAACAACGCTGGCTTGGCGGGTGACAAAGGCCAAACCAAGCAGGGCTTTGAAATGGCTTTTGGGGTTAACCACTTGGGCCATTTTTTACTCACCCATTTGTTGCTCGACAAACTCAAAGCCAGTGCACCCGCACGGGTTGTGACGGTGGCCAGTCGCGCCCACCTGATGGCTGTCCAAGGTCTGGACTGGAACGCCCTGGACAAACCCACCCGCAGCCTCACTGGCACACGCGAGTACGGCGCGTCCAAATTGGCCAATATTTTGTTCAGCGCCCATTT
>Ga0209188_1000812_pt1 | contig 28068 bp, 28 predicted proteins | sample C_130625_EF_Meta_FD_187307 | JGI IMG/M metagenome (GOLD analysis project Ga0209188, IMG submission 187307) | Freshwater microbial communities from Lake Croche, Canada to study carbon cycling - C_130625_EF_MetaG (SPAdes) (version 2) | ecosystem: Environmental > Aquatic > Freshwater > Lake... | reverse complement strand
GATTACATCAATTTGTTCAAAGAAATTGACATCTTATTGGACACCTTCCCTTATTCGGGTACCACTACCTCCTGTCATGCACTTTACAATTCGGTGCCGATTGTCACCATTTATAATGTGGATTATCACATACACAATGTTACCGCTTCGTTTTTGACGCATTCCGGATTTCCTGAATTGATTACATACAGTGAGGATGAGTATGTTGCCAAAGTAAAGGAACTGTGTAATGATGTAAACAAGGTAAATGAATACAAAAATACCATCCATAAGGGGTTTGCGCAACTGATGGAGCCGAAGCAGTTTATGAAATCCTACGAAGAGACATTGATCAATTTGTTCAATTCGTCTGTTAACACGCAGTACGAAACGCCCGAATCCTTAAAACAAAAGTACCCGTATATTTATGATAGACAGGAACCCGTGAAAACGGAAAACAAACCCCACCAATTTTCATATATGGAGAATACCGAAAAGAAGAATCCTGCTGTGAATGATTCGATCCCTGTCATAGATATACCGAGTAAGAGCGAGGTACAGAATTTTAATTTCAATATTTCCAAGGAGGTGAGGATCTAGCCAGGAGGCAGGAAGAAGGCGTAGACCAACGAAGAAATAAAAGATAAATATTTATATTGAATACAAATATAAATATAATCAAAAATATTATATATTATTATGTCTAATATTTTCGTATATGGTGATAGTCATGCGAATTACAATTTTAAAAATTTAAACTGTTATAATTACCATGAAAATTCTATCACCATGCATCGAATTGGTAGGGACAACATGATAATAAGATTTGATAACAGAATGCATAATACCGACAGCATCATTATCATTTGTTATGGCGAGGTGGATTGCCGTTGTCATATTCAACGACAGATCGAACTAAGCAGAGAAGAAGACACAATAATTGCCGAATTGGTGAATGGTTATTTCAATACCATGAAAAACAATATCATCGTTTGTAAAAAAGTCATTGTTTGCGCAATTGTTCCGCCAATGAATAAGGCGAAATTCGAAGAAGTCCACGAACCGATTACTCACGAATTCCCAATTTTGGGATCAGATACTTCGCGCGTAAGATACACGCAAAAAATGAATAAATTGATACAGCAAAAATGTTCAGAATACAATTATATTTATTTCGATCCCTACGAAAAGTATACAGACGACGAAGGATGTTTAAATTATGAATTATCGGATACGATTTGTCACATAAAGGAAAATTCATTTGTTTTACAGAATTTGGAAGCGCTCATACACTGATATCTTTTTGAATAGTATCAAACGAAAAATTCGGATCCGTTAAATCGATTAATATGATAGTATTTCTTTTCTGAACGAATTCAAAAATAATTCGACAAGCATCAAATCGCATATATTCATAAAAACATGGAATACCTTTATCGCACAACAGTAATATTTTTTTACCCTCCAGAAAAATAGTGTTGAAAAAAAAGGAACTACCGTAATCTAGAATGATAACATCACTATTATTGACAATATTAAATTGATAATCGATGTTATTCAGTTCGTAGGTATTCAGTACGGTTCCCCCGATTTCTACCACATTTTTACGAATCGTATCTGTGTGTGGAATTGTGCGATCATTTGCAGCATAATTATCTACAGTGTTTCTTGGTAAAAAAAGACAGGCATTCTTTTTGGGAAATGTTATAAATTTAGATCGGATTGAGCCGGTATATATATCCAAATATCGCATAAAAATATCGTGATGCAGCAGTTCATTCAAGGATGTGATAGGGGGGAAGAAGCACACATTTTTTTTGGTACTATCTACCTCATAGATGATGTTGTCATCCAAATCAAAAAATCGTAACAATATCTTCACATATTTTTTTCTATTCGAAGACACAATCTGTAGTGTGGGGTACTGTTTTTTTAGTTCAGAATAAAGAGAATGGAACATGAATGATTCGTAAACCCAATGACCAATGGCATCTTCTCCTGGACAGTCAAAGACAAAATAATAATTAGGCTGATCTGTATCTGGTAAATCCTTGGTTTCAACCTGTAACTTTGGAGCACACAATACATATTTATAGCTTACTACATTTTCATAGCGATGAACTAGCGTATCATTAATAGTAATGTGATTATCCATTAGTATAACAGGTCAATATTATTCTATATATGTAATTGAAGAAATCTTTAATTAAAGAAATAATAATATTATTAGTAATGAATATTATTATACCATTAGGAGGTAAAGGAGATAGATTCAATAAAGAGGGTTTTACAAGTCCTAAACCACTGATTAAAATTTTGAACAAGGAAATGATATTTTATTTATTGGATAATTTGAGTATCACTAATGATAATCAAATTTTTATTGTTTACCATACAGAACTTGATAAACACGATTTTTCAAAAATTATCCAGTGTAAATATCCAAATATAGTTTTAATACCGATAAATTACCAAACTTCTGGAGCAGTTGAAACAATTTATAATTCATTGTGTAGTATAAAAAATATGAATAATAATAAAAAAACATTACTATTGGACTGCGATACATTTTACACGACCGATATACTAAAAATATGTACGAATACTAATAATAATGTTGTATTTTATAAGAAGAATGATAATGAAAAACCGATTTATTCGTATATCTCTTTGGACGAAAACAACAAGATTTTAGAAATCAAAGAGAAAATCAAAATATCATCAAATGCAAATACAGGGGCATATTTATTTAAAGATATTGTTCAATTAGAAACCTACTGTGAATTTGTTTTAAAGAACAACATTACCTTTAATGGAGAACCCTACACATCCTGTGTAATTTCAGAAATGATCAAGGAATGCGATTTTTACGGTTATGAACTTGAAGAAAATACCGTTTTTTCGTTAGGTACACCAAAAGAGGTTGCAGATTTCATTGATTATTCGTATGTATTTCTATTCGATTTAGATGGGACGCTAGTTAATACTGATAGCATTTATCTTCATGTTTGGAAAAAGATATTGAACTCCTATAATATAGATTTAACTTCGGAATTATTTTATAAATACATTCATGGTAACAGTGATAGTGATGTTTTAAATAAATTATTACCAAATGTTGATATTTCCAAAATATCACAGTTAAAGGACGAATTATTCGCTCAACATTTATCAGAAATCGTTATTATCGAGGGAGTGTGTGATTTTTTCAAAAAACTTAAACATTTGGGATATTCGTGCAGTATTGTTACTAACTGCAATAGAGATACTGCCGAAAAAATTGTTTCCTATTGTTCTATTTCACCGTTTATTGATTTTATAATAGTTGGAAGTGAATGTAAAAAACCGAAACCCTTTGCAGATCCTTATATTGAAGCTATGCAAAAATATAATGTAAAGTCAAATAAAACTATTATATTTGAAGACTCCAAATCGGGACTATTAAGTGCAAGATTATCAAATCCTTTATGCATTGTTGGTATTACAACTAATTATAATGAAAAAGATTTACAGCTATATGGTGCTAATTTGGCTATCGATAATTTTGTTGATATTGACATTGATTCTTTAAAAATATATAATGATCTTACTAGTGTTAATATCAAAAAATTTATTAAAAATTCGATAAATCTTGATATAATAGATATAGTTATCGATGACGAAAAATTAAAAGGTGGATTCATTTCAGATGTATTAAAACTACAAATCTTTACAGAGGACGATGTGTTTAATTGCGTTTTAAAACTTGAGAATAAAAATGAAACTAAATTGTCATTGATGGCAAAAAATCTAGGACTGTACGAGAGAGAGAATTATTTTTATGATAAAATTTCTAGCAATGTCAATGTCAAATTTCCCAAATTTCTCGGTCTGATTAAAGATGATAATCTGGATACTATCGGAATACTTATGGAAAATCTATATTCTAAAAATTTCGAAATCAATTTAAATTTGAATACGGTTAGTGTTGAAGTATCATTAAAGATCATTGAAAATATGGCAAAACTGCACTCTAAATTTTGGAACAAAAACCTTACAAATTTATATCCTGATATCAAAAAACATAACGACCCGTTGTTTTTTCCCAAATGGAAAGATTTTATTAACGAAAATCTACACAAGTTCAAAGATAACTGGAAAAACATTCTAACCGAAAAACAAATTTTATTGGCCCAAAACATCGCTTCTAATTTTAATCTAATTCAAGATAGACTATCCACTAATAATCTTACCATTATTCACGGCGATATTAAATCACCAAATATCTTTTACGATATTAACAAGAATTTTGAACCATATTTTTTAGACTGGCAATATGTAGCCAATGGCAAGGGTGTACAAGATTTGATTTTTTTTATCATCGAGAGTTTTGACATTGATAAAATTAAAATTGTATATCCCATTTTCAAACATTATTATTATATTAAATTGGTTGAAAATGGTGTAAATTATTCATTTTATGATTTTGAAAATGATATTAAAGATGCTCTTTGTCATTTTCCGTTCTTTGTATCCATATGGTTTGGCACCATCAATCCAGATGAATTAATAGATAAAAATTTTCCGGCATTCTTTATTCAAAAAGTTTTCTACTGTTTTGATATGATATTGGGAGTTCCAGAGACACGACATCTATCGTAAGGGAATAAAAATATAAGATTTATTTTTTATATTTTTATAGATCTAGAATTCAGGTTCGTGTTTTTTGAATATACAACCATGTTTTTGCAAATTAGGAATGGTAATCAACATGTTGGGGTCTTTATATTCACAGTTATCCAGCCATATTTTCAAAATACAAAAGTTCTTTTTGGGAGATACCGTAATACCGGTTACCGATTTATTTATTTCGTTTTCTATAAATAATGATTCGCCACACAATGCCGCGAACAATATTTTCCAAACCTCGTACACCTGTTTATTAACGACCTTGAAAGAGAATGCGCCACCATTGCGGTTTTTGGGATCCTCCCATTGAGGTGTAATGCCCTTTCGCATAATAAACAACATGGAATATTTTACGATAGATTCCGGTATTGACTCATTCAAAGCCACGACTTTTTCTACAATATCAATATCTTTCATGATTGTTTTGTAACTATTAAGGTCCCAATTTTTATCGTGTGGTAAATGGTAATATAAATCCCATTTACCAATCAAAGGGTGGTTTTGGGTCGGAGTACTCTCGGTATCCATTTATATTCCCGTATATTATACTGCGTCAGAGCTTTATGTCGTTTATTTTTATTTTAATTAGTCCTTAATCACTTTGTCGCGGTTTTTATGCTCTTTCCATTTATTCAAGAGATACACGGTCGAATATGCAACCATGAATCCTAACACGCTACCTACCAATAATTGTTGAGCTGTGTGATTCTTGAAGACATATCTCTGAAGAATAGTGATCAAAAATAGCGTCCACGACTCGTAAAATCTGCGGCCCGTCAACAAATACGCAAAAGTCAAGGAGAATGCGGTCTGCTGGGCATGTCCTGACGGCATACCGTTCACGCGCTTTCTAAAATGTTCCGAGGATAAAAAGGGTGTCGAATCTGAAGGACGGGGATCATCAATGTAGTTCTTCAAGACGGCATGATTGACCCAACCAGAAAGGGCAAAAACGAGCACAAAAACTATAAAATAAACCCACGAAAAAATAAAAGAAACATAGAGAGCATAGACGGTGGACAATTGCCATCCGAAATATCCCATCCCCCAAAATAAATCCACAAAATGTTCACCCAGTTCGGTCAAACCTTTCCCTATCTTGATTTCCACCATATATATTATACGCTTATTATATTCTGCGCTTATTTTGTATAAAATTGAAATATTTTACATAAATATTATATTATTACAACAATAACTCGACATGGATCCGACTGTAAAGGCTTTGAAGGAGAAATTGGAAAAGGAGGGGGAACAAAAGGCTGCCGAAATTGTACAAACAAACACCAATTCCAATCCCAATGCAGCTGCCCAACAGTGTGCAAATATGGTGGCCCAAGGCATCACTGAATTCAGAGAAAAAACGGGTCGTCAAATGACCTACAGCGAGATGCGAGAATTATACGGCTAATATTTTACGACATGGGTTTGATTTCGTAACCGTATTTAGTTATCAATATATAAGAATTCCGATCTAAACTCGTCGTTTTCATCATATTATCTAAAATATGGATCTTGTAGTCCGAATCATAGATGTAGGATTCCTTTTGGTACACTAAACATCTGTGCACAAACATTGGAGACAACAGTTCATTATTTTCCACAAAAAATCCTGCATCGATATCTAGATAGATATTTTTTTCCATGTTGGGATGAAAATATTCCACACAGAGAAAGGGTTTTTTGGTACGATTCAATGTAATATCGTCCGAATCTTTGGAAGGATCAAATTCGCGATCAAATGTCCCGATACGACAGATGTATTTGCTCGGACATTTGAATAAAATCAGATAGTCGGTGTAGTAATCGCAGCGAGCGCGAAAAGGCAAACTATTCAAACGAACATAAATTATTTTGAACAACTCTTTCACGCTATTCACAGATTCGGGACTATCGGATTCGATAAAGCGTCGTACTGTACTCAAACACAGATAATCCAGTAGGGGGAAATAGACAAATTCTTTGGTATTCAAATTCATGTAATTGTCTCGGTATTCGTCTCTTTGCATGTAGGCAATTGAGAACCACACATCATAAAATGGTTCGGTTTTATAGGTTTGAATTCGATTACGCACAATATATACGAAATTCATTACCGCATCCGTATATTTTCTCACGCTATCGTTTTCATCGTAACATTTTTTCGCAATTTTTCTGATATAAATATATGCATTTGAATACACATTCATACAGGAGAAACCGATGCCAAGACCATATGTAATTAACCATGTCTTCATGTAATCAAACACGCCAAACATGTGTAGTATTTATTATGAACAAATCTTTATATCTTTATGGGAAAGTTAATGCAAAAATTGATTTTTTTCGGTGAAATTATAACACATGTAGTCAAAGCATCCAAAGATTTATCCATATAATGGAAACTGCCACTCCAATTCGTGGCCCACCTAGTCATATTGTGTGCCCGATCACCATGGAAATTATGAAAGAACCTGTGGTGGTGCAAAACGGCGATAGCTACGAAAAGGTGGCGATTGAACGGTGGTTCGCAAGTCATAACACTCTGCCTCTTACCGGTGAAACGATAACCAATAAAACATTGACCCCAAATCGCGGTTTAAAAATATACATTTCCTGGTGGCTTGCGCAAAACCCGCAACCGGCTCCCACACGGTTTGACGATAATCCGTGTCCCATCCTCTCCCCGAAGACGAAGCCTCGTCCCCAATCTCCAAGACAGTTCGCGGGCATTTTGAGTGCGGCACAGAGAGTTTTGTCTCGCGTCGAGAGTGGATTTGCCAATGTTACTACAGTTGAATTCTCATTTTCAGATGGTTCAAGCACTCCTCGCGCGCAGTCACCCCCGGCAATTCCGTGGGCGAGCCACTCACGCGTCGTCCCCCTTTAATCTTTCGTAGACATTTGTTGTGTTGTATTGTCTTAACTGTAAAACATTTAGCCTTTTTTTCTGCGTTTATTATATATTTATATAAATGAGTGAGTGGAGAACACATGTTAAGAAAGTATATGACGAAATGAAAAAGAAGGATTCCTCCGTGTTATTGAAGGATGCTTTGAAGGCGGCCAGCAAGTCCTGGAAGAAGGGCGCCAAATTGGGCAAAAAGGGAGGCGATTGTAGCAGCATGTCAGAGGTGGATGATAAGAAGGGTGGCGATGATATGGACGAGGAAGTAGAACTTCCCGTTCCTGCTGCTACTGCTGGCGGTGTGGACGAAGATGACGATACCGGTGGGGGTGGCAAGAAGAACAAGACCGGAAAGAAATCCAAAAAGTCTCAGAAATCCAAGAAAGGGGGCAAGACCAAGAAAAGCAGAAAATCCAAGAAAACCGACATTGACTTGACGGACCCGAAATACATGGATTAAACCTTTGAAAAATAAATGATTTTATAATAGTTATAAAATCATATAAACAATACAGTCGTTAAAACAGTAATAATGCAACTAATATTTTGGTGCTTGTTTGGTCTGTCGGTCACGGAAGGATTCAGTTATATGAGAAAATCTAGGTTCAATTTCGACTACGGTCATTTAGACCAAAAAAATATCGAAAAATTGGAGCAATTATTTTATCTCAAAAATCGTAGGTACTCTCCCTTTCTGAACAAATATACAAGCAATTTTACCAATCCCGGTCAACCTCGTAACATTACCAAGATATTTGAAGATATCAACAACGAAATTTCCAAAATTATTACTCAACAGGATGACGAAGGCAAGGGCGAACCTCAAGATGGCGAGATAATCATCAATAGCTTTGACGATTTCAAGAATGTGATCGGTCGCGAAAATAGTGAAGCCATCTTTGGTCCAAATCCGGATCACCCAGTAGATCCGCAGAACCAAAAGCGTGGTTCAGAGTACGGGTATATGGATCCTTCCGGCATTTTTCGTTATCGCCATCCTAAGATGTTTGGGTCTTCGCCTCGAGGAGGGCGACCCGCAACAGGTGACGAACCAAGTAACGCGGACTGTCCTTTTCAAATTCTAAAAAATTCCGATTACACCTTTCAGGATGTAGGTGGCTACGACAAGATCAAGGAAGAGCTTTTGCAGAGTGCCGATATTCTCATCAATTACGAGAAGTACCGCAAGTACAATGTTCGTACACCCAAAGGTATGATTTTCGAGGGCCCTCCCGGCAACGGTAAGACGCTGATGGCCAAGGGATTCAGTGGCGAACTCAATGTTTCCTTCATTCCTGTGTCAGGTAGTGAGTTTTCCGAAAAGTATGTGGGGGTGGGTGCTTTGCGTGTCCGTGAACTCTTCAAACTCGCCGAAGAAAATCGCCCTTGCATTATTTTTATTGACGAGATTGATGCCGTGGCCCGTAAGCGTGGCAATGACGCGGTCAGTTCCAACTCCGAAAAGGATCAAACCCTGAACCAACTGTTGATTAGTTTGGACGGTTTCAAACATTCCAACGGCGTATTTGTCATTGGAGCCACCAATCGTATGGATCTTTTGGACGCGGCCCTCATTCGCCCCGGCAGAATGGATAAGAACATTTTCATTGGCAACCCCGACAGCGAAACTCGCAAGGCTATTCTGCGTATTCATTCCATGGGGAAGCCGATTGATCGTTCAATTTCCATGGACTCGCTGGTGGAAATGACAGGCGGGTTTTCCGGTGCCCAAATTGAGAACCTCTTGAACGAGGCCATGTTGCGTGCTCTGCGCGAAAGTCGCGAAATTATTAATCAAGAGGATCTGGAATATATTATCAACCGTATTCTTTCGGGTTGGCAGTCGACTGAAAGCAAATACAGTGACGATATTATCCAGCGCATCGCAATTCACGAAATGGGTCATGCGGTTACCGGATTTTTCTCCGAATTTCATCCGAAATTGACCAAGATCTCTTTGAATCTTTGGTCGCCCAAGTCGCCCGGTTTCACGCTGTTTGAAAGCAACGACGAGAATGTGAATATTTACACTAAAGATGGTCTGTTTTCACATCTGGTGGTGCTGTTGGGTGGACGCATTGCTGAGGAGCTGTTTTTTGGGTATTCGGTTACTACGGGTGCGAGAAAGGACTTGGACGAGGCGTACAAACTGGCACAAAATATGATCTTACAATACGGAATGGGAAAACAAAATATTTATCCGGATCTGAGCGACCAATCCAAGTTTTTGATCGATCAAGAAGTCAACAATTTGCTTTTGTTGGCGAATGATGCTGCGGCAGATATTATCTCCAATTCCAAAGACTTTATTGTTGTCTGCGCCGAAATCCTCAAAAAGGATCACCTGTTGAAACCAGAACACATGTTGAAGATTGTCAAGGAACATTACCCGAACCTGTTGAATCTTTATAATGTGACTCGGTACGAATAAACGATGGGGATGGGTCCAAGTAATCATTTGTATATCCGCTTCACAGGTGTATTTTGATATTACTGTTTTCTAACAGATCTGTATCTATACCATTGTCCTTTATTACATTAAGCTGTTTATGTTCGATTGTTTCAATCATATCGTATAATGTTTCCATTTTGTCGCAAATGTTTTTAACTTCTTCGGTATCATCCAGTATATCTTCATAGTGTTTGTATTCTTCGTATGTATTGCGAATTTCATAAACAGTGTCTTCGTAAATTTGAATTTGCTTATTTATCTTGCACTTCTCATCATTTAACAGCACATATTCCTCCGTTTTTTTTATATTTTCAAATTTGTTGACTTCTTCATCAATTTCCTGTTGCTTTTTTTGTCGTTTCTTATTCTCAATGTCAATTCCAATAGTATCATCAAAATGAGTTTTACGGTATTCGGTATAATATTGTAGTATGTTTTGCAATACTTTTTGATCATTTGGTGTAAGTTTTTCCATTATAAAAATTATAATATTCTGAGCTTTAAATAGTATTACAATACTATTTAAAATATTCTTTTTATATTATTATGGGTAATACCTGTAATCGTGTTGTACCAACCAAAAATAAAAGCGAAGAAAATTTCAAGGTAAAAGACCAAACTAAAGTGGTTAAATTTAACGATAAAAACTTATTTTATTCGCATCCAAACTTACTTAGCACTTCTGAAATACCAGATGTAGCACAAAAAGTGTACATAAGTAACACGACGAGTGACAATATGCAAAAGGTATTCAATGAAAGCATTGCAAGGGCACTTTTGAAGGCAAAGTCTGCTATGGACGAAGCTGCATTAGAAGATATTCGTAAATCACAAGGTTATTCTATTGTTCCTTATGTTTTTTTAGATACATGATCTTCAAATGTCCAAAGAAATCACATTCTTATCTGAGCGCTGCTTACGGCGGTTCGATCTTTTTGGCATCATGGACCCCTGCATATCCTTCAAACTCGAAATGCTCACCATAGAATCCTCCTCCATATAGGTCGGTGTCATGTTGGTTCGCGCCGTTGACTGTTGTTGAGCCGTCATCGACACTTGGTTGTTCTGCGGCTGCTGCTCGTGAATATTGATCGTCTTGGTTTTTAAGCCAGACAGGATGCTGTCAATATCTGTAATCTTAGGACCATTCATTTCCACACGTTGTTGGGGGGCGGGTACCGCGGCTGCGGGGGGCATTGCGAACGGTTCAGGACGCATGGAACGCTCCTGTCCCACATCTTGGTATCCCTGTCCCATAACTACACCCTGTTCTTGGAACATCACGCCACGACCGGCCGCGGCCATCGCCATGTCGGGGCGGTTGGAAGGCATTTGAGTGAACTGCATACCAGGTCTCGAACTCGCGGGAGGAGCGGGTTGGTTACGTGTCTCTACCGGCGCCGGCGGAAATCCCGTCATCGGTCCGGGCTTGGCGTTGTTCATGAGATCGCTAGCAAACGACATACCGGGCGAGCTCTGTTTCATGACATCGACCGTCGCATTCGTAAACATGCGCATGAGCTCCGGGTTTTGACGCATGACATCCGCGTAACCCGGGGCAGCCGTGGACAAGGTCTTGTTGGTGAAGTGAACCACACTGGCGCTGAATCCCAATTTCATCAAAAGCGCCAATTCGGGGCTCATCTTTCCACCCTTGTATTTTTCGTGCAATTGCTCGAAAATCTCTCCGTAACTGTCGATATCCTCACTTACCGATTCACCCCAACCGTCCAACGAAATATCAAACGGATTGAACATGGCGTTACCGTACTCAATGGTGTTGATCGCCGTGATCAACCAGTTCTGTTGAAGTTTCACCGCATCTCGCTTGCGCTTATCTTCCAACGCGCCCTCATACTCATCCTCAATTTCCTCATAACTCGACTCCATGGTAAAATGCGAAATGTTTTTGATGATGCCCTTCTCGTACCAATCATTCAACGAACTGAGCATTGCGCGCTTCTTTCGTCTCTTTTCACGCTCACTCAAATTGGAAGAAACATAGGTCTTGTTGGAAGGCACATCGTTCATCTTGGTGAACCCATCCCAGGTCTTCGTATTTCCCATGGAATCCACCGTAGCCGAACCTACATTTGAATTCGAGGTATTTTCCTCCGTAACAATTTTAATGTTCTCTTGGTTCTTTTGAGCACCAAATCCGAAAAAATTGGAGAACCCGCTGCTCACCGTTTTACTGTCGCCGTGGCGTGCGGGTGCGGGTGCGCCACCGTTCAAACCGGAAGACAAATCATTCAATTCTGTTTCTAAATCATCTAAATCATTCATATCAATGACCGTAGAAGATGTCGAACTTTTCACCTTATCATTCATTAATAATTCAATGCCCGACCCAAAATTCATACTTTTACTGTTGGATTTTGGTTCGCCAAAATCGATATTGATTGGGTCTAAATCGTCTAATTTCAAATCGAGTGTTTCCATATCCGAATTTTAATATAAATATTATATAATTTTTATATTTAAGTTCTCCGCAAATAATAATATAATATTGGCATTTATGGATGTTTATGGATGTACCACATTCCTTGTAAAAAACAGTCTGCCAAATCGTCCTTTTTTGAGGTATCCAGAATCGGCAACCATTTTTTGAATTCGCCGGTTTTCTCCAACAGTTGCTTGGTATAAATTACAGAATCGACCTTGTGTTGCTTATACTTTTGCGAGGCAGTTTGTAGGTTCTCTGTGGGTTCAACCACTACATTGCGTAATTTATTCGAAGAGGAAATAAATTCGATTATGATGTCATCATTTCTCATAATAAAATATTGCGCTAAAAGTCCCTGAATCGTTTTCATTCGTGTAGCAATGGGGGATATTTGGTTCTCTATAACTGCATGAGTTACCGTAGCCATTTCAGGAATATTGTTGAGTTCTCTTTTGATGCTTTTACCAATGTCAATCAGACTCACATCGTTTGCGCTCGTTTTTTTCACAACAATGGGTTTCAGTGTAACCAGGTCATAGTGTGCGGATATCTTTTCCAACAGTTGCGGTTTTTTATCTTGCGACAGGACCGATAGGTTCAGATTTGTTATGATCGCAGTTAACAGATCCACCTTTTGTTTTTTGAGGTAGGTCGGAGAACATTCCTTCGTAAAAAGGGGTTTTTTGCTGGATTTCGCGTGTTTTTCACAATAATACAGTGTGGGTTCTCCCTCTTTGGTAAAATGATACTTGGCCTTTTTGTTACAAATGCATTCCTTTCCCTTTTTTGACTTTTCGAGGGTGGCGTTGCATTTATAATCCGAAGCATTGTTCTCTGTTTGAATCAAATTGATGCTGTTCCAATCTGTGATAGTAAGCGGAGAACCTGCGGATTTTTCAAAAATACAGTAGGCCAAATTTTTGATTCCTACATCAATACTGACGATTTTGGTCATAAATATATGCACCTACTAAGACTATATATTTATATGGGATTTATACAATGTTTATTTACACCTTTGCCTTATATTCCAGAAGAAGTGGAACATAAGGCGAAGGCTGAATTACGAAGTTTTAGAAAATTGCGTCTTGTATTCCTTCATGTTGTAATCACGAACATTTTCTGCGTTATTCATCATGTATTTACGATAATCGAGGTTACTGCGAATATTAAAAGCGTCCAACAATTTCTCGTTAGCGGTGGACCCCGGCTGCCAAAATGATTTGGGTTGCGCAGCGTTCGATTGATCCTTAGGAAACATGACTGGTTTCGTTTCCAAATAGTGAAACGGCAACTGTGTATAATTCGTATTATCATCACTTGCATAAGATGTGTATTGACTGTCTGCTTGAAAAGACATTTTATATATTATAACAAATATATTATTAGGGACATTCGTTGACTCATTTAATTAATGCAATCCTGTAATTTTTTCAGCACCGCATCTGTATCCAAATAATCCTCTACATCTGTATGTCTTAAATTATACCCTTTGTAAACCCAACCTCCACAGTCTAAACATCGTTCCTGTTTACCGTCAAAGAATCCGTTGGTGGTAGAAATAAATATACCCTTTCCAAAGAATCCAGCCATAAAAGAAAAGGAGCTGCTGGTGGAAATGGATGCGGGGGCATAAAAAATGGCCGAAAAATCCTCCAACGACGATTCACTCTGAATATCCACACGATACTGTAAATCTTCTAAATATTTTTTCAAAAAACTCACATATTTGGTGCACGCATTTGCCTGGTTCTCGTCGGCACGATGATTGATAAAGGACAAAATAATCACCTCCTTGAATTCCTGCTGTAATTTTCTCTGGATATCCTCCAATGCTCTCTGAAAAAAACAGTGTTTTTGGAGAGCGTAGTCCGGATTGCGGACAAAAGGCGTGTCGGCACAACGGAAATGAATGACTGGTACACCCACCGTTTTTACACTATCTGTTCGCACTAATGCATCGTCTATAATTTTATGCATAAAAGGTTTCATGATGGTGTGCATTTGTTCATCAAGTGCATCATTCACTCTCCAGGTGAATTCATCGCCATAATGGGACTGTTGCAATCTTTCCAGGGTAATTCCGCTCTTTTTAAGCTTAAAATAGAGGGGCTTGGTAGTCTCAAACGGAATTTTCAGAGGCAACTGTTGAATGAATTCGCCGTTTTCGTAAGCCAATAAATCGGTACGCTCCAAGCCGGGCAAGGCCTCCTGAATACCTCGCCATTTCAATTGAAAATCAATGATATCAAATATATTTAAATTGAAATCCTCCTGTTTTAGAATAGACAGCAACAGTCGGTGATAATAAGAGCACAATATGTTACCTAAATCTAATTTCTGTTTTTTGGGTTCCATCCCCTCTATGAAGGGGTAACGGCGTTTTTTAATATAAGGACCCACGATATTTGCAACAATTATAAGCACAAGTACCACAATAAATACATTTATTAATATAATGGCTCCCTTCATTATATTAATAATTACATAATTTTTTACACATTTTGTAGTCATTCTTCATTTCAAACACAGACCATTTATACCCTTGAAGATTTATCTAAAGAAACAACCGTATTTTTATGGGGGATTGTATCTATTTTATTCAGGGCGTATTGACCACAGGGACCACAATGGTCTTCGTTTGACAGATCTATTTTATGATCCATTTTTGTATGACAACTCTCTATTCTCCATCTACCAACATGCTTTGGGGTATCTTTGAATAACATGCCCTTTATTGTGGCTATTATGTTCTGATATCTCATTATATACAATACCTGTTATTAGTTTTATATGCATTTGTACAGAATTATGAAACAAGATACAACCCGGTTCATTGTTCCTTGTGGTATTTCTCTAAAAGTTTCAACATGTCCGCCTTTTTGAGTTTACCGGTGTCGGTGCACAATCCCTTGGAAACTACCTCTGCCTTGAGAGCATTGATATTCATTTTTTTGTAAATTTCCAGAGCATCATTCGATACACTTGGTTCAACAGATTCGTTTGAAGATATTTTTTCAACCTCATCAAAAGCCTGTTTTTCGACGGGCTGCAAGGCGGTCGTTTCCTCCATATTTATTACCTTGATATCTCCAACAGCACTGTCCAATGGCACATCATCCTCTACCACTATTTTTTTGTAGACAGTAGCTACATCATCGGGTCCGCGGCGGAGGTCGCAGAACTCGTCGTCATCCTCGTCGTCATTGTCCTCATCATCGTCCTCATCGTCCTCGTCATCATCCTCGTCGTCATCCTCCTCATCATCATCATCCTCGTCGTCTAATACTTGACAGTCGGAAGCCGGTGCGTATACCGGCGCAGCAGCATTCATGTTGCCATTGATCACAAATTCTGCTGCGATGTTCTGCGAAGGAAAACTCATGGCCGACTGTTTCATGTGAATGTGGTCGTATAAATGAGACACATTACCTTTGATCATATTGGTTTCTTTTATAAACATTTGAAGAAGTTCAAACAATGATTCGTTTTTTTGTTCCAAATTGGTTAAACGCTGTTTAAAGTGATACACCAGTAAAAGAATTAATACAAAGGTTATTCCTAAACTCAAGAAAAAAAAGGTTTCCAAAAAATTAAATGATGCCATGTAATTATTATATAGTACACAAAATAAAGATATATTACAAACGAACGAAAAATAAAAAGTGTCTTGTAATTATATAATCCACATGTCAGATTCTAAATCAAATGGCGTAGACATGTCCTTTTTTAAAAGTTTCATCATAATTTTCTTATTAATTATCATTATTTTAGCCATTTTAGGTATAAGTCTTTATACAATATTTGGTAATATTTTCAAGGCACTTTTATCGGGTATTTTATCTATTATCTACAAGGTCTTGGCCTTTTTCGGATTTACGCTGGGATATACGGTGAATACCACGACAGATATTATTGTAGATACGACAAAATTTGGTCTAGATGTCACGGGTGGCGCGGTTCACGATGTGGGCAATCTCATTTTGAAAGCAAGCGGTGATCCAAGACAGTTTGCACCGAATCCCGCGGCAGCAAAAGTGAATTCTCAAAACCTGTTTAATGCTATCAATAATCCCGCAAAGAGTTCCTTTGTCAATATGGTCAACGAATTCCCCGCAATAACTTCTTTGAACATGGCAAAACATTAAGAAAACAAATATAAAACGAACCGAACAATTAATTATACTATGGAACAAATATATGAGGTCAACATCGATTTTAACGAGGCTTCGACCGAGTGGCGGCGTAACAAAAAAAAACGCGAGAACGGAACCTTTTCATATATTTGTGGAATGTCCACAAAGAATGGATGTCCATGCCAACGCCCCGAATCGCATCGTCGGTTTCATAAAACCGGTCCTAACGAAAAACAGACATAAATAATTTATTTGTAAAATTATTTATAGAATTGCACGACATTTAATATATAATGAATAAAAATCTGCATGTTATTTCACTAGAGAACAAAAAATATTTTGTTTGTTATACTGACACAACGGTTCGCGCGAAAATTTTTATCGAATGTGTATTTCTGTTCCCCTTTGTGAAAAAACATGGTCCGATCGAAATCATTGAAACTCTTTGGAATGTCGACGAGTTCGATGTCGATAAAACCGTAAAAAAATACATGGCAAAATACGGCACCGATAATGTACGCGGGGGCAGTTATCAAGAGGAAAAATTAACCGATATACAGGAGGCAACATTAAGTCAAGAATTAGAATATGTTACTGCTTCAGGTAGAGAGAATGTAAATCCTAGCTTGAAATTGGAGGAAAAAATGCGCCATTTTTTCCATAGTCAACTATTTCATTGCATGAAATATCATGATACGCGCGAAGAAATTCAACAATTACACGATACGATTAAAAACCAGGAGGAGATACACAACAATACTCATGAAAAACTTAGAAACCTTCTTTGGAACGACGATAATAGTTCTGAAAAAAGGACTAGCTACATGCTGGACAAAACCTTGATAGAAAAAATACAGCAGTTCTACAGGTACATCGTTGAAAGGCAATTTGAATGCGATACGCAAAACGGTCCTAATCGTACAATAATAGAAGTGTACCATTTTTTATTGCCGCATTTCAAACATTTTTGTCGCATTTTCCAAGAGAATGGTTTCAATGTGAGTGATTTCACTCAGGTAGATATGAACTCGGTCTTTATTTCTCATCCAGAGTTTGTTTTTGATCCGTTTGTCTATTTATCCAGATACAATTCATCAATTGCATTCATGTTTACCGAGAGAAAAATCGAGGAAGCGATTGAATTATGCAAAGTATTTGAAGGTATATGTTATTGGTGTCTCAATCGTATTGACGAATACGAGTTTGACTTGACATCCATCCCAGAAAATATCATATTAAAATCGGAAATGGTGGATGCAGTGTATAAATTCAATTTACGGTGGCACCCAACGAATAATCCTGATAAACAACGCTACTCGGTTGAGGTGTAAAAACACAGTTCACCGCAGGAGTTATCTTCGGAATATTCGTGTAAATTCCCGCATAAAAATCGTCTATTTTAGCTGCCCCATTTATAACGATCTGAATAGTGTACGAAAATTTGAAATCATACACATCGCCATATTGTGTAGAAAGTGGTATGCTGGGCACAAATATGTTCGAAAAATATTGACTTCCATAAAAACTTAGACCAGATCCCACTGTAAATGAGCCCGTAAAATTGGTTATTTGTATACTTGATGTTACCAAACTATTGCCATTTATATTATAAATGCTTGTTCCTGGATAGTAATAGACATTCAAGATTACATCTTTCAGAGTAAAATTTACAGTTGCGGCTGTTACTGAATTATTACCAGAAACATATATACCAACGGGAACACTCAAATTAAAATTATAATTATTCGTATTTTGAATACACAGTGATAAAAATGATGACTCGGGCACGGCAAAAATATTATTAGGAGTTGTCGAGTTGATTGTTCCGTTGGTTTGAGGTGGAAGTAAAGTTGTAGAAATAGAATTAGAAGCGACACTTACTTGCCAATTGGGTGGTTGAACATCCACAAATGCAGAAGCATTTTGTTTCGTCTGGTAATTGTATAATGGAACCGTTGGATCATATTGTAAAATCGTTAATGGTCCGGGAATACCAGCCGCGCTACTAGGAGTCGGCCGCAACAAATCTTTATTGCACACTTTGTTTGAATTTACCTGGTAGGAACCATTTACCACTGAAGCAAATCTTTGCGATTTCGTGAGTTGCGTAGTTTGCGTCGAGTTTTTTTTGTATTGTAAAATTTCGGCTTTTCTGCGCATGTCCAGTTGGGCTTGAGTATAATTAGGATAAGGAGAGATTGGGTTGTATCTCGGACCAGGAGATAGCAACGAGAAGAATTTGCTGCGTCGTTTTAATAAATCACATATTATATTGTTACTGGCATCAGTCATATTATATAAGATATTATATAATATTTACAGAATTTTTACAGAAGATATGATCTAATATAATCTACTGTTGGAATTGTACCATAAATTCGAAAGATAATAATAGTCCTTGCTGTTGTTGTAGGATGTTTTCAAAGTCGTATTTGGGCCGGCCGATACAATGTTATTGATTTGGAAAACATTCAGAGCGTAATTGAAATATCTTAAATCGGATAAATTGCCGGCGAATCCACCGTTGGAGCACACATACACAGGATCGTAGTTTTGTAAAGGCACATCGTTGAAAATCAATCGCTGGGTAATGGTACCATTCACATAAACATCCATGACCTTGTTCTCTAAACGAACCATCAAGTTGAACCATGTATTGATGGGAACATCGTTCACCGTGACAGTTTCATACATGGATGAATAATCGGTAGGGTTCGGTGTAGATGATACCGTGTTCATCATGACAACTAAATTGGCCGCTGCACTTACCGCAGATGTTGAGCTGGTCGGAGCAGGTTCAATGTACACGCCCGGAGCATTTTCCACCATCATAACACCGTTGGCATCAAAGACCCCGTTGCCACCTTTGCTGAAAATATGCTGCTTTTGCTTGGATCCAATATTGTTGATGTTCAACCACACAGACCAAGTGAATTCCATACCGGTAGACTGGTTGTTAGAACGCTGAATCGAAACCGCGTTGCCCATTTTCGGATCTTGAGGAATAATCATGGCATTTGTTCCGTTGATCATTCCTTTAACTAAATAGGGCGAGTTCGGCGGTTGAAGAACATAAGCGAGAAACATAATTCCTAAATTCAAAACAACTAAGAAAACGATCAAAACCAATATAAGAAACACAAATTTTGCGATGAGTCCGTTGGTTTGCACAAAATCCCTGGAAGCATTGTAGCTGTTGTTGGTAAAATTTTTTACTGAGTTACCTACAGAACTTCTTATATTAGATATTTTTGATGGATTGTTATTCATAACTGCTATATATTTATATATGATAAATAAATATATATTACATGAAATTTTTATACGATCTAAAATACCCAATAATTGCCCTGCACCGCGTTATTTTGGACAATCTGCAAATTACCGTGATAAGCGTTGATAGAAGACAACATGGAGGATCCGTTGCCATTCATGTAACTGTTCCAGACCGTTTGCGGGTCCAAAGCATATGACCAGCGCTGTAAATATGTTACGACAGCATCATATCCGTTGCCAATATACAGGGGCGATGTGGTATCCGGGGCGACCTGGGCAATCTGCAAAGACTTGACCATTTTACCGTCTAAATAGACATCTACAACGGTGTTGTCAATATTAACGACAATGTAGACCCATTTTTGCAAGGGGAAATTGTTAGTGATATTGATAACCACACTCTGATTGCTGCCGTTTTGCGTTATCACATCCGGATTGTTGTTTGTCGGTGAAATAATGCAATTCAATGTCCCCGTCATTTTATCTAAATAAACAATCATGTCGTTGTTTCTGCTAAAAATTACTTTGGTTGCGTTCGTATTCCACGAATTCACATATATCCACACTCCGTACGCGTATCTGGTCGAATTAGGATAGGTCAATTGCGAAACCGCAACGGGCGTTATCGGCGTAGCCGTGTTCAAAGAAACCTGTCCCGTTGTCAATGTATTCACCCCCGAAAAATATCTATTATATATGTACCAAGCAAGTACGAGGATTATCACAATTCCTAAAATGAGAATTAAAATGTTCATGTTGTTTTATGTCTATATTTTTATATTATATTATTTATTGGTGGGTTTTTGTTCATTAATAAATTATACATATTGGTAATTTGAAATTTGGTTTGTTCATTTTTATAATAGGTTACATTACAAACCGCACCATCTAATCCACCATCTTCACCCACAGTCATCATGTCTAACGGACCATAGTGTGGTATTCTTCCGTTCATGTCGTAAGTTCTTTCTAAAATGCCATTTACAAATAAATCTACCGAATTACTGTGATAATTGAAAAACAGATAATTCCATTTTTGACTTGTTAATTCAATATCGTAACTTGTATCGTTCGCGACATCACTGTTGACGGATTCTTGCGGACCCGCAAAAGTAATACGATAAATATTTTTATTGGAGTTCTGCATCCCCTTTTCAAAATACGAGACCTGAGGTTTCATAGAATCTTTGGTTCCGTAGCTAAATATGTTGATTAAACGAGGATTACGACTCTGATTCGGCTGTTGATTCAAATAAATCCACATGGACAGTCCATAATTAGCTCTCGCTGTTTTAACATTATTACCAGCAATGTCATTTGCAACAAAGGGGGCCAGACTGTCATTGTTACCAATAGCCATCGCCTTATTGATAAACACCGAGTTTGGTAGTATAGGTAATTTATCTTTATTGACAGCACCATCAATCAGCGTAGGAATGTAAATAAAAGCAATGATCAACAATATTTCTAAAATAAATAAGATAAACACAATGTTTGGGGTGATTCTAAATTGAAATTTCAAATACTCGACAAAGTCGCCAAATAAACAGGGTATGAAAAATATGAAATTTATGATGAATCCGACAATGCCAGTTTGTCGGCGTAAACTGTTGATGAAAATTTTATAAACCAATGCCAGAGAAACGATGATGATCAAAAACATAATGGTATACAGTGCAATGTCGGCATACATCGTGTAGGTCTTACCAAAACTGGAGTTGTAGTTGTAAAAATAAATCGCGCACCCGAGAACCACGGTCATCATAATCATTGTAGTAAAGGCGACAATCGTATTCACATTTCGGTTATTCGGCAACACCTTGCTTTGGTTCTCCAAAAACATCATACCGAAGAATAAAATTATAAAAAATAATATATAGAAAGCCGTGCCGTTCAAGGTTTGTTGGTTGATCGATACATCGCTATACGCTAAATTGTACAAATAAAACGGTGTTACCAAAATAAACATGAACAAAATACTATAAATCGTAAAACAACCCATGAAATTGGGACTGTTCTTACTTTGTTCATAACTCGTTAATATTTTAGACACGACTCGTGCATATATATTGTCATTGTATTCTGTATCCACCATTTATATATAAATAGAAAATATACAGTATATTCTGTTTATATTCATCACAAATTTTCAATTGCCGTTTTCTTACCGTGACATTCGCGACATAATGCTACTAAATTATCAATGTGATTGCTTCCACCGTTCTCCAAGCGGATAGTATGATCTACTTCGAACCACGCGGACAACTGTTTTTTGCAATCTCCGCAACACCAACCCTGTCTAGCGGCGACAAATTTCTTTTTCGTCTCACTTACAGATCGTTTGGTCGATTTTTTACCAGACTGATGTAATCTTTTTTGGTATTGGGGCTGCACATCTGGAGCCCCACCCCACACAGTTCTCCCCCCGTTCATGTAGGGATTGGACTGCGTGGCAGCGTAGGCGGTTCCTGCCGAAAAATTCAAAATGGGTGCCACCATGCTGGTCACATTTTTATCCACGGGCAAATATCTCAAATAGTCGTTGGATGTCAACAAGATGTCCTTGGCACGATCCGGGTTTTTTCGCAACAGCCAACACAGTGCCAATCCTACAAACGCAATGCCAATCATTTGATAATATTTTTTCCAGGTATACGCTAATTTCAAATATTTTCCTTCAGTATAAATATTTGCGATGATTAATCCTGTTATTATTAATATCAGAATTTCAAATCGCATCAAATATATGCCTTATATATTAATCTATATATTTTTATCGTGTGATTCTCATAGGATAATTACGATTTATTTATAAAATATGTATATCAATAAAATCAGGAGCAGAATCAGTGCGGAAAATATGTAATGTTTCTTCATGTTTATGCGTTCACTAATAATAACCGGTTTTGCCTTGTAGTTCATGTAATAATGATCAATCGATTCGTACAGCGATATTTCTTCTTTTCCCGTATGCACATTTATTTTGTTATGAATAAAATGAGTCCACCGAATAAACGATTCGCGACTGTCTAAATAAGGTGTCACCGGATATTTGTCTAACAATTGACTAAAATAATTTCCTATTTCAGAAACAGGGATAAACAGGGGGAAATTTTGAATTAAATCGTAATATTTTCGTTTTGTTACCGAATTGGGAGAACTTGGATAAGAAAAGGCGAGTGTATGCAAAAAAAACCAATAGTGAGGCCCCCACACATCCGGATTGAATTTTTGGTAACTTTCGTCTTCCATTAATTTATTAAAACTATATAGAATTTCATTATTATATAATACCAGAATTGTTCGCAATATGGACAAAAAAAATAAAAATTATACCGTTAATAATACTTATTATAGAAATTATGAAGTATGCAATAATTGCGGCAAATCCGGTCATTTATTTCACAAATGTAAATTGCCTATTACCAGTATTGGTGTCATTGTTTTTCGTATTTGTCCTTCCGAGAATGAGAATGAACCATGTAAAATACAGTATCTGTTGATCAGAAGAAAGGAAACTCTGGGATACATTGATTTTATGCGGGGTAAATATTCTGTACACAACAAGGATTATATAATGAACATGTTGAAACAAATGACTCGTCACGAAAAACAACAATTAACCTGTGGTGATTTTGAAAAATTGTGGAAAAATATTTGGGGCGATAGTAATTACAGTAATCAATATCGTACCGAAGAAATTGTTTCCAAAGAGAAATACAACCAATTGTTTGAAGGTAATACTGTGAAAAATGAGTTCGGTACCCTGAATGATTTAATTGAAGAAAGCAATAATTTTGAAACTTGGGAAGAACCGGAATGGGGGTTTCCCAAGGGGCGAAGAAATAACCAAGAAAACGATTACGACTGTGCAATTCGCGAATTTTGTGAAGAGACCGGATACCCAGAGGATTATTTAATTCATGTACAAAACATTGTACCATTTGAAGAAATATTCACGGGTTCAAATTATAAATCCTACAAACACAAGTATTTTTTAATGTTTATGAATTATGAGAAAAGTTTGAAACACGGCGATTTTCAAAAATCTGAAGTAAGCAAGATGGAATGGAAAAATTTGGATGAATGTTTAATGTGCTTTAGACCGTATAATTTAGAAAAGATTCGAATAATCAAAAATATAGATACATTTTTAGAGAAGATATTGGCGTAATAATATAATAATACAGTAGTATATACTTATTATTATATACATGTCGGCGGTCAACGACAATAAAACATTAAATAAATCTAAAAAATGTCCCAAGTATTACCGACGCGATCCGAATACCGGAACCTGTGAATTTCAAGAAAAAGGGAGTTTTAAATTGAATTCCGAAGGGTTTCTGGAAATCCCGGAAGAATTTCGCAGTATGGTGATTTCCGAAAAGGGCGAAGATTATTTCCGCAAAAATTATGAAAATATCACCGATAAAGAGAAGAAAAAGGGTCGGGTAAAAGGGATTGTTTTTACTTCAGAGAAAAATACCACGAGAAAGAAGCGTTCTGGTATGGACAAAAAGGATTCGGTATCCATTTTATTAAAAAATACGCCTGCCAACATAAAGGCGGCAGATGCACCCTTACCCGCAGTGAATGGTCCACAGCCCAACGAAATAGACATTTATATGGACGGAAAAGAGCATGTAGTGCCACCCTTGTCCAGTGAACGCTCGACCATCTCCAAACCTTTGCCCGGAAAAATTCGTATCAAAAAATCGGATAAAGTTATTGAAATAAGAGAGCAGACTGCACTGGATGCGTTGCGCGATGCAGAAGAAACCAACGATGCATATATCAATCGTTTAGGGGATTACGATCCGGCCCCGGCCCCCGGCCCACGGCCGACCGGGGTTCCGGAAGGTCTTCCTTCGGAGACAAAATTTAAACAGTTGGAACCAGTCGATTCCATGACCATGAAAACCAAAACGGAGAATATCCCTTCCGATGCTCAATTAAATTACGATTTTTTGTATCCTTCCTTGGATGACCCGGATTTCAATGTCAAATTGGCCAAACACAAGGAATTTCATGATATCAAATATGACGGTAAAATCTACGATTTCAAAGCGCACGCCGAATCACTCTGCAATGCCGAATTTGAACTGTCGCCCAACCAAATCTTTGTCAAAAATTTCTTGTCGGTCAATACTCCCTACAATAGTCTGCTGTTGTACGGCGGATTGGGAGTGGGCAAAACTTGCACTGCCATTAGTGTGGCCGAAGAAATGCGCAGTTACATGAAACAGGTGGGAATGCGAAAACAAATTTTGGTCATTGCCTCTCCCAATGTGCAGGACAATTTCAAATTACAACTGTTTGATGAGAACAAACTCAAAATGGAAAATGGCATTTGGAAAATGGAATCCTGTATTGGTAAAAAATTGCTAGACGAAATCAATCCCACCAACATGAATATTCCCAAAGAGCGCATTGTCAGTCAGGTCAAATCCATCATCAAAAATTATTATTATTTCATGGGCTACACCCAGTTTGCGAACTACATCAATGATTCAATTGAATTGAAAGGGCTCGGATATTCCCGCGAAGAAAAATTAAAAATTAAAATCAAGAAGATCAAAAACATATTCAACAATCGTTTGATCGTTATCGACGAGGTTCACAACATTCGTATCACGCATGAAAACAAAAATCGTAAAACCGCCGAACTCTTGATGGAAGTCGCCAAATATGCCGATAATATGCGCATGTTGCTTATGTCGGCCACGCCCATGTACAATTCCCACGAAGAGATTGTGTGGTTAACCAATCTCATGAATTCCAACGATAAACGAGGAACCATCAAAATCTCCGATGTTTTCACCAAAACCGGCGAATTCCGCGCGAAGGACGATACCCATCCCGAAACCGGTAAAGAATTATTGATACGCAAACTCACCGGATATGTTTCTCATGTTCGTGGTGAAAATCCCTACACATTTCCTTTCCGTATTTACTCGGAAGAAAGTTCTTTCAAGACAAACGCCTATCCCACTTTACAAATGAACGGTAAGTCTTTGGACATCACCAAAAAGCTCCAACATGCACCCGTATATTTGAACAAGATTGGAGAACATCAACAGTACGGATACCAGTTTATCATTGAAAACATGCGTTTTAAAAATAACGATGGCTTCGTACACAAGGAGGCCTCCGATATCATGAGTGATAATGTGATTGAAATGGATTCATTTGGGTATGCGGTCTTACAGTATCCTCTCGAGGCCTTGAATATTGTGTATCCGAGTGATATTCTCTACGAATCTTCGACTAAAATAGAAAATACCGAGGAAAATCATCATATCATTGCAAACATGGTAGGTTCTCAAGGACTTTCTAATATGATGCGTTACAAGGACAAAACCGAGAGCGACAAAATGATTCGCCACGGTTACGAATATTTATCCGAGAAATATGGTCGCATCTTTGCCCCCGAGAACATCGGCAATTACAGTGCAAAAATCGCCAAAATATGTGAAATCGTTCGCAAATCTGAAGGCATTGTTTTGATATATTCGCAGTGGATTGATTCTGGTCTGGTACCCATTGCTCTCGCCCTCGAAGAGATGGGATTTACACGATTTGGCAGCGAAAACTACACTCGACCCCTTTTGAAAACATCCGTGGCGGAACCCGTCGATTCCATGACCATGAAGACCAAAACAGAGTTCAATGCCGAATCTAAGGGGACGGTTTTCCACCAGGCCAAATATGTGATGATAACCGGAGACCCGTTGTTCTCGCCAAACAACGACGCTGATCTCAAATATTTGAATCAAGCCAAAAATAAGGATGGGCAGTTTGTAAAGGTGGTGTTGATTTCCAAGGCGGCCGCAGAAGGCGTCGATTTCAAAAATATTCGTCAGATCCATGTTATGGAACCCTGGTTCAATATGAATCGCATCGAACAGATCATTGGTCGCGGTGTACGAAACTTCAGTCACTGTCAATTGCCTTTTGAAAAACGCAATGTGGAGATTTATCTGCATGCCACGCTGTTGAACAACAGCGAAGAGTCTTCCGATCTTTACATTTATCGCCTCGCCGAACAAAAATCCAATAAAATTGGGCGAATCACGCGATTGCTCAAAGAAACGGCGGTCGACTGCATCTTGAACATTGCACAGACGAATTTCACTTCGGAAAAACTAACAGAGCTCGGGAAAAATCAAAATGTCAAAATTACCACAGCAAGTAGGAAAACGATAGATTACAAGGTTGGTGATAAACCGTATACACCGATCTGCGATTATATGGACAACTGCAATTACACTTGTTCTCCCATGGCCATTATTAAAGAGACGGATATTATCAAAACCACCTACAATGACGAATTTTTACAGAACAATCACGATCGCATTTTGAAAAGAATTCGCGATTTATTTTTGGATATTCCGGGTGACGGGCACCGGCCCGGACAGGAGGGCAGAGTGTTTTTTCAGGAAGAAGAGCTGATTCGTTCTATCAATATTGTCAAAGAGTATCCGGTTGAACAAATCTACTCGGCTCTGACCTATTTGATTGAGAACAAGCACGAATATTTGGTCGATCGCTATGGTCGTCTGGGTAATTTGGTAAACCGAGACAAATATTATCTCTTCCAACCGGTAGAAATTACAGACGAACGCGCTTCTATTTACGAACGCAGTCGTCCCGTGGATGTTAAACATCCTTCCATTTTGGTAGAATTAACCGAGCCAGAACCTGTGCAAATCACCGACGAAACTGCCCAAAACGCCGATAACATTCGCCTCTATAAAACGGTGATGACCGAGTGTGAAAATAAATTCAATTTAGTTTTCAACCAAGAGACTGCATTTATTACTACGGGCGAAAAGAATTGGTATAAAAATGCGAGTGTGGTTTTGAAACATTTGATGGAAAAACACGGCATTTCCGAAGACAATCTACAAAAATATGTGGCGGATCATATTGCCGACGAACTCCCCTTTTCAGATAAATTGCTGTTGATAAACGAGATTTATTACAACTGGAAGCCCATCACGCGAGTAGAAACCTACATCAAGGAATACTTCAATGAACGACTGGTTGTGAGTGAGAGTGGTATCATTGGCATGGTGTTATCCGAAGACAATAAAACCACCCAGATTTATGTTCAATCTAAGAGTCAAGACAAGGTCGTGTGGGAGAAGGCGGAATTTACGAATGTCAATGTTCTCATTCGCTCCAAATCATACAGTGAAAAGTTTATCTTCAATAAGGC